>OOCP01001731.1_pt1 | contig 20790 bp, 15 predicted proteins | sample 1671511 | NCBI WGS metagenome assembly OOCP01 (sample SAMN06348164, study PRJEB24527) | human gut metagenome | biome: human gut; feature: ankylosing spondylitis patient; material: feces | host: Homo sapiens | place: China | collected 2015-10 | reverse complement strand
TATATCCGCAAAGAGCGTTATGCAGGTGCCTGCAGCCGGAGCTTCTACGTGGGCTGGGATGTGGAGCCTGACGAGATCAGCGCCAAGTTTGAAAGCGGCATCCTTCAGATCTCCGTTCCCAAGGAGACCCGGAAGCCCGAGGTCAAGAGCACCTCGGTGAGCATCCAGTAAATGCCAAGACCTGCCCCGGCATAAGCCGGAGCGGGGCCTTTTCATGGGACACAAAAGGGCGGTGTGCACTGTTTGTGCACATCGCCCTTTTATAATTTGCTTTGAAACGGCAGGCGCTTAATAGCCGGTCTTCTTCTCGCCGGGCTGGCCGTAGGACTGGAACTTCACCATGACCTCAGCCATCTGCTCCTCCGTCAGCACGTTGGGCTTGCCGATGCTCATGGCGCGGCACTGAATCTCCGCAATAAACTCCAGATTGCAGGCAAGGCCGTAAGCGCTCTTGATGTCCTTGCCGCAGCAGACAAGGCCGTGGTTGCCCAGCAGAACACCATCACTCTTGCCGCAGACCTTCATAGCGGCCTCGGCCAGCGCCTCGGTGCCGAACAGCTGATAGGGGGCGCAGGGGACCTCTGCAGCGCCGGCGTCGCCGATGACATAGTGCACCGCACGGATGGGCTCGCCCAGAACGGCCAGCGTGGTGCAGTACACGGAATGAGTGTGGACCACAGCCCGGGCGTGGGGCTTATGCTTATAGAACGTGGTGTGCAGCGCCCACTCGCTGGAGGGCTTCCGCTTACCGTCCACCACCTTGGCGTCCAAGTCCAAAATCACAACGTCCTCAGGCGTGGTGGAAAAATAATCCATACCGGAGGGGCTCAGCGCCACGAGGCCCTTTTCCGCATTGTAAATACTGATATTGCCGCTGGTGCCCGTGCTCAGGCGGGCCGCGCTCATTTTTTTGCCGTATTCAACGACCAGTTCTCTTTCTTCCTGCATCAGCATAGCAAATTCCTCCCAAAATCGTTCACTTTTTGTACCCGCCCTGCGGCGGAATTAAATTTTTCGTCAAGCCTTGATGTCATTGGCGCGGTCCCGCGCCTCCCGCCAAGCCGGGGCATACTGGTGAATCAGCTGTCCCGTCCGGGGGTGATAGGTCTTCAGGGCGCTGTCCCGCTTTGCGGGCACCTCGCCCAAGTAATCGTTGCAGAGGGTCACAAGTCCCTGTACAGTGGCCTGCCGGAAGCCGGCGCGCAGCCGCAGCTCTCGCCCGGAAAGGTCCGATAGCATCTGGCAGAGCGCCTCGGACTGGAAGCCCCCGCCGCAGCCCAAAATGGGGCCGCCCTCGTTCCCTGTCAGCTCAACGAGGTGCTGAAGCTGCTCATGGGTGGAGCAGGCGATGTCCGCCAGCACGGCCCACGCAAGGTCCGTGCGGTCCGCCTCGGCGTCCAGCGGGGCGCGCATGAAGAAGCCGCCCCGGCGCAGAGAGCGCCGCTGATAGAACAGCAGCGAGGAAAATGACGCCGTACAGGCAAACGAGGTCTTCTCCCGGTAAATTTCCTCCAGCCGCTCGTAGGGAATATCGGCGCAGAGCCGGTCCTTCACCCGCTGATAATTCAGGCCCGTGACGCCGGGGTTCATCTCCACCTGATAGCTCTCCGCCCCCAGTCCCGCGTCCGTCCAGACGCGCTGGGCCGGGTCATAGAAAAGCTGCTCCAGTTCCGCCACCACCGGCGAGGTGGTGCCGGAGACCACGGCGATGCCGCCGGGGCGGATGCCCGTTTGCAGCAGGGCGATCTGCGTATCCGCGCCGCCCAGCACAAACACGGCGTCCTTGGCCATGCCCAGCTCCCGGCGATAGGTATCGAGAATGGGACCCACCGCCGTGCCCGCCGCCTGAAGCGGCGGCAAAAACTCCGGGCGCAGACCGTAAAAGCTGCAAAGCGTCTGGGACCAGCTCCGCTGGCCGATGTCATAGAGCTGGCTCTCACAAGCCTGCGTGTACTCCATGACTTTCCGCCCGGTGAAGATCCAAGCGATCCACTCGCTGAGGCTCAGGACGCTCTCCACCGCCTCATACTGCTCCGGGTGCTGCATCCGCAGTCCCAGCAGCTTGGCGGCGCCGAAATCCTCCGTGGCCCATTTGCCGGAGAGGCGGTAGATCTCGTCATGCTCCGGCACCTGCGCCATGTAGGCCCGGCCCCGATTGTCGATGTTCGGCAGGCCCAGAAACGCCCGGCCGTTTCCATCCAGCAGCACGAAGCTCTGCCGTGCACCGGCCGCGGAAACGGCGTTCACCTGAACGTCCGGGTGCTCCCGGCACAGCTCCCGGCAGCCCTGCAGCAGCAGCGCCGCCCAGTCCTCCGGGAGAAAATACTGTCCGTCCTCATAGGCACTGTCCCGGTGATAGACATTGGTATACGTCCGCAGGCCCAGAATCCCGCCGTCGGAATCCACCAATGCCACGCGGCTGTTGCCGGTGCCTAAGTCCACCATCAGATAATGCTTCATCGGCTTACTTCTTCAAAACGTCCCGGTTATAAACGATTTTCTCCATGTCCTCGCCGCGGAGCCACTTTTTGATGCGCTCGTTGAGGATGCGGGACTGGTGATCCGTCACCTCGTAGGTCGCGCCGCAGATGTGGGGCGTCAGCAGCACATTGGGGCACTTGCCGATAGCAAGGTCGGCTTCCGTGGGCGGCTCGGTATCCAGCACATCAATGATGGCGCCGGCAATGGCCTCCTCCCGCAGCACCTTCTCCAAGGCGGTATAGTCCACAATGGCAGAGCGGGCGGCATTGACGAACAGCGCGGTCTTTTTCATGGAGCGCAGCAGCGGCTCGGTGATCATGCCCCGGGTGGAGTCCGTCACCGGCAGGTGCAGCGTCACGATGTCGCTCTCGCTGAAAATCTCCTCAAGGCTCTTTTTGCGGTAATGGCCCTGATCGCCGGGCAGGAACGGGTCATAGAAGGAAATATCGCACTCAAACCCATCTAAAATCTTTGCAACGGCATGGCTGATGGCGCCGAAGCCCACAAAGCCCACCTTTTTGCCCTGCAGCTCATGGCCCATCCAGAGGTAATACGGCGTGGTGCCCTGCACCCATTTTCCGTCCTGTACCCACTGAATTGCAGGGATGGTCTTGCGGTACATGGTGAGAATCAGCCCCACCACCATCTCCGCCACGGCCTGCGTGTTGCGGCCGGGGGTGCAGAGAATGGGAACACCGGCCTTCGTGCAGGCATCCACCTGCAAATTGGCGGGGGTGCCCCGGCAGTCGCCGATGAACTTCAGCCGGTCATAACCGGCCAGCACCTTTTCCGTCACCCGGTCCAGCTCCGTGATGAGGGCGTCCGGCTGCACCGCCAGCAGATGCTCCAGCATCTCGTCCTCATAATAGCGCTGGCCCGTGGTGGTCCAGGGCTCGTAGACCACCTCGTCAAACAGTTCCTTCAGCTCGGCAAGGCAGGCTTCCTCATAGGGCGCGCGCACATAAACCTTCATAGCAGCCCCTCCTTAATAGAATTTCTTCACATCGGAGTCGAAATAGTGGTCCAGCAGATAGGGCACATACACGCCCTTATCCGTGACAACACCGGAGATGAGATGGGGCGGCACCACATCAAAGGACGGATAAATGGCCTTGACCTCCGGCAGCGTATTGGGAATGCCCCGGTAGCTGAGGACCTGCGCGGGGTCGCGCATCTCAATCACAATATCGTCCTTGCTTTGCTTGTCCTGATCGGGAATGCCGGTGACATAGTAGGGCACGCCGAAATACTTCGCCAGAATGGCGATCTGGAACGTGCCGATCTTGTTGGCAATGTGACCGTCCCGGGCGATGGAGTCCGCCGCAGAGGTGAATACGTCAATGTGCTCCCGCTCCATGGAATACGCCACCATGTTGTCCGTAATGACCGTGGTATCAAAGCCCATCTGGGCAAAGCAGCTGCTGGTCAGCCGCGCGCCCTGCAGATAGGGCCGGGTCTCCGCGCAGAACACGCGGAAATCCTTGTTCTGCCGGCGGGCCGCCCGAATCACCGTGCCGATGATGGTCTCGCCGAAGCACTGGGTCAAAATCGTGCCGCCCTGCGGAATGAGCTCCGCCAGATGGTCGCCCACGATCTGCATGGTGGAATACCGGCGGTTCAGGGACTCCACCGTGTTCTCCACAATGGCCTCGATGGGGTCCTTCCCGGCCTCCAGCGCCGCCTGCGCCACCTCGGCGCAGCGGTAGGTGATCTGACCGTAGCGGTTGGCGGTAGTGGGCCGTGCGTGGGCCAGATCGTAAGCCGCCTGCTTCAAAAAGGCGTTCTGCTCCGCGGCGCCCTTGTCCCGGACCTGCCACGCGGCCAGCGCCATACCCATGCCAACAGCGGTGTAGGGGCCCGCGCTCTGGGTCACCATATCCGCGATGGCCTTCACCACCTCCTGATAGGTGGTGCACTCCACGAAGCGGACCTCCGTGGGATAGATCCGGCGGTCCAGAATGCGGACCTTGCCGTTATCGTACCATGCCACATTTTCATATTGCAGCAGGAACGGCATATTTTCATCCATTCTTACCATTGAAAGCTCTCCTTTTTATGCCAGAATCATGCGGAACATCTCTGTCACGGCTGTACCGGTGAGGCCGCTGGCCCGCTCCTTGATGAGATAGATACCCAGCTTGATGAGGGCCCGCTCCATGGGAATCCGGCGCTCCGGCTCCGCCACGGACGTGACCTCCATCACCTTGGAATCGCCCACCGTCCGGCGGATGATCTCCGTACCGGCGTAGCCGTAGGAGTCCGCCATAACGCTGTCTAAATACGCCTTGCGGAAGGCGGGGGCCTTGTAGAGCGGGAACTGCACCAGCTTATCGTACTGCTCGCCCAGCTTCTCCGCCGTTTTGTCACAGGTCTCACGAATCGTCCGCTCCAGCGCCGCCTGTGTCTCCGCGCTGCCGCCGGTATAGAACTTGTTGGCCCACGCAAAGAACAGGTTGCCGATGACATTGCCGATATCATACCCCATCGGGCCGTAAAATGCAAATTCCGGATCGATAATTTTGATGCCCTGCTCGTTGGCGAAAATAGAGCCGGAGTGCAGATCGCCGTGAATCAGCGCCTGGGCGTTATTCATAAAGCCGTTGCGGAGCGCAGCCACCTCGGCGTGGAGGGCCTCGTCCTCATAGAGGAACTCCCGGACAAATTTCTCGTTCCCCGGCGTCACGATGTTCTTGTTCCGGGGGTTCATGGGCTCGGCGCAGTAAGGCTCCGTCAGCACCAGATCCTCCGTGATGTCGCACAGCTCCGGATTCGTGAAGAACTTGACCTGCTTTTTCTTCTCCTGCCGGTCCATGACAAGGTCCGTGGTAGGCAGCATGGATTCTGCCAGGAACGTAGCGAGATTCTCGCTCAGGTGGTCATAGACCCGGTCCGCCGCCAGCTCCTTGCGGAGATTCTTATAGGCGGAGATGTCCTCCATGGACAGCGCCGCCATGGTCTCGTCATAATGATAGACCTGCGGAATAAAGTTCGGCGCCAGACTGGACTCCAGCTTCAGCGTCTCCGCCTCGATCTTGTTGCGGTAGAGGTCCAGCGGGCGGCCGGAGGAGCGCAGGAGCTTGTCCGCCTGCTTGACGATGACGGAGCGGCCATCCTTGCAGGAACGCACCTGAAAGACATAGTTGATGTTGCCATCGCCGATCTCAATGCAGTCCGTCTCCTCGTCGGGCTGGAAAAAATGGAGCACTTCCACGGCGTACCGCTTCACATCCTCCGGTTTCATCAGAAAAAAGCTGCTGTAATCAGACATAAGGTACTTCCCTTCTGTCAACTTGTTCGGTTGAACGTTTTTGTTGAGTTTTGTTCAAAATTGCTGTATAATCCACAGATAAGTGCAAAATAATTTCAATCATAGGCGGTGCGATATGCTGAAAATCGAACGGTTTGCCAAAATTGAGGCGGAGCTGAAGCAAAAGGGCAGTCTGGACATTCCCTCCCTCAGTCAGCTTTTGGGGTGCAGCGAGGAAACGGTGCGCCGGGACCTGCGGGAGCTGGAGGCCGTTGGCAAGCTCAACCGCATCCGGGGCGGCGCCTATCTCTCGGACAAATATGACAAGACCTACGCCTCTCCCCTGCGCCGAACGCTCTATCAGGAGGAGAAAAACCAGATGTCCCTGAAGGCCATGGAGTTCATCCATGACCGGGACGTGATCTTCCTCGATTCCAGCACCACGTGTCTTGCTCTGGCCCGGCAGCTGCTCGGCAGCAAGCTGAGCCTGACCATCGTGACCAATTCCATGATGATCTGCAGCCTGTGCACGGAGCCCAACAGCCACATCAATCTCATCTGCCTCGGCGGGAGCCTGCGGACCCGGACGCTGTCCTTTGTGGGCTATCACACCACGGACATCCTCAGCACGTATTATGCCGACTGCGCCTTTATCAGCAGCCCCAAGGTCACGCTGGCGGAGGGCCTTTCCGACAACTATCTCAACGAGGCCCGTGTCCGCGAGGCCATGCTCAAGCACGCCCGGCAGCGGTTCCTCATCATGGACCACACGAAATTCGATGAGAGCGCCAACATCCGCTTCAACGGTCTGGAGGTGGTGAACGCCATCATCACGGACATCCAGCCCTCGGCGGAGTGGGCCGCCTTCTGCCAGTCCAAAAATATCCGGCTGGTCTACTGAGCGTTACAGGCTCTGCTTCGGGTCCCACTCAAAGGGTTCATACGGAATTTCCTCCGGGCACCACACGGCTCCGGGCAGCATGGCCGCTTCCATTTCGGCCAGCAGGTCCAGCGAGCCCTGATGGTGCCCTCCGTCATAGTCCGTGGTCAGCCATGTCTCCACGATCCGCAGCAGCATCCACCGGCCCACCATCCGGCCTCCGAGGCACAGCACATTGGAATCGTTGTGCCGCCGGGTGAGGCGGGCGGAATAATCATCCGTCACCACGCTGGCCCGGACGCCCCGGAATTTATTGGCCGCGATGCTCATGCCGATGCCGGAGCCGCAGATGAGGATGCCGCGGCGAATCTCCCCCCGGGAGACCGCCGCTGCCACCTTTGCCGCGTAATAGGGATAGCGGGAGGGCGTCTCATCCCCGCCGCAATCCCGCCACGCATAGCCGTGGGCGTCCAGATATTCTAAGATCCAGCCCTTGGCCTCCGCGCCGGAATCGTCGCAGGCAACATAAATGACATCCTGCATATCGTTATTTCTTCATGGCCACGGCCCGCCGCGCGGCGGCCGCAACATCCTTCGCGGTCAGCTCATAGCGCTCCAACAGCGCGTAAGGGTCGCCGCTGCGGCCGAAAATGTCCTTCACACCCACGCGAAGCACCGGCACCGGGCAGGTCTCCGTGACCACCTCGGCCACGGCGCCGCCGAGGCCGCCGAGAATGTTGGCCTCCTCCGCCGTGACGATGCAGCCGGTCTTCTCCGCTGCCTTGATGACCGCCTCGCGGTCCAGCGGCTTGATGGTATGCATATCCAGCACGGCGGCGCTGATGCCCTCCTGTGCCAGCAGTTCGCGGGCCTTCAGGGACTCCTGCACCATGAGGCCGGTGGCGATGATGGTCACATCGGTGCCCTCGTAAAGCTCCGTGGCCTTGCCCCACTCAAACCTGTAGCCCGGGACAAAGTTCGTGCACTCCTCCACGTCCAGCCGGCCCAGGCGCATGAAGCAGGGACCGTCATACGCCGCCATGGCCTTCGTCATCAGCCGGGTCTCATTGGCGTCGCAGGGAGAGAGCACCACCATGCCGGGGATGGAGCGCATAGCCGCCAGATCCTCAAGGCACTGGTGGGTGGCGCCGTCCTTACCGACGCTGACGCCGGCATGGGTGCCGATGACCTTGACATTCAGATGCGGATAGGCAAGAGAGTTTCGAATCTGCTCAAAGGCCCGTCCGGCGGTGAACATGGCAAAGGAGTTGACGAACACGATCTTGCCGCAGGCCGCCATACCGGCGGCGATGCCCACCATGTTTGCCTCCGCGATACCCACGTTCCGGGACCGCTCGGGATACAGCGCACCGAACTTCTCCGTCCGGGTGCAGCATTGCAGATCCGCGTCCAGCACAAAGATGCGGGGATCGGAGCCGATCTCGGCCAGCGCCTCGCCGTAAGCCGTTCTTGTAGAGATCTTCTTATTCATAGCGAGCCGCCTCCTTCTCTGCCGCAGCCACCAGAGCGTCCAGCTCGGCTGCGGCCTTTTCATACTGCTCCTTGTCAGGATCGTTGCCGTGCCATTCCTTATTGTTCTCCATGAACGAAACGCCCTTGCCCTTCACGGTCTTGGCAATGATGACCGTGGGCTTGCCCTTGGCGGCCTTGGCGTTTTCCAGCGCCGCCGCGATGGCGGTGACGTCATGACCGTCGCAGCACTCCACGTGCCAGTTGAAGGCCTCGAACTTCTTGTCGATGGGATAGGGAGACATGATCTCCTCCAGCGTACCGTCGATCTGGATGTTGTTGTTGTCCACAAAAACGCAGAGGTTGTCCAGATGGTAGTTCCCGGCAGCCATGGCTGCCTCCCAGACCTGACCCTCCTCCAGCTCACCGTCGCCCAGCACGGCGTAGACCCGGTAGTCCTTCTTGTCTACCTGACCGGCCAGCGCCATACCCACAGCGGTGGAAATGCCCTGACCGAGACTGCCGGTGGACATATCTACACCGGGCACATGGCGCATTTCCGCGTGACCGGAGAGATGCCCGTCGATGCTGCGGAAGGTGGAAAGCATTTCCCTGGGGAAAAAGCCCCGCATTGCCAGAACGGAATACAATGCCGGCGTACAGTGTCCCTTGCTCAATACGAAGCGGTCCCGGTCCGGGTCATCCGGCTTGGCGGGGTCGATCCGCATGGTGTCAAAATACAAAACAGAAAGAATCTCGCACAGGGACATGGACCCGCCCAGATGGCCGGATGTGGCCCGATACACCATTTCAAGCGCGCTTCTGCGGGCCTGTGCGCCCAGCAGAGAAAGCTGCGCGGCTTTTTTTACCTCCATACGCATGTTCGTCCTTTCTTGGAAACAGTCTATTTTAGTCGCCCAGATACGCCGCGGCAACGGCGTTATCCTCCAACAGATCCCGGCCCCGGCCGGAAATGGCCACCTTGCCTACCTGCATAATGTAGGCCTGATCGCAGAACTCCAGAACCTTCTGTGCGTTCTGCTCAATGAGCATGATGGCCATGCCCTCTTTATTGATCTCCTTGATAATGTCGAACACCTGCGTCACGATGACGGGCGCAAGGCCCAGAGAGGGCTCATCCAGCATCATCAGCTTCGGCTTGGCCATGATGCCCCGGCCGATGGCCAGCATCTGCTGCTCGCCGCCGGAGAGCAGGCCGCCGTACTGCTTTTCGCGCTCCTTCAGGCGGGGGAACATGGTATACACCCGCTCCATATCCCGCCGGATACCGTCGGCGTCCTTTCTAAGGCCGCTGCCCACCCGCAGATTCTCCGCCACCGTCAGCTTGGCGAAAATCTGCCGGGCCTCCGGCACCTGCACGAGTCCCGCTTCCACAACCTCGTAGGGCTTCTGGGAAACAGGCTTGCCTAAAAATTCAATGGTTCCGCCGGTGGGCTTCATCACGGAGGAGATGCACTTGAGCAGCGTGGATTTACCGGCGCCGTTGGCGCCCAGAACGGCCACGATCTGCCCTTCCTCTACCGTTAAGGACACGCCCCGCAGCGCCTGGATGCCGCCGTAGGCCGCCGTTAAGTCTTTGACTTCCAACAATGCCATGATCATTCTCCTCCCAGATAGGCTCTGATGACCTCAGGATCGCTCTTGACCTCCTCCGGCGTGCCGACGCAGATGGTCTTGCCGAAGTTCAGCACCGTCACATGGTCGCACAGGTTCGAGACAACGTCCATGTGGTGCTCGATCATCAAAATGGTAATATCAAAGCGGTCCCGAATCTGCCGCACGAAGCTCACCAGCTCCGCGGACTCCTCGGCGTTCATACCGGCGGCCGGCTCGTCCAGAAGCAGCAGCTTGGGGTCCAGCGCCATGGCGCGGGCGATCTCCAGCTTGCGCTGGTGGCCGTAGGGCAGGGAGCTGGCCTGCTCGTTGGCCTTGTCCGCAAGACCCACCACTTCCAGCAGGTCCATGGCCTTTTCCTCCAGATGCTTCTCCCGCTCCTTATACTTCTTCGTCTTGAACATGGCGTCGGCCAGATTGTACGTGGCGTCCAGATTGCTGGCGATGACCACGTTGCTCAAAACAGAGAGGTTGGAGAACAGGCGGATATTCTGGAACGTGCGGCCGATACCCAGCTGCGCCACCCGATGGGGCGCGCTGCCGGTGATGTCCGTGCCGTTGAAGATGATCTTGCCGCTATCCGGCGCGTAAATGCCGGTGATGTTGTTGAAGATGGTGGTCTTACCGGCGCCATTGGGGCCGATGAGGCCATGAATCTTTCCCGGCTCCAGCGTCACGCTGAAATTGTCGATGGCGCGGACGCCGCCGAAGTTCTTCTCCACATTCTGCATTTCAAGGACTGGTGTTGCCATATCAGCGGCCCCCCTTCTCAGTTGTCTCAGCCTGCTTCCGGCCGCTCAGGCGTGCCGGCAGCGTGCGGAACCAGTTGATGGTCCGCTTCAGGGAAAATTCCTTATAGCCGTACAGGCCGCTGGGCTTGAACAGGATGATGAGCACCACGGCCATGCCGTAGAGCAGCATACGGTAGTTGGCAAGGGAACGGAAGATCTCCGGCAGCACCGTGACGATGATGGCGCCCAGCACGGAGCCGGTGAGGGAGCCGAGGCCGCCGATCACGGTGGTGGTGATGAGCTCGCAGCTCTTGGCAAGGTTGAAGCTGCTGGGAACGATGTACATAAGGTAGCCGCCGTACAGCGCGCCGGCCCAGCCGGCATAGATGGCGGAGAACACGAAGCTCATCCGCTTGACCCGGAAGGCGTTGATGCCCACGGCCTCGGCCGCCATCTCGTTTTCACGGATGGACGTCAGGTTCCGGCCGTACTTGGAGTGGATGAAGCGCCACGCCGCGAAAAACGCCAGCACCACGCACACAAGGCTGAACAGCGCGTTGGAATACGCGGGGATGCCGGGATAGCCCGCAGAGCCGCCGGTGATGTTCTTCGTGTAGTTGAACAGCACACGGACGCACTCGCCGAAGCCAAGGCAGGTGATAAGGAAATAGTCGCCCTTCAGCCGCAGGGTGATGGAACCCAGCAGAAAAGCGATGAAGCCCGCGAACAGAGCGCCTAAGATGATGGCCAGCAGGAAGTTCACGTTGAACTTCACCGTCAAAATGGCGGCGGTGTAGGCGCCGATGGACATAAAGCCCGCGTTGCCGAAGGAGAACAGGCGGGTGAAGCCCGTCAGCACCGACATACCCAGCACGGCGATGGTGTTGATGCACACCATGATGATCACGCCCTGCAAATAGGTATTGATGCCCAGTGCGCCGCACACGGCGCTGTTGATACTGTTAAATAATGCAAGCATTCCTCTGCCCCCCTTATGCCTTGTCCTGCACGTCCACGCCAAACAGGCCGCTGGGCTTGACCAGCAGAAGGACGATCAGCAGTGCGAAGGAGAAAAAGTCTCGGAGACTGGAGCTGACGAACGCAGAGACAAACGTTTCGATCACGCCCAGAATGATAGCGCCCACAATGGCACCGGGCACGCTGCCGAGGCCGCCGATAACGGAGGCGATGAACGCCTTGAGGCCCACGTTGCCCATGGTGGGGAACACATTATATTTCATTCCGTACAGAACGCCGGCCACACCGGCCAGAGCGCCCGCCAGCACGAACACCGTGGCGATGCAGCGGTCCACCTTCACTCCAAGGACCTTGGCGGCGTGGGCGTTGCAGGCGATTGCACGGACATTGAGTCCGAATTGCGTCTTATTGATGAGGTACACCAGAATGGCGATGATAACGGCGGTGATGCCAAGGCTCACAAGATCCAGCACACCGATGTAGGCGGACGCCACCTGAATGGTGGAGACCGGCAGCTTGAAGGGATAGGACCGGTACTGACCGGAGAAGATCAGGTTGGCCGCCTGCTGGAACATATTGGAAAGGCCCATGGCGGCGATCATCAGGAACATATTGGGGGCGCCGTTGCGGCGGATACGGCGATAGGCAAGGCGCTCGCACAGAAAGCTCACCAGCGCGCCGCCCATCATGCCGCCGATGGCGGCGAGAACAAAGGGCATTCCCATGATGTTGGACAGGACGATGGCGACATAAGCGCTGACCATGGCGAATTCGCCGTGGGCCCAGTTCGAGAAGTCCAGCAGACTGTAGATCAGGGAGTAGCCTGTTGCCAGCAGCGCGTAGATACCGCCAACAGAAATGCCCGTCACCAACTGTTGTAAAAACATAATCTTATCACTCCTAAAGTCGCAGTAGAGGCTTTTGTCTAAAAAAATGCAGGGGGAAGGAGAATATCCTTCCCCCTGTCACGGACATTACTGGGCCTCGATGATCTCCTTGAAGTCGAAGGAGTCACCATGGCACTCATACACGGCGCAAGCCATGGACGGGTTGTGGGTAGCGGGGTCCATGACCAGCGTACCGATCAGGCCCTCGAACACATCGGTCTGCTCCAGAGCGTCGCGGATGGCCTGAGGATCGGCGGAGCCGGCGCGGTTGATGGCATCCACCAGCCACATCACACCGTCATGACCGAACAGGCACTCGCCCTCCATGGTGATGTTGTAGGTCTTGGCGACCTCCTCGCCGAAGGCCTTGGCCTCGGGAGTGCTGAAGCCGATACGGGAGACATACAGGCAGTTCTCCAAAGCACCCTCAGCCTCACCGGCCAGCTGGGCGGAGTCCCAACCGTCATGACCCATCAGCATGCAGTCGATGCCCATCTCACGGGCCTGCTTTGCAAAGGTAGCGTTCTTAGCATAGTCGTTCATGATGACGAACACGATGTCGGGGTTCTTGGCGCCGATGTTGGCCAGCTGTGCGCGGAAGTCCACGTCGCCATCCTGGCACTGCTCGTCAGCCACGATGGTGCCGCCCTTAGCGGTGAAGGCATCACGCAGGAACTGACCAACAGACTCGGAGTTGGTGTTGCCGGCCACGGTGAACAGAGCCGCGTTCCGGGAACCCAGCGTATCATAGGCATAGTTGCCGATGACGGTGCCGAGATAGGAGTCGATGAAGCACATACGGAAGGAATAGGGGTGCAGGTTGCCGTTTTCATCCACGGTGACCAGCTCGTTGGAGGCGGCAGTGCCGATGATGGGCACCTTCACCTCGTCGGCAACGGAGGCCATGGGGATGTTGCAGGAGGAGAAGTTCGTGCCGATCTCGGCCACGATGTTATGTACCTCCACCAGATTCTTGAAAGCGGACACGGAGTCGGCGGGCTCGCCCTTACCGTCCATGGGGACCAGCTCCAGCATCTTGCCATCCAGAACGCCGCCGTTCTCGTTGACCTGCTTGATAGCAAGCTCGGCGCCGTACTGTCCGGCCGTGCCCCACAGGGCGGTAGCGCCGGTCAGGTCGGAAACATATCCGATCTTAATGGTATCGGAATCGGAAGCGGTGTCGGAGCCGGTGTTAGAGCTGTCACCGCCAGGAGTGCTGGGGGCAGCGCTGTTGCCGCCGCAGGCAGCCAGGGACAAGACCATGGTGAGCGTCAGCAGGAGAGAAAAAATCTTTTTCATAACATACCTCCATCATCATTTACCCTATTCAGGGTTTGTCTTATCTTAGCACTTTTGCACAGTTCTGTCAACAAACCGGTCTCCACTTTTAGTCAATATCGGTCATAACGCTTTCGACCGTCTTGTGCATCTTCGTGTAAGTAACCGATTACATTCCGGACAAACTGACGTTTCCTCTACATATTTTTGGTTTTCTTGTGGTAAGCACAAATTTTATCACGATTTGCAACATTTTCGGTCAAGCTCCCGGCGCTGCGGCGTCTTAACAGACCGCTCCCGGCGCGTACAAAGGCCCCGGCGACCGTCCGCATGGGACAGCCGCCGGGGCCCTATGCTGTAATGTTCGGTTTTGTCTGCGCCTGTTACGCGATGGAGGGCTCCTCCGTGGTGAGAACGGCCTCATCCTTAGCCGGGAGGGCGTCAGGAGCCTCCGTCACCGAGACCACATCGACAGGCTCCTCGTCCGCAAATACGGCGGGCAGCTCCGCCTCTGCGGATTGAGTGGAGGTTCGGAAGAAAGCGTGAAGGTATTTATAGTCTTTGTAGTACAATGTACTAAAATCTCCCCACTCATCACTTTCGTTCTTTTTCCCCTGATACGTCATGTAGAGGCTCTGCACAATATTTTCATTGCCGAACCTACCATCGAGCCATAGCGCGCGTGTGTTACCAGCCGCATCCAAACAACCCAAAATATAAATTTTGTCAGCTTCAATGCCATACTCATTCAATCTATAGGGTGTTGCCTCTCCGGCTATGACCTTGGCATTTTCCTCAATCCTGACCTCATTTGTCTTGGTGTAAATCGCAGCGCTGGTCTTATTAGCCATAACAGACGAGGTAATCTTTCCCTTTTCCAGAATGATCTTACCTTCCCCGTTATAAATGCCGTAAGCCTTTGTTCCATCAGGCATAACATCAATGTCCAAATAGCCACCGTTTGCAACAGAAATGGTCAGGTCGCCCTTTTGTGCATAAATGCCGCAGTTGACCAGTGTCGCATCAGTGGGTAGCTCAATGTTGTTCCTTGTAAGATTATGAATGCTATTGGAACTCACAAGTTTGATGGTCAGATCACTGCTGTTGCTGCTAAAACCAGAGTATCCCAGCCACACGATAGGCGCCGTTACATATTCACCGTTCACATTCAGTGCATTGGTCGGTGTCTCAGAATCAATGGAGTCCCGGTAATTATGAGGTGCAACTCGGATATAGGTCTGATTAAGTGTCAGTACGCCACCGGTAGTAGGATCATAGGTAAAGCTCGCGCTTATCCAATGCTCGTTTTCAGTATCTCCAAATATATCGTCGCGATTGGAACCTGTAACCTGAATCATTTCGCCGCTATCGGGGTCCGCAATGAACAGCGGATATTTGGTATTGTCATTCCAACGGGCATACAGCGTAACATCGTCTTCGTCCTTATCCCACATTCTTACGCTCGTGCCGTTTTCGTCATAATACCTTGTTCCATACCGTTCCGCATCATAGAAGCCGCCAAAGGTGACCAGACCTGTATTATTGGTCGGCAGTTCCGTAATCCTCGGCATAGGCTGTCCATACGTGACCGTTATGCTCTCCGTGCCGCCGGTGCCGCCATTGGCGTTCAGATTAACGGTATAGGTCTTGGCTGTCCAGTGGGCGGTGAGGATCACATCGCCGGTCTGCATGGCGGAAATTTCCGTGACCTTCGTCCCGGCGTCCATTTCACCAGCCATATACCAGCCGTCAAAGGTGTAGCCGGTCCGCTTCGCGTCTTGCAGCGTTACCGCCGTGCCGTAGGTGTAGGTATTGGGATTGGAGTGCTCGCCACCCTCACTATAATAAGTAATGCTGTACACACGATTTTCGGCCTTCCACTGGGCGTAGTAGGTCACATTATCGGTAACGGTCGCGCCCTCAGTCCAAGCCGTGCCGGTACCATTCTTTTCGGTGTTCCAGCCGGTGAAGGTATAGGTGGTGGTATCAGTGCTGTCCCTGGTGGGCGTAGTGGGCTGGACAATGGCCGTGCCATAGGGCAGCTCCTCAGAGGTCTTGCTCAGTTCATTGCCGCCGTTGGCGTCCCACATCACCTTGTAGGACTTGATATTCTCCCTCCACTGGGCGTAATACGTCACATCGGCAGTGACCTTATCCGGGTTGTCCGTCAGCGTGTTCAGCGCGGCGCCGGTTCCGTCCGTCTGCGTGTTCCAGCCGAGGAAGTCATAGGTTGCCTTAGCCGTTTCCGCTCTGGTGGGGTCGGCGGGCGGAACGATAACCGTGCCGTAATCCGTCTGGCCGTTGGTGGTGGTATCCGTTATGACCAGCGCATCGCCGCCGTTGGCGTCCCATGTCACCGTGTACTTTGCGGGTGTCCGCTTAAACTGGGCATAGAACGTCATACCAACCTTGACTCGCATATTGTAGTCATACTGGATGCCGGTTCCGTCCTCCTTCGTGTTCCAGCCGGTAAACTCGTAGGTACCGGTTTTGTCCTCCGCCTTGGTGGGGTGATCGTTCGGTCTCTGCCAGTTACGGATGGCCTCACCATACTGAACCGTACTGGTTCCGATGGACTTTCCATCTACGATCCAGTCTACGGTGAAAGTGATGGGGACCCACTCAGCATAATAGTCAATGCTTTCAGTGGCTGCCGTGCCCTCTACGAAATGCGTCGTTCCATAATTGGAATACCAATATGCAAAGGTGTAGCCCTCTTTTGCCACATGAGGTGCGGTAATCGTCTCGCCATGCCGGTATGTCTTCTCGTATGTTTCAGAGAAACGATCATGGAACTTTACCTGATAGGTATTCAGCTCGTAGTAAACCTTCACCACAGTGGAGCCATCGGCGGCAACGGTCTGCTGCTCAATGGGCTTGGCCGTATACCCCTCTTTGGGCTGCGCCGTCATGTTCGTGGTGCTGTCGGTGTTGCCCTGCCGGGTCTCCGTCTCCATATCGTAGCTGCCGTCCAGCTTTTCGGTGTAATACTCCACGGTGTAGTTCACCAAATTCGGCTTCCAGTGGGCCTCCAGCGTCACGCCGGTCTGGCCCTCCGGGAACGTGGGCATAACGGAGACGCTGCTGTAGCGTTTTCCCTCTGCTGTGTACCAGCCATCAAAGGTGTAGCCCGGTCTTTCGGGGTCAGCCGGCCATGTCAGGGGCGCGCCGCTGCCGCCGGAAAGCCCCGCCACGGCGGAACCGCCCTTGGAGTCAAAGGCAATATAGCGCATACCCGCCGGGTCGCTCCACTCCAGATGAATCGTCTTGCTGATGGGCGTGGAGGTAAACGTCAGAGGTGCTTTCTTCCACACGATGGTCATGTCCGTGCTCTCCGCCAGCGAGCCGTTCACCGGCGCCACCGTCACGGTGTTGGTGGCCGCGTTATAGCTGAACACCGGGTTGGTAAAGGCGATGCGGAAATTGCTCTCCGTGGCATCGTCCCGGTTCAGGTCCTTCAATTTGCCGGTCCTGAGGTCCATAGCCCGCATCAGATACGTGCTGGAGGGCAGCGCCAGCGTTTTGACCGTTTTAAAGGTATAGCCGGTATTGTCCGTGTTGGCAAAGGCATAGATGTTATCTACCTGCCCCGCCGACCACAGCGGCCACTGGTGGGCGTACAGCGTGGGGTTATACGTCAGCTTGCTGCTGGAAAACGCCTGCGCCACGAATTTGATTTCAATGTAAATGCCGATCTCGATGCGCATGGCGCCGGAGCTGTTGGAGGCAGCCCCCAGCTTCTCCTGCCATGTCTTATGGTAGTAGAAATAGCCCCAGAGCTGGACGTAGCCGCCCACCTCGGCGGTAATGCCGATCTTGTCCACCTTCAGCGAGAACAGACCCACATACATTTCCAGCTTGATGCCCGCCCGCAGGGCCACGGTGCCTACCACGTAGAAATCAAAGCTGTACTGGGCGGGAACGAGGTCGATGGTCTCGTTTGTGGAGGTCTTGGCCTTCACCCGGACGGAGAAGTTATAGCGCTTGTGGTTCTTGTATTGGAAGTCCATACCCATGGCCACGTTCAGATTGGCGGACACCACAAAGCTGCCCTTGACCTCCCAGCAGAAAATGTGCAGGAAAGCGCTGCCGCTGCTGCGGAACAACTGCTGATTGATAATGGGGCTCCAGGTGCCGCTGGTGTTCTCCATCAGGTCCTGGTACGTGGCCGCAAGGCCCTCCATGCCGGGGGCGGCGGTGTCCGCACCATTGGAGAGCTGCTCCAGCAGCTCCACCACCTGCTCCAGCCGCTTGCCCAGCGCGGCGTCGGACTCCTTCTCATTTTCGGTGTGCACCACGGCCTTGAAATTCACGCCGGTGTAGTTGCCCACCTCAAAGGAGGCGTTGAGAGAGTAGTCATACTTCAAAAAGCCGATCTTGTGGCGCTTGGTGCTGATGCTCTGCTTGAGCAGCACCTCCTCCTTAAACTGGGCCGTGACCTCCACGCTCACATTACCCATTTCCACGGTGAAGGGCACAATGACAGTCACGCCGAAGCCATTGCCACTAAGGTTTTGAAGCTTGCTGTACATACTGACCCGGGCTGCCGTCCAGTCTACCTTAGCCGAGGCGCCGTCCGCTTGCAGCATGGTCCCGCTGATGGTCTGCATCCGGGCCTCAATTTCCTCCGAAGTGGGAATATGGCTGGGGTCCTCGCTCTCCAGCAGCACAGCGGCCATATACTGCGCCGCCTGCTCCATGTAGCCGCTCTGCTTTACATCGTCGATCAGGTGCTTTTGGAGCTCGCTCTGCTCCTCCGGCGTCAGAGTAATATCCTCTGCCCGCTCGTAGTAAACGTCCAGCGCTTCATCCAGCGCGGCAGTGTAATCGTTCTCATTTTCGTAGGTTTCATAGGTAATGAGGTACTGCGTACCGTCCGCGTTCTTTTGAACGCCGGTGATTTTGCCGTAGGCAGAGGCTGTAGCGTTTTCGCTGTAAGCACCGTCACAGAACGCAAGGAAATCACCCACATCCAGTGCGGTAGCGTCCACATCCGTCATGGCCTTGGTCATGTCGTTCACTGAAACTGCGATGGGATTGCCATCGGCAGTATTTAAATACGCCTTAGACAGCGGCAGGGTATCCGGCATGAACAGCACATCCTCGGCCTCCGCCATCTCGTAGGTGTATTCGGTTTTACCGTCCGTAGTATCTCCGATTTTCGTGATCTTCACATAGGCCACATCGCCCTTTGTGCTGTCAACATCTGTCAGGTCTGCGGAGCCTCTTGTAAAGGCTACCGTCTCTCCCACGGCATAAGCCGTGGGAGACCGGAACGTTCCGGTGGTCTCGTTGCCCTGTGTGCTGACGCCATCCGTTTTATAAAGACCCTCAAACACGGAAGCATCCAAGCCCTCCGCAGCGCTTGCGTCCTCCTGTTTGACATCTTTGCGGATAGAGGCATTCTGGACCTCATTCTTCTCTACGATAATGTTCAGGTAGCGGACAGAGGCTTCCTTACCCGTAAACTGCGCCTTCTCGTTCAGCAACTCCACCTGATAAGTCTCACCGGCCTCCAGCACGGCGGAAACGGTTCCATCGGCGCTGAGTTCAAAGTCAACATTGGCGTTGGCATCGGTGATGTCGATGAATTTGATGTCGGCTTTGCTTGCTCCGGTGACACCAAAGCTGTATTCCCCGGCGCTGACTGTCACGGTCTCGTAGTTAGGCGTTTCGCTGATGGGAACGGTGCCGGTGGTCACGTCCGCGTACAGCGTCACATCATGGGTCAGGGTATCCCCCGCGCCCACGGAGTTTGTCATTTCCGCGTTATAGTACCAGCCGAGGAACACGCCGCCCTTGGGAACGGTGGGCGTAGGCAGCAGGCGGATGGCCGTGCCTGCGGCGTAGGTATTGTCGGTGGGCAGAACCGCGCCCTCATGGGATACTTCATTGCCCCAGTCAAACATCACCTTATAATAGGTTGTGGTGCTGGTCCCACCGCCGGAGCTTCCCCCGGAGGAACTGCCGCCGGAGCTGCTGCCCCCGCTGTGAGAGCCGCCGGAGGACGAGCTGCCGGAGCTGCTGCCGCTGCCGGAGGTCTGGGCCGCCGGGTCCACGCTGACCCGCTTGGAGGCCACGCCCGGCTCGGTGTACCATGTCTCCACAGCCTTGTCCGTCCGCTGACACAGTGCCGCCGCCTGTGCGCGGCTGGCGTTGCCGGTGGGATCGAACCGCGTCCCGTTGCCGTTCAGAAGACCCGCCTGCCACAGCTTCACCACGGCCTCCCGGGCATAGGGCGCCACGGCGTCCAAATCGGCGGGCACGGTGGTATATTGCGTACCGCCGGTGAGGCGGATGCCGAATTTTTCAAAATAGCGCACAAACAGCGCCGCCATCTGCTGGCGGGTGATAAGCGCGTCCGGGGAAAAGCGTCCGTCCCCGGTGCCGCCGGTGATGCCGTACTGCGCCGCCCACTTCACGTAGGGCGCGTAGTACATTCCCTCCGGCACATCCGTAAAGCCGGTGTCCCCGCCGTACTTCGCCGGGTCAATGCCCGCCATACGGCCCAGCACCGTGACGAACATCCCACGGGTCATAGTGCCGTTGGGACTGAACGTGGTCTCGCTGGTGCCGCTGAAAAAGCCGTTGGCTTTGGCGTACAGCACCGCGTCATAGCACCAGTCCCCCGGCTTCACATCCGTGAAGGGACTGTCTGCCGCGGTGTCTTTGGTTCCGGCCGCCAGCGCGGATACCGGCAGCAGGCTCAGTACCATGCTCACCACCAACAGCAGACTGATGATTCGCTTTTTCATAGCTTCTGCCTCCTTTTTTCACAGCTTGGGCACAGACCCGCCGGCTATCCCCGGCGGCTCCCGCCTGCCCCCAATTTTTCACAGTAACAGCATACCATACCGCCCCATTCGCTGGGGGACATCTGCACGAAACGCACCGATTTCGACATGAATTGCACCCGCCCCCCGGTTTTCGACAGTGCTCCCCTTCCCGGCGCGGACTCACGTGAGTTTTGTCCGGGATTCTTTGGCCGAATTGAAAGGCAAATTTCGATTTCAAATCGTATAATATTCTATTTATTCTACAAAATGGACTGAAAATTGTCGTGTTTCTTCCCAATCCCATGGGAAAAACGGTTGCCTTTTTCCGCTCCATTGGCATGCCGGCTTCTTTCGAAGAGAACAAAGATATCGGACTCCAGGATGATACAACCCTGCACGATCTGGCCTACCGCTGCACTTATCACCG
>OOCP01001717.1_pt1 | contig 20972 bp, 18 predicted proteins | sample 1671511 | NCBI WGS metagenome assembly OOCP01 (sample SAMN06348164, study PRJEB24527) | human gut metagenome | biome: human gut; feature: ankylosing spondylitis patient; material: feces | host: Homo sapiens | place: China | collected 2015-10 | reverse complement strand
TGAAGTCTTTCATGTATCCTTTCAAATCTTCGAGAACTTTTTCTTCAGTAACTTCTTCGTCTCCATCATAAACGCTCTTGTACTCTTCGACTAATTGGTTGATTTGTGATTGTGTTAGTGCCATTTTGTTTCACCTTGAGAACTTCTTTTGTTCTCCCTTTCCTTATCTTCATTTATATTATAGTACATATACTATAAATTGTCAACACTTTTGATAAAGAAATTTAAGTTTTTTTTGCAAAATAAAAAAGCCCGGCATAAAGCCGGGACAGTTCAAGAAATTTATCGAAATGACGCCAAGTATTTCATGACTATAGTATCACTTATCTATGAAAATCACAAATAAAAAAAGAGCTATGAGATAACCTCGTAGCTCTTTGCCTATGATGGATAACTTAATTATACCAAATAAAAAAAGCCCCAGCAAATGCCAGGGCTTCGACCACTACCACCATGATGTCCGAACTGTGGTCTGTCGGGAGGTGATATACTCCTTTTTAATTTTATAGTTTGCGTGGTTCTTTTATTTAATTATACACCAGTTTGGCCTTGTGTGGCTGCCGCACGTTCTTCAATCGCTTTAACGATTGAAACGCTAGCTTCACCGATTGCTTTAGATACTGCTTCAGCATCGTTCGCTTGACTTACAAGGAAACGTTCAAAGTCTGCATCATCTAGCTGCAAACGTTTAGCTCCAGTTGCTTCGAGTGCATCTACTGTACCCATTGAGCCAATACCAAATACACGCCCGTTAACGACTGCCACCCAGCCTTCTTTACCGCTTTCGCTTCGTACTACAAAATTCATAATATCTTCTTCCTCTTTCTTATTAACTAAATTGTCGCCATCATTAATAATGACTACATTCTTATCCAATCCACCAGCTAGACCAGTCGATGTAAACTGCCACCAGCGTGTGTGTTCCATGTTTGGATACACACCCCAATATGGTTCTGGGCGTACCTCATAATCTGGATACGCTGCAATCCATAAACTATTAGGATAGCGTGCAGTAATCTGATCTACATACACGTTAGTCAATGTATAAGGCTTGTAACTGTAATAGATAGGCTCGAAGCCATTTGCCTTGCAGATATCCATAAATGCTAACACTGCATTAGTATTGGCTTGCTTATCGCCACTAGCCCCGTCCTCATAATCACATACAAGATAACGTGGGTGTGATGGCAAGTTGCTGATAAAGTAATTTGCTTCGGCTTGTGCCGTTGCAACATCACCACCAAAACGAGCAAAGTGGTAGTAACCGATACAATTACTTGTGTTTGTTTGTTGAGTGGCTACTGGACTAACCCAGCCCACGCCCTCAGTAACCTTGATAACTGTATTGTTCGTACCACTAGCACTACAGATACTAGCTAGGTCGCCCGGTTGATAAGCTGACACGTCGATAAAATAGGCGTTCTCGGTCATACCATCGAATGGCAATTCAAACCAACCAATCATTTGTTGGCTTGGTGCACTCCAGTCAATATAACTGAAATTCCCAGCACTATCGAGGTTGCGGGTTACTTTGCGTGTCCATCCGCCGTTATAGAGACAGTCAGCGTTACCGTCAATATTTTGCTCGACTGTGGTAACAGTACCGTCTGGGTTTTCTGCGACCACAAAGCCAATGTGTCCGAATTGGTGATATGGTAAACAGTTTGTTACCCATACACTCCCAACGGGTGGATTGTTCGCACCGTTGAAATAAGTGACTTTCAAACCTAGACTTTCAGCACGGCTTAACGCATCGATGGCGTTTAAGTAGCTGAAATTAAGATTAAACAACCCTTGATACTGTAGCACATTGTCAATCAAGCTGATACACTGCCCACCATAAGGATTAGTGGGAACAGTGACACGTTGATTGACTAGGCTTTCAAGCGTGTTTAATAACCGTGTTTTAGATGTCATAGGTCTCCTTTCTTATTTTAATAAAATATTATTATCTGTTGCATACTTCAATTTTGTTAATGGAAGTCATGAGTCTAGACATAAGCTAGTCCTCATAAGGTTTAGTATACGATAGTGCTCGCTCGCTATCGCTAAGCCCTTTCGTTGTTGGGTCTGGGAACATATTCAAGGCGTTGACCACTGTCAAACCTACCAAGTATGGATTGGACAAGAATCTGCCAAACAACCCAAACAAAGCTCCCCAGCTTGTGATATCTTCAAACTTGATACCAAAGTAAGCCAAGACTGGCAACACCAATGCTAGTGCAAAGCGTGTTACGAATGTACGGTTTTTAAAACGAATAGACCAGTTAATTTTCATGTTAGTTCCTCACTTCTAAATTAATGTATTTTTTATAAAGGGCATCAATGTACCCGTTGCCACCTAGTTTCTTGTAACTAGAGTGCATTTTATGAATAACATCCGAATTATGCACGGTGGTATACCCACGCTCTAACTCCTTGTTAATATCACGCTCCAACCTTAGATACATAGTAACAAGATGCGCTTCATCATGCACTGCTAGTTTGTCATTTAATTCGTTGATCTTTTGACCATTTGATTCACCGACTTGTTGAATAGTTTCAACTGATTCGTGGATATTGTTCAACTCGCCTTTCAAATCTCCGAATTGTGATTTGCTTAAATTGGCTGACTTGCTAGCTTTCATACCAAACCAGCCCGTTGCTATGACTCCGATAGTAGGGGCAAGGTGGTCAATCAAATCAGAAATATTCATCTTTTTTTACCCCCCCATTTTTAAACGCTTTACGCCTGTGTAGTATCCGCCAAAATTTCATCCTCTACTTTATAACGCAAGTCACGCAATGCACGTTCGTCTGTACGCATTTCTTGACGGTGTTTAGCGTAGAGTTCAGCGTTAAGTAGATTTTCTTGCACTGTAGAAACCGCATTGGAATCTACGCTGATAAAGGTTTGCTTAACAAGGATTGTTGCTCCTTCTTCTTCAACGTTGAATTCTGCATTGATTGTGCGCTGTTTTGTGATTTTAAGTGACATGATATTATTTTCCTTTCTTTATTCTTCAGTTGTTGGGTATTCGTCTTCGGTTATGTAAGTGACTGTTCCTGTGTAGACGGCGTTTTCAGAACTTTGGTTTGAAAAATACATATTCCCATCAGGTTCAAGATGCCACACTGCGCATCCTTTGTGTTCGTTGGCTGCATTTTTATTTACAACCAAGTGAGTTTGCACACAAGGTTTGAATCCATTTGGGATTTTCTCGTCCAAATCCTTGTGTTCACCTTCAACAACAGAATAGATTCCTCTGATTAAGCTGAAGGTTACTACACTGCCTTGTCGTACTATGTTAGCTTTGACACCATAGCCTATTGAGATTTCTTTTTTTACGGCAGGCTGATTACTTTGCACAAACTCAACCCAATTTCCAACTGTATTCTGCGTTAGAGTGCGTTTGAAGAACCTACCAGAACTTGTTGTCAGCGATTGGTGAATACCACCCAAGCCCTCTATTACTTCTAAGAAACCTACTTGTTCTGTAGGTTTAGGCTTGCTGATAGGATAGTTCTTCATCGTGCTCATCACCGAGAAAAAACCTGTCGTCCTATAATCATCAAGATTCGTGTTGTTATATTCAATAATCGCAGCACCTCGAACTTCTGTAAGCTTGTGATGCTGAATTGTTTTCGAGCCCGAATAAATCAATCCATTGACATCGAGTGCTCCATTTTCCCGATATTTACCAATCCCCACGCCCTGTTGATCGTAGGACATAATAATTTTATCGGTAGGCACTGTAGTTTGAAATTCTGAGGCTGAAAATCTATCCTCTAATTTACCAGTAACTATGAATGAAGTATCTGCGGGATACTCTTTGCCTAAGTTGGCATTAGAAGCCTTGAACTCAGAAATGCTTGACCATTCACCGCCAGCTGACCCATTATCCGCTACAACATTGCTAGTTCCTACTTTTGTTGTTGTAAAAGTCAGCTTCATTGTATTTTTTTGAACGCCATTCACACTTAGTGGCGCTATTTTAGCAAATCTCTTAATGGTTAGCGTGTCTGACTTCGAGCCGCTTCTGGCAACCTCAAATTTCAGTGTTGGGCTGAAATAGAACAGGAATGTTATTTTAACCTCCTTCCAATCAGACCAAATCCCACGAGAGTCTTGAACTCTCCCTCTCAAGGTCATTTGAGTATCTTTGTTTACAGCGACCTCACGGAACACCCCGCCATTCGTAGATACAGAATTACTGGCACCAACGATTTCAGCGTAGTACCCAGCTATTGTAGCTCCGTTTTTTGCCTGCGTTCCGTTGAAGACAACCTTCACAAGCGACATTATGGACACGAAATGTGTTGGCTCTGGAATTATCCTTTGAGTCGTTGGATTTGTATCTGTCAAAATAAATCCAGTGAACGATGGCTTCATGTTGTTTGTGACAATGCTTGCTGTTAGTGTTGCTGACTGCGTCTGGATCAATTTGCCGTCTACATAGGTATCAACATATATAGTGCCTCGGCCAGTTGTTGCATCTGGTATGTCGTTGGCAAAATCCGCTGGGATTGTCCACTTGAACGATGTCCCAACATTGTCAGCAATTTTACCTTGCTTATTGCCCCAAGCGTAGCGCAGTGTGTGCGTGGCACCAGCTAATTTCCTATCAATAGTGATATCTACTTGATTGCCAATGAATCCCTCTGGAACGCTCACCGAACTTCCTCTTGGGATAGTTGTCAGTGTTATGCCTTGGTTACCAATGTCTAGATTTCCAGGGCTGTATCCACCCGATCCGTTGAAATGCGCACGCACACCGAAGGCACCAGACCCATCGTCAGCATGGCGGACAGTAATTGTGCGGTCAATCAACTGTATTTCTGAGTTTCGGCTAAGCATCACCGGGCTTCCTGAATAATCAATTCGTTGCCCAAAACCATCAACATACCCAGAACATTGATAACTTGCAAACGTCCAACCTTGGTTAAGCAATGCCAATCGAATACGGACATCACTTGTGTTGTTTTGGATATTCTGTCCAACTTGGTCAATCCACAGCCTAATGCGATATCCACGGTCATTATTTGACCAAAATTCTACCATGATTAACTACCTCCCACGTATCTAATGACATTCCTGTCAGGATTGATGAAATCTTGTTCTTCTCGATAGCGACCAATCTGAATGGTTTTTGAGAAGATACCATTTTCGATGTGGATCACGCCTTGCGAAATATACATCACTTCGTTACCAGCAGAGAACATTGAAATGCGACCGCTTGGGCTGAACAGCATAGAACTAGAGTTGTCGGTTTTACCAATAACAAGCCCCTCATTTGATGAAGTCATGTAGCTGTCAATGAAGTTCCAGCGCTCTGACATATCGCTCAGATTGTTCTCTAGTTTTGCGACACGAGCACTGGCATCAGCCAAATTCTTCTCAGCTTGTGCCCGATTGGCGTTGTTTGCGTTAACGAAATCTTGGTAGGCTTTGACCCACTGATTAAGTATCTCAAGAGAGGCTTTAGCCTCAAGCTCGGCTTGTACCACTGAATTAACTTCGTTGAGCTTATTGAGCTGTGCTTGTGTCAAAACTTGGTCGGCTTTGGAATCGATGTCCTCTTGTACATCTTCAATCGCAGGGGTCCAGTCCGTTTTGACTGTTCCTTTTTCGATTTTCACTTCCCAAACCGACTTGCTAGCTGTTTTGTGATATGTGTTGACACGTAGATGATAATTTCCTGTCGGTTTAACCCAAGTAATCAGCGTTCCTGTAGTACCTGTTTTTAAATCAGATACAATCTGATAATTTTGGTATTTATCATCAATCAACCAAAGCGTCACATTGTCGCTCTCAACATTTGCGTTGTGCAGGGCAGTAAAATTACCGTCCGATTTCGCACTGATGAGATACTTTTGGTTTTGCTCTAAATAGACAGAAGTTTCGTTTTTGTACAAAACATTATTATCGAAATTCGTTGGTTTTCTGTCCGGCTTAAAAGGCCCCTTCGAACCTTTTAAGAAATTCCGACCACCGACCGAGACACTGCCAGCCGTGTCATTCCAAGAGTAATCAGCTGGATTAGTGCTATTTGCTTTATCGAAGTTAGTACATATCCCTAGAAAACGCTTGGTGCCGTCTTGCGTCAGACTGAAACCAGTTCGACCATCAGCGCTGTCGGCATAAGCAAAATGGACATAAGGTGTTCGTCCGTCTGCTCCGGCTTTGCCCGGAATGCCGTCCCGTCCATCACTGCCCTTCCACTTAGACCAGCGATAGTCTTGTGGATTCCGACTATCCGTAGTGCTGAAATCTTGGTACATACCGATGAAAGCCTTGTCTGTATCGGTTTGGCTGAAACCGCTACCAGACACCGTGTCAGCGTATGCGATGTGGGTGTACTGTGTTTTACCGTCAGCACCTTTAATGCCGGGTATACCTTGGTCGCCTTTTGGGCCTTGTAAGCCTTGTGGCCCGGCAGGACCGGTTAAACCACGTTCACCTTGTACTCCTTGAGGCCCTTGCAAACCTCTATCACCCCTATCACCTTTCGCACCGGTATCACCCTTAATACCTTGAGGGCCTTGTGGTCCTGGGTCGCCTTTGTCTCCCTTAACTCCGTTTCTACCGTCCGAGACATTTAAAAAAGTAACCTCTTCCGAAGCTACTTCTTTATTATCTACCCACGCTGAAACAGTCAAGGCAGTTGGTTGGGTGATTTCTGACGCTACCATGTCATAGGTCATACCGACATATTTGATTTCACCGTTAATCACAAAACGCCATGTCGCATTAACCGTCTTATCGCCTTGTTTCAAGACTGGACGAACAGTAGAGCGACCAACACCATTTTTAAACACTGTACCGTTTGTTGTCGTGATCTCGATACGATATGGCAAGGCTCTAGCTGCGATTTCATCAATACGTTGTTGTAAGTCAGACGATGGCTTATTCACAATTTTACGGTAGTTAGAGAACACAACCGAGTTATTGAGTGGCATGTCAAAGCTAACCACCATTTCAGAAACACGAGCTTCAAGGGTTAGACCGTCCCTAAAACTATTGTTAATGATTTTAACAGTGTCGCCTAGGTTGATATCCTTATAATTTTCAACGAAACTAGACTGGACATCAACGGTATAGGTTAACAACGGGTAAGCGTATTGCTTAATAGTACGCAATGCGTAGCCTTTTAATGCATTGACATCCTTGTACTCAGTTTCGAAGTCCTTGCGTGTCCATCTATCTGAGTCACTATCTCTTAACGTTGACGGGTATTTTTCCAACGACAACGGAGCATAGATCATCGGACTGCCTTTTTTAGAATAAAACTCTACTTGTCCTAATTCGTTTTTTTCCTCAAACTCAACGCTTTCGAGATTTGTCCCCTCTTGACCAACAAAATAGCCAGCGTTAAATAGTTGAGTTTTATCACTAGCAACTTGAACACCCTTCAAGCCATTTTGATAGTAGAGGATAACATCACCTCTAACCTTACCAATTCCATGGTGGTTTTCGTCTGGTTGTTGGTAGATGTCAATAACAAAGCGTTTTAGCGTGCCATCTCTGTTTAACTCTGTTCTGAAAATAAACTCAGCGTCAAACTGATTCATCAAGCTATGCAATTGCTCAAGCTTAGTGCCTTGCTGAGAATCAAACGTAATTGTTCTTGTTTTATCTGAAACTTCATTAACGCCAATCTCAAGTCCAGCAAAACCTAATAAGTCAAGATTTTGAAGATACCATTCTATGCTTTTAGCCCCGTTACTACTAGCAAGAGGGCGTGCGCCTTCCATAGCCAATTCCAAGTTAGTGTTGTTACAAGTAACTTGAAACGATATGTCGTTTTCAACAATCTGCGATACATAAAAAACGTGGTAGGAATTATCGTAATAAAATGACACATACATTTGATCGTTGATGTATTTTACATCATCGTGCAATTTTCCGTCTACGATTTTAGGAATTGTGAAATCAAATGTACTAGTTGAGTATTCAAGATAAGTGTGCCATTGACTGTCAGAATATGACAACATGCCAGGAACGTTGTTATTTAACGCACACACCTTGTGCATATTTTTATCATGAATCCAAATTTGCATTAAACAAAACGCTCCTTCCAAGTAATTTCAATCGTTGGGTCTGTCCTTGTCCAACTAGACGTGTAGATATCGATTTCTGTTTCACCCGTGCCAATACTGAAAGGCTCAGACAGATACGTTAACTCGTTAGATGCCGGCAAGTTATCGATTAGGGTTTTACCTTTTGCCATGTCCACCTCTAAGATAGAGCCATTTCGAAAGCGATTAGGGATATCCTCCTCTTTGTTCACATGGTGCTTAGCGTAAACGAAGCTATCCAGATACATGTGTCTCACGACCGGGAGATCTCGAATCCCAAAGAAACCAATATTAATCTTTGCTGATTTCTTCCCCTTGATTTCAGGGATTTTAAATCTAGGATAGCTGCCTTGAAAGTAAAACTGCACTTCGTCATCAAAACGTTGCATATCCGACCAACCTTGTGGTTCGTTAAATGGGTTTTGGGTCATAATATGCGTGCCCCAGAATTGCTTTCTGTCGAGTATGCGATAACCGCCTTTACCATCGCTGGCAAGGAAACGATACTCACAACCTAGACCGTTATCCGCCTTAATGGTGTCAACACCGTACAAAAAAGTACCGTTTGCATCAGTAACGTGTATTTTGAGAAAGCCATACTCATTAGACGCACCCAACCAAAAAATCTGTCTCCACCACATATACTCATAGAGTGAGCCCTTTTCTCGATTGCTGTCCGCTGGAATCTCCCATGTAATCGAACTCCCACGTAAGAAACCAGAACCGCTCCCTCGGTTTGCTAGTGCTATGTGTGGTCTACCCCACGTATTATCGATAACAAGCGTCCCGTTTAAATCTGTATCAGAATTAACGTTAAAACGCCCTTGATTTTTTACACCAACCGCAAAACCATTAGTTATCCAGTTGTAAGAAACATAGTCAAACAGAATTTCAGACTGCTTAACATCTCGTATGTCAGTCTCATCAGGATTGCCAATCTCGTAGCTTTCGCTAGACGATTTCACAACCCCAACCCAGCCATTATCTGAATTGAATTTCAGCTTAATGTTTGGGTAAGTTTCAGCTGTACCAAAGTTTTTCAAGGCCGCCTTGTAGTGTCCAGTAGATACCTTCTTAATACTGCCATACTTGGTTTCGCCATCACTACTTACAAGGGCTTGTGCCTTGTTTTCGCCATAGCTTTTCGGAACATCAAAAGTAACCGTTACTATTGCGGTAACCGGTGCAGTGTTCTTATCAACCGTAAGCGACGCTTGACCAGATGGGATAGCTTCCCAAACTTTGTTGGGCTCATCACCAAAAATCAATGTTTTTGGTTTATCGACATTGAGATAACCGCCTAATGTTTCAGCAATGGTATTAAAGTAGTCGTAGTTTCCGACCAAGGTAAACAATACTTGAATCTGTTTGACTGACAAGGTGCTATATAGGAATTGCTGACCATAACGTCTACGTCCTTGATCTTGATAGTTGTTGTTAAAGTTGGATGCCACGTTTTTCGTGACATTCACTGGAACGGTACGCCCTTGCCCTTCATTAAATAACTCGGTTAAGTTTTTCCCGTCAAAAATTACTGACATTCCTATCAAATAATGCTACCTCCTAACAGCGCTTGTCTGCGCTCATAATCGTTTGTTGCTTTTGTCATAAATGGCGCTAGGCCATTTGACACACTTCTTCCATCGATGATGTTTCTAACCTCGATAGGGTTAGAGCCATTAGTTACCAATTGACCAAGTAAGTCAATCATGACATCTAACTTGCTTTCAAGCATAGAGACACGCTCACGATCTGAAGCATTGTCATGGTTGCCTTGTGGGGCATCGCCCGCAAAGCGTGCCACTGCTTCAGTAAGCAATTGCCACGCTCTGCCACGTTTTGCAATGTCCGTAGGAATGACATACTCTGGCATGTCACCTTCAGCTAATTCATAAACACCGTTTTTGTGGACTAGACCACCGTTAGCGTAGCCATAAGCTGCGACACGGTTAAAGGCTGCATCCGATGTACCATAACGATGCTTGATGTAGTTAATCGCAGCAAGCAAGTTATCATAACCATTACGGATGTTATTGTGCCCTGGGTGTTTGTATGCGTTAAATGTTGGGCCGATAGTCTGCATCAAACCAATAGATGGTGTACCGTTGATGGCGTTGATATCCCAGTTATTTTGTACGTTAGGGTCACCACCCGATTCACGCTGGATGGTTGCCAAAATCTTAGACACGCGGAAATCGTTCGGTTCAATACCGTTTGCCTTCAATGCTCTAACAACCGATTCACGCCATCTAGCTACACCAGTACCTTGAGGGCCATCTTCACCACCACCCGCTGGACTAAGCAATGGACCAAGGGTTTTCTTGATCCATTCGAACATGCCACCAACTTGTCGCTTAATCAAAGTTTGAAGCGGACTGTTACGGTCTTTAAGCGGTTTGCTATCATCACCACCACTACTTCCACTGTCTCGTACTCCGAAATCAAGGAAGGTAGCAGCGTTTGAAATATGACGTCCAGCGTATTGATGATACTGACCATTGCCACCGTAGTTATATTCTTCACCGTCGTAAGTGTCGCCGTGCACTGCCGTTACAAAGTCAACGTGGTTGCTTGAAATAGGTCCGCCAGTATAGACGGCAACTGTGCCTGGTTTCGGTCTGCTTAAGTGTGGCACTTTAGCTGAAATCCACTGATTACCATTACCGAGATAGCTAAATAAACTTGAATTAACACCGAGATTCGCCAAACGGCTGGCAACGAACGACACACACTCACGATAGAAGTATCCCCAAGGGTCAGCTCCAGCGTCTTTCGCTTTATCTTTGAAGCGGTAGTCATCGCCTTTAGCTCCCATTGCCACTGTGCCTTCATCCATTGAAGCGTTAGCCATAGACCAAAGCTCTTTCCACCAGTTTTTGGCTTCTTCGATTGGTTTCTTATACAGTGCATTACCGAGTGGGTTAAACATACCGGCTAATTTATCAGCGTTAGGACTAAATTTCTTAGCTAACGATCCAACCGGGTCTTTAACGACATCACCGACAAACTCAATCATCTTCATGAATTTATCGACACCGTTTTTCATAGTGTCCCAGACTGAGCCCGCTACATTGGTAGCAGTGTCCCAGATTTTAGACCAGAAACCAGTACCTTTGGCAAACGCTCCACGTTCAACACCCATGAGCATAGCTAATTCACTAGCGTTGATGACCTCTGAGCCGGCTGGCAAGAGGTATTCAACGTTTCGCCCTTGTGGCAAGAATGACTTACCGTTTGGCAAGATAACCATTTCTTGGTTGTTTGTCTCTGGGCTATCGTAGCCATCGTTTAGTGTGGCAAGCGTAGGCTTAGTGATTGGGTTTCGGTATGAGCTAAACATACCAGTACCACCGGCAAACTTGACTTTCGGAATTTTAGAGATAGCTTCTTTACTACCACCAAAATCAGAAATCAGTTTGTTAATACCGTCAATACCAGCATTAGGCAATGCAATGACGGCATTAATACCATCACCGGCAAGTTTCTTCATGCCATCCCACATCTCACTGAAACCTTTTTTAACGTTATCCCACGTATCTTTGAAGAACTTAGCGATATTGGTCAATGCGTCGGTAATCAGCTTGGTAATGTTAACGCCAAATTTCTCTTGTGTTAACGCTCCAATTTCATCCCATTTTTTCGATAGGAATTTCTTAGAGTTCTCCCAACCGTCAAACCAATTCTTATTGATGCCTTTGTGGTGTTTGTCGATATCTTTACCAAGGGCAGTCATGGCTTCCGTAGCATTACCCTTGATGCCTTCCCATGTTTTAGATGCGAATTTCTTGACGTTGTCCCACTTATCAGACCAGTCTTTTTTAAGATTAGTCATGTGTTTTGCAACGCCTTTTGCCATATCTTTGACATGGTCCACGGTGCTGTCAACAAACTTCTTAAATGGCTTGTTGTGCTCGTACATCAACTTAAACCCAGCTACTACTGGATTGGAAATGACAAGCAACTTCTTAGCGGTATTAGTAAAGGCTTTAATGCCTTTTTCACCACCCGTGAAGTAGTTCTTTGTTTGTTCGAAGCCTTTTTTAGTGCTCTTGGTCATTGAATCCATCGCACCAGTCCAAGTCTTCTTAATGCCATCCCATGTCTTACCGAGCCACTTAGCAGCACCAGAAAAACCATCCTTGATGCTCTTAACGATACCATCAACGAATTTCTTGAATTTCTTGTTGTGCTTATAAAGCAACACTAGGGCAGTGATAGCTGTAGTTACCGCAACAACGATTAAACCAATAGGATTGGAAGCCATTGCTAAGTTCATTGCTTTTTGGGCTGCCGTCATACCAACCGTAGCTGTTCGCCATGCGTGGATACCTTTAACGACTGCCGTAATACCTAGAGCGACTTTAGAGCCCACGAAGTAAGCGGCAAACAAAGAACCGACCGTTTTAATAGCCGTTTTATGTTTTGCAATGCCACCCAATGCTTTGGATAGCGATGTGACTGGACCTTTAGCTTTCTTACCGTTGCCAGTCATAAGGTTAAACGCACCGGCGACACCTTTAATCATGTCAACGGCAACTTCCCAGACACCGCCCGCAAAATCTTTACCAATGCTAAACACTGCACCCAGACTGTCTTTAACTTCCTTGAAAAAGGCCACAATCTTAGGGGCGTTGTTAGCAATGGTTTTGCTAACATTATCAACAGTCTTGTTAAGACCGTCCATGAAGCCATTGAGCTTGTCCTTACCATCACCGAGATTAAACACTTTTGAAAAGGCGTCCAGGATAGTGCCTAGACCTTTGGAAACGTGTTCTCCTAAATCTTTAAACTTAGTTTCCGTGTTAGGGTCAGCAACCCAATCCCCAATCTGTTGTAAGAATGGGTTTTTCATTTTATCGATTGGGTCACGGAAGGCAGCAACTACTGCCGGCATACGGGACTGAATTGTTCTTTCAAGACCACCAATAGTAGTCGAGAAGTTAGCAGTGGCATCCTTGTACTTGTCTTGCAACTCAAACAAGGCTTTTTGTGCCATCTCTGCGGTAATCTTACCGTCTTTTTGGAGCTCCGCATATTTATCGGCGGTCATGTCTGCAATACCAAGTTCTTGTGCAGCTACTTCTTTAAGTTGGTTTTTCATCTCTGGAAAGACATTGATGATTGACATCATGTCTTGCCCTTGAACTTTACCATTGGCAATCATTTGCGCCCATTGTGTCGCAAAGTTTTCAACCGCCGCATCGGTTTGACCAAACGCATCTTGCAAGGTCAAAATGGCTTGCGTTTGTTGTTTGGTTAACTCGGTGTTGTGAGTAACGGCATAAAATTTCTGGTTCATGCCGTCAACCATTTCGGTTGAGTTTGCCGCGGCTTGTGCCATTTGGTTGGTCATATCGACCATTTTCTTACCTTCTTCGGCATTACCGGTTAAGGTTAACCAAGTGGCATTCATGGTTTGTTGGTACTTGACATATTCAGCACTGGACTGTGCGATTTCGTCAAACTTACCCTTAATAGCTCCCAACGCATTCTGGAAACCGTTGCTGATTAAGTTAGCTGCGAACGTAGCGCCAAAGATACCTTTCAAACGTGAGGTTTTATGTTCAGTCTCACTGACTTCACTTCCTAAGCGTTTGAAGCTCTCTTTCAAGCGTCCAATGAATGTACTAGAGCGTTGACTTTGCTCAATTTCGTCATTCAGTTTGTCAGCGGCATTCCTAGTATGTGCTAAACTTGTTGCTGTTTCGTCTAAACGTTGCTTTTGCTTGCGGTATTCATCGCTCGTTCTTCCGGACTGTTTTGCGACACGCTCAAGCATTTCTTTTTGGGTCTCGTATTGCTTATTTAAGTTAGTAATAGAGCCTTTGTATTGCTTAAGTTGTTCTTGTCTAGCTTCGTCTTCCTTGCCTTCAGCCTTCAGACGCTTGATGTAAGTGTCTGAGGCTTCGTTTTGGGCTTTGTACTCACGTTGCAATTCAGAAAGCCCAGATTTATGATAATCTAGGCTATTTTTAGCTTGGCGCTGTTGGTTTTCCAACGCTACCAAACGTGTAGTAGCTTGGTCAATCTGTTGCTGGTACTTAAGGTACTGTTCAGCGGTTTCAGCGGTACTTCCCTTAAGTTGAGACTGTTCTTGTTTCAGTTTCTCAATCTTATGTTGTTGGTTTTGGATAGCGTTACCCAAACCATCGTACTTAGCTTGTGCTGCACCTAAGTAGTCACCAGCGCTACGCATTTGGCTTTCTTGTGCTTTCCACGCATTCGTAGAGCTATTGACTAACTGAGTTAGTCGCTTAATCGAGTTAGCCGCTTGAAGCGTGTCTAAGGCGATTTCAGTGGACATGGTAGCTTGTACTTTTGCCATGTATTATTTATTCCTCCTTTCCTTAAATATTTAGAGTAAAGATGTTGGGTCCACCATTCTATCTTCTTCCTCTTTTGCATTTAGAATTTTCATTAGCTCGTAATAATCAGTGTCGTAATACTGATCTAGTGTCCACCCAAAGCCTTGGATTGATTTTTTAGCAATGATTTTTAAATCTTCAATGCGATTTTCTAAATCAAAAATCTGTTCCCCTTTAGATTTTAGTCTTTTGGGTCAACTTCACCAGTGGCGTTTTCAAGTTGTTCGTCTGTCAATCCGTACATGTAGCCCACCAATTTTTCGGCAATCTCTTGTGTACGTTCATTGTCCAAATCAAGCAATTTGTCATAGGCTTCATCATCCAAGTTAAGAACGGCACGAATGAAACCAAGCATTTCTTTAAGGATTGTGAAACTTGCTTGCGCTTGCTCTTGTGTGTTGCCATCTTCAACAGTATCGCTAATCTTAAGGACTGCCAATTGGTGCTCGTGCATACGCAAGACATTGCGGTTGCTTGTTGTCACTTTAAATGCTTTCTTACTGATTTCTGGAATTTGAATAGTTCTGATTTCCATTTTATCTTTACTCCTTTTTAACAAAAATAGAGGTCAGGCCACGAGCCCGACCTCTTGCGAATTATAGACTGCTTGATGCAGCAGGAAGGACATAGCCCCCGAATACTTCTTTAAACATATTTGTTTTGTCGAAGTTAGATGCACCAGAATAGTATTTCTTGTAAGGCTCACCGCCGAACGCATCCGCTGACAAGGCGTTAAATGTCATGTTGTCGTCTTGGCGAGTTTGGGCAGTGTCGGTATCTGTAGCAACGTTTTGAGTTGATTCTTGCATGATACCATTAGCGAAACCAAAGAATACTGAGTGTTTGCGGTCAAGTGTTTCAGATTCAATCAATACCGCTGTATGTGGTTTTTCACCGTCCATCACATAACCACCCTTGCCGTCTGGTTTGAAACCAAGCATTTTTTGTTTGATCTCAAAGTCAAGGTTGTTGAAGTCAAAAGCGACTGTTGGGGAACCTGGTGCAATCATCACATCTTGCACTGAGTTGTTACCTGGAATCTTAGTAGCTTGACCTTCCAAGTTGGAAATGTTAGCGGTACGAGTACCAAGCATTTTAGAATCGACTTCAATAACGCCTTCTGTTGAAAGGCCGTCAGCCCCTTTAAGTAATTTTTGGGTTTTAGGGTCAACCAATGCAAGGCGGACCATTTTCAAACCTACAATTGCCATATAGTATTTTCTCCTTTGTTAAATTAGCTTATCGAGAGCAACAAAAAAGACCGCCGTGATCTGCAATGTATCGGGGTCTATGCTATGTTCTCTCATATCTGTAATTGAGTAGTGTTCAGATTTTAGGAATTTAAGCAATTCCATTTCAAAGGCTTCAATATCAAAATCAATATCAGCCTTATAAAAAATCTGTACCTCTACTCTGTCTGTTTTACTGAAAAAGGTATTGTTTCCACTCAAATCAAGGGATGGATTGCTTTCAGTGAGCAAAACGATTGTCTTATCGGTGTTTTCTTCGAGCTCTTTGGGCAAGTTGTTTGCGTATACTTCGTTTATTTCACCAAATTCTTTGCCCTCAATTAACTCTTTAAGTTTTACGGTCGCTAACACTTAATCACTTCCCTCCTTTTCTTCGAATCAGTTTTTCATATTCCTCTTTTTCTGCCAATAGCACTTTCCTTTGGACAGCGCTATCGTTTTGGACATTGGTAACGAAATGATCAGCACGATATTTCTTAGTGCCGTCATTTAATCGTCTGGCATTTTGGGCGTGGTAATTATTTTTCCATCCTACGGTTGCCACACCGTTCTTTCTGCCGTCCGCATTAGTGGACTGGACAGATAAGCCGTCAGCCATGTGCCCATACTTCAAATGTTTCTTATTTGAGTAGTGTTTCTCACGGGTTACATCTTCTAACTCCTTTTGAAACACTTTTGCACCAGCGGTTGTGATCTTAGCTTGTTCCGCTGGTGTTAAATCGCCAATACTAGCGACTGTTTCAAGCCACCCCTCTAGCGCCTTATCAAGCCCTACCATAAGCCATCACCCAACTTTCTTGCGCTTCCGCAAAGTCAGAAAGTCGTAGCGGTTAAGCCCAAAGTTTTCGTTTGGACTCACTCGCACAATATCGTATTGAGTGCCATTTAGGACGGCCACTTGACCTTCTACTACTTTGGCATTGTGGCGAATGACGATAACTTTTGTATCGGTTTCGCCGTTTTGTTGGGCTAAATACTCTTGATTGAGTGTGCGAGTATGAGGTTTATAATGCAACGTAAACTGTTTAACAAACTTTGGCACGTTAACGCCCGTGAATTTATTAGGCGTGCTTTGATAAATGCCAAAATCAGCCTTAAAACGAAAGTCTGAGGGTAAGTATCTAACTTTAGCCATTAGTCACCTCTTTCCTCGCTATACGTTGCGTATAAGCCCCTTAATTGCCCAATTATGCTATTCAAAGTGAGATTGATAGGATAAGTTACCGTATCAGTTAAAGCCACTCTGTAAGTGAAATATGAGCTTGTGAGGGCAATTACAGCCGTGTCAAATAAAGATTCTACACTGTCGAGGTAATAGAATTTCGGGTCATTACCGACTGCATTGATAATGTACTGTTGAGCCGATTCAATGTAAGCTGGAATGAGTGCAGTGTCGTCTGTCTCATCCAGATTAAGAGTCTGCATGATAGTTTCCTTAGATACACTCATTACTTACCTCCTAATTAAGCCCCTGGTGTAAGATTAGCTTTTTGGTCAGCGATTGCTTTGAATGACGCTGGAACAAACGCTTCTTCATCAGTTTTAACAACATCGAAACGGTCAATCACACGTACTTTAGTAGTGTCGGTTTCGAATGCTCCACCACCGATGTTAGTAGAGAGCAATGACAAGTGTTGACGGTCAAACAACGTTACCGCTTGTTTCAAGTCACCAAAGTAAAGTGGCATAGCTCCACCAGTACCATTAGCAAGCCAACGGTCAGAAACTTCTTTTACTGCAAAACCATCGATTGAGTATCCAGTTGGTGATTTCACATCACGTTCCATGAGGTAGTCACCCATTGCATTCTTGACTTTCTTAAGGGCAGTGAAGCCTGAAGTGTTAGTCAAGAAGAACGAAGTTTGCTTGATAGCTGGGTCAACTTTAGCTTCAAGGTCAATGATGTCATCCCACTTAGCCAATGTTGGTTTAGTTGGGAGTGTTGCGATAACTTCCAAGATAGCTTTGTTACGAGTAACAACGACTTTCTTCGCAATCCATCCAGACAACCATGCAAGGATATTTTCAGCAGAATCAGCAAGCAAGCTGTTAGTTACTGTTGAGATACCAGCATAGCGTTTGATAGCATAGCGGATAAGAGAAAGTTTTGGATCATCATTAGCACCGATTTGTCCAGCTTCATCATCGAGTTTAGAAAGACCAGTAATTTCAGCCCATTTTTCGTAAACACGAGAACCAGTAAGAGTAGTTACGTTTTCAACGTTTACATACTCTTGCAATGAATCGTACTGACGAACCAAGGTATTGATAGCTGTGCGGATATCTTGTGGGATAGTCAAGCCAGCGTCAGAACCGGAAGCGTCTGTTTTTGAATCAAGCAAGTTTTGGTAACGACCACGAACGAGGTTTTTGAAGTCTTTGACAAAGTTAGCTTTTACTTCTTCTTCGTTCTCAGTCAAAGGTTTTTTGTCTTCTTCAGACATATTCGCAACTTCACTAGCACGCGCTTCTGTGTACTGTTCTTTGAACATGTCACGTTTCATTTTAGCAGTGTCACGCTCGTTTTTGATTGCTTGCAATTCTTCAGCGGTTACTGAATCATCAAGCATAGCTACGTTAAGTTTTTCATTAAGATTTTCGACCTTGTCGCCTTGAGCAACCCAAAGGTCATGCAATTCGTTTGATGTTTTCATCAATCATCTTCCTTTCATTTTTCAAGTAAAATCGCCAATTTCTGCTCACGCAAAGTATTGGTTTTAGGTGTAGCAATCATATTCTTAAATTTAGTGATTGCTGATTTGCTTGGTAGTTGATGCACGGCATTCGTAACCATGATTTCTTCTTCATCGTTGTCGAAAAACATGATTTCGTCCGCAAAACCTTTATCAACGGCAGTTTTAGCATTAAGCCATGTCTCTTTAGCCATGAGATCAAGTAATTCCGGTTGTTTAAGACCAGTTTTCATTTCATAAGCCAAAGCAATAGATTCGTCAATACTATTAAGCACCGCTGATTGGTGCTCTAGGTCATCGCTATTACCAACGATACCAGTAGACGCTTTATGAATCATAATATGCGCCGTTGGACTGATACGCACGGTATCACCAGCCATAGAAATGACACTCGCAGCACTAGCCGCAAGTCCTTGCACATTGACTACAATACGCTTGCCACTTGCTTTTAGCATTGTATAGATTTCGCTAGCTGCGAACACATCACCACCATTAGACGCTATATTAAGCGTGATTTCTTCGTCTTCATCGTTAGCAATGGCATCTTGTACCAGTTTTGGGTAGGTACTAGACATACCGAAGTATTCATAAAACGCCCCGGCATCATCGCTTACAATATCGCCTTTAATGTCAATCTTGCCCATTTATCTCACCTCCTTTCAATGTGGTACGGTTAGGGTTTTTACCCTCTGGCAACTCTTTAGGTAGAATTTCAGCTTGTTGCAAAATATACAAACCTTGATTCTGTGCGAGCGTGCCACTTTTAACCATGCTATTGATACGGCTGATATAGTTCGCACCAGTCGGGTCAACCGCTGGGAAAATATCTGCATCCACATCGCATGAAAGTTTCTGAGATAATTCGCTAAGAAATGGTCTTAAATAGCGTGCTACTGCTTTGGAGTAGACATTAGAACTCATTTCTAGTGATGATTGTTGGTCTCCTTGACCTCCGACAACATTCTCTGGGATACCGTAGACCTTTGCAAATTGTCCGGTCGTCCAGTCCGCTTGCTTGAGTAGTTGGGCCACGTTGGACTTGATTTCAAGAGGTGTAAAGTCCTCTAAATCGTCCAGTACTAACGGACCGCCTTGCATTTGCTTCATTGCTTGTCGAGAGCGTGAGACCTTAGTTTTGAAATCGAGCAAACCACCGCCCTTAATCTTCAAAATACCATTGGCATTTAGGGCGTTCTTAAGGGAATTAAGCGTTAACTTATCACTGGCCTTTTGAATATCCAATTCTCTACCAAGAGCCATCAACGGACTGGCGCTTGTCAAACCACCGTCCACTGATAGCAATCTAAAGTGTAAAATGTCGCTTTGTGGGACATGCTGTTTCGGTGGAATGCGTGGATCATCAAACGTGATGTTGTAATAAAGCCCATTCTGGTTGTCCAATCGGTTGAAAGAGACTTGAGATGGTCTTAAATACTCCCACTTCATATCACGCCCGTTGTTGTTTCGCCATCGATAAGCAAAAGCTTCCCCACCCAATAGCATTTGAGCAAAGATAGACTGGTAGAAATTAAAACGGTTAGCATTGTTTGACGGGTTATCCACGATTCCTTGCAATTGTTTTCGGCTGGTTGTTAGCTTGGCTGTCGCAAGGTCGTTAGATAGCTGACTGATAATAGAGAATAGGTCCGAGTTCTTAAGAGCGGTTTCGGCTGAAACCCACTCACTACCATTCAAGGTGGCTAAAAACTCTGGATCAGTGATATCAAAAAAGCCCCCTTGATTGCTCGGTGGGCTTTCGGTTGCTAAATTAAATATCGGCAATTATTATCACCTCCTTTCTAGCCTTTTTTGCTAGCTAATTCACTCACTAGCCCAGCTAGTACGAATGTGATTGTCATACTAACGCCAAACCACACATAGCCAATGTGGTAAGTGGTCACATTAAGCGAAATTGCAGCTAAAATGAACATCAAAATGTCAAAAATAGCCCAAATTGCCTTAAAAAACTTCAAAATCATGTATTAATACTCCTCCAATAGCCCACTATCTGGGTTTTTTAGCCAATTTAAAACGGCTTCTTGACTCATGTGTTCGACCTTCCACGTTGGATTGTTGGTAATAGCATAGTCTTCAAACGCATACATTCCATCATAAAACGCATCGATAAGAGCATCCACAACGTCGATTTTGTAAGTAGATTTCATTTTATCTACTTGAATACCAATGTTATCTTCTTTAATTACCGCATTTATCAAGGCTTTTCGCATGATTTCGTCATCAAGTCGAGTGATATTGCCTTCGATGAATAGCGTTTGAAGGAATTTTGTAGGGTCTTTCAGTTCACTTGTACGCTGTCTAATAGGCATCATTGGAAAGCTAGTATTAGATTCTAATGCTTTGATAATCTTTGATACTCCCATAGCGTCATATCCAAAAAAGACCACATCTAGTTGATTGTCTTCGACATACTCACAAAACCAACGATAGACCTCTTCTTGATTGATAAGTCCTTGTGGGTGGCTTGTAATCGTACAGAAACCCTTGGTTTCTAAATCTCGATAGTTGACACCGTCTTGTTTTTCTTTGGCTTCAAGTGAGCCTGCTTGTTGCCACGGAATGAAACTATGCTGTTCTATATGCCATTT
>OOCP01001705.1_pt1 | contig 21046 bp, 14 predicted proteins | sample 1671511 | NCBI WGS metagenome assembly OOCP01 (sample SAMN06348164, study PRJEB24527) | human gut metagenome | biome: human gut; feature: ankylosing spondylitis patient; material: feces | host: Homo sapiens | place: China | collected 2015-10 | reverse complement strand
TGCCCCTTCCAAGGCTCCCAAACATCATATTGATCCGATTTATAAGGTGATTATTCGTGCAAAATATAATCATTATTTCGGGATTGTCAATTGAATCGGCTGAAAGTATACTCGGTAGATCCGGCTAAGCGATGGGTTGGTACGGATAAAGGGAGAGGGGGGGAAATCAGAGATCAGACTTAAAAGATGGATAAAATTCGTTATTTAATCGAAATAAATTCCGGTTTTGTCGAATATTTTTGTGGTTTTGTCAGGTCTTTTTTACTTTTATCCGAGTGAAAAGAAAAAATTGTGCGTATTATTCGATTTATAGGAGTTGCCTGTGTCATTGGACTATTTTTTGTGTGTATCGTAGCCATCGACGAGGTTGGGGAGCATCCGGATAAAATTTGGTTGCATCGTTGCAATTCGATGGAAAAATTATATGAACACAGTGAAAGGTATAGTAACTTTGAAGTAGATATCGTCTTTCGGCAGGATTCGGTATTCGATGTGACACATGATATAGATACTAGTTTTAACCTGTCTATAGAACCTTATTTTGGCTATATTCAGCAAAATGGAGGTAAATTGTGGTTGGATATTAAAAATCTCGATCTGCAAAATGTTTCGGCTATGTTAACTCAGTTGGCTGATCTGACTTCCCGGTATGACATCGACAAAGAAAGGTTGATCATTGAAAGTCGTAATTGGCAAGCTTTGCAGCGATTTACAGAGGAAGGATATTATACTTCTTTGTATATCGGTTGGGAAAATCCGTCTCGGTTGGAATCCGAAGAAATCGATTCTTACATGGATAAATTAAGGAAAGCGGTGGACCATAAAATAGTCCATGCTTTATCCTTTCCGGGTTGGTGGTATTCGACCATCAAGGAAAATTTGAACCGATCTATCGATTTGTTGACCTGGAAACATCGGACAACCCAATGGCAATTGCTGCTTACCCCTAAGGGGCATAAAATGCTGGACGATCCGGAACTGAAGGTTATTTTAGTGAAAGATAAGGGACAATATCATCGTTAACGATTATTCTCTATCTGATCGGTTCTGTATTGCTCTGTTCATAAAAAATTGTATTTTTGCTGGAAAGAGCTTGGGAGGAATATGCAGAAAAGGGAAAGTAAAGAATTTAAGGAATTTTTCGAACGTTTTTTTATTCCGGTATGTCACTTTATTAAACGATATACGGAAGAGGAGGAAGTGGCCGATATTGCGCAGGAGGTATTTGTAAAAGTGTATGAAAAATGGAATGAATTCGACTCTTTAGGGAATGCCAAGGCTTTTCTGTATATTGCAGCCCGGAATCTTTGTTTAGATTTTATCAAACATAAGAAAGCCGAAGCTAATTATCTGTCTGAGTACATGCATGGAGAAGAAGCGGACGATCCTGTATTCCTAAAAGAAGTTACCCGGCAAGAGACTTTCCGTATCCTGCATACGGCGATCGACAAGCTGCCTGCTCAGAGTAAGCAGATTATTATGCTGAGTATGGAAGGGCTCAGCAATGCCGAAGTAGGAGAAAAACTAGGTATCTCCGTGAATACCGTCAAAACATTGAAAAAGAATGCTTATGCCGTATTGCGGCAGGTTCTTTCGAAGGAATATCTGTTTTTATTATTTGTTATCTTACGTGATTATTCTGCTTAACTACACACCGATCGATCCGAAACAAAAATGAGGAGATGAATATTAATGGAAGTAGCGATAAAATATTAATTGCTTAGGAACAAACAAAAGTTAATGGTTCCGGCCGGAAAGTTTATAACTTTAATTTTTAATAAATTTTCTATCCTCATTCACCCGTTTAAGAAGAAATGTCGTCTTTTATATAAATGATGTCAAAAAAGGCGTCGGTGTAAAAGTGAAAATTTATGGATGATTTACAACATCGTTTACTGGTTTCTCAATGGATAGCCGAGGAATTTGCCGGAATTATCGATGAGGACCACCGGGCGAAACTGGAGGCCTGGAGGAAAGAATCGGCCGGCAATGAACAGGAATATCAGGAGCTTTTGCAAGAATTCCGCCCAGGCGATATTCTGGAGCCTTATCCGGAAGAAGAAATCGGTCGGCAATGGAAAAAATTCAGTAAACGAAACCGGACTATTCATCCTGTTTTTGGATACTGGTATCGTTATGCGGCTTTGATCGTGTTATTATTGGGAGCTGCGGGAGTGTTGAAGTGGCAGTTGGATGAGACTCGTAAAACGAGTGAAAGGACTACTCAGACGATTAGTTTGGCTCAGGGAAGTCCTTTGTTGGTATTGGCCGATGGCAGAACAATGTTGTTGAACGATTCGGTGGGTTGGGGCCGGGAAGCTGATTTGCAACAGGTCCGGCTCGATGAGCAGGGCATTACTTATCAGCAATCGGATAGCCAGGAAAAGGAAGAAGTATTCAATACCCTGATTATCCCTAAAGGCGGAGAATTTCAGATTCAGCTGGCCGATGGGAGCCGGGTGTGGTTGAATTCGGAAACCGAGTTGCGTTATCCGGTCAGTTTTACTACTGAGAAACGCCGGGTATTTCTGAAAGGAGAAGCTTATTTCGAAGTGGCGAAGAATGAACAAATCCCTTTTGTGGTAACCACTTCCGCCGGTATAGACGTGAAAGTATTGGGAACGAAATTTAATGTGGCTTCTTACGAAAACGACGAGCAGGTTACGACAACGTTGGCGGAAGGGAGTGTCGAAGTGGGAGATGAGAAAGGTTCTGTACGGCTGAAACCGGAAGAACAAGCTCTGTTTTGTAAAGACGATCGGTCGCTTCGGGTGCAAAAAGTAGATGTCGGTATGTATCTGGCTTGGAAAGACGGGAAATTTATATTCGAAGAACAGTCGTTGGAGCAAATTATGAAACAATTGCAGCGTTGGTATGAAATGTCTGTGTTTTATACCAATGAAGAAGTAAAACAATATACCTTCAGTGGTGATTTGAAAAAATATGATGATTTTGACAAAATTATCCGGATGCTCGAGGAAGTGTCCGGTATAAAAATCTCTATAAAAGAGAATTGTGTTGTGATAGGGACGAAATAAAGAACGGAAGGCATCCTACCTCCTTCCGTTCCCTGTGAACTTTCGTCCACATTATTAATTAAATATATACAAATCTATGAAAAAAAATCGAATGTATGCTCTTCGTCCCGGAGAGTATGTGTTAAAATTCCTAAAGATTATGCGACTTGGGATTTACTTGGTTTTACTGACGACATTTACAGTCAGTGCTAACGGCTTTTCTCAAAAAGTTAAGGTGACGCTCAATTTAGAGCAACGGTCGATGCTGGAAATTATCAAAGAACTGCGGAAAGTTTCGGATTATCAGTTTTTGTACCGGGTGGATGAACTCAGGAAATGTGGGAAAAGAGACCTGAAGGTACAGGATGCAGGTGTCGAGGAAGTGATGAGACAATTGCTCGACGGTACTCATTTGACCTGGCGTTTGGACGATGATGTAATTCTGATTAAGACGGCACCGAAGACGGCGGCACCTGCAGTTCCCCAAAAAGTGAGAACGGTACAGGGAGTTGTGTCGGATACCAAAGGGGGAAAACTACCCGGGGTTACGGTGATATTGAAAGGAACTACGCTGGGAGGTGTGACGGATGCCGAAGGAAACTTTAAATTCGAAATTCCCGATCAGAAAGATATGATCCTGGTATTTTCGTTCGTCGGTATGAAAAAACAGGAAGTGAAGTATACCGGACAGGAAAATTTGCATATAGTCCTGGAAGACGATATTGCCGAAATGGAAGAGGTGGTGGTGAACGGTATTTTTACCCGTAAAAAGGAGAGTTTTACCGGATCGACGACTACTTTTACTTCGAAAGAACTCAAAATGGTCGGGAATCAGAGTGTATTACAGAGTTTAAAGACCCTCGATCCTTCATTTGCCATTATCGAAAACAATGAGTTCGGTTCCGACCCCAACCATTTGCCCAATATCGAGATTCGGGGTAAAAGTAGTATCGTAGGCTTGACCGATGAATATGAAACCGATCCGAATCAGCCTTTGTTTATTCTGGATGGATTCGAATCCGATTTGGAGACCATCAACGATTTGAGTATGGACCGGGTACAAAGTATCACCGTATTGAAAGATGCTGCAGCTACAGCCATTTATGGTTCGAAAGCAGCTAACGGTGTCGTGGTCGTCGAGACTAAATTACCTGCCATGGGATCGCTTCGGGTAAACTATAACGGTAATCTGCAGTTGACTTTTGCCGATCTGTCGGATTATAATCTGATGAATTCTTATGAGAAACTGACTTTCGAACGCCTGGCCGGTTGCTATCGTTTGATAGACGATGAGGGAAATATTTTAGACGAAGAACAGGATCAGATCTATAATGACCTGATGAAAGAAGTGGCTCGCGGAGTAGATACCTATTGGATGAACGAGCCTCTGCGTTTTGCTACTACGCATAAACATACGCTTTCGATTGAAGGGGGAGACGCTACTTTCCGGTATGGTGCCGGATTAAGCTATGGCAAGACCGAAGGGGTGATGAAAGGCTCTGACCGGGAAGTGATGAATGGAAATATCCGTTTGATCTACCGTAAGGGAAAATTATCTTTTACGAATAATCTGAATATCAATTATTCGAAAGCCGATCGGGAACCGGTTGCTTTTTCTGAATTTGCCAAGGCAAATCCTTATTTCCGGAAATACGATGAAAATGGTGAGTTAAAGAAAATATTGTTTCAAAACTATGCAGCAACTTACTATAATCCGCTGTATGATATGAACCAAACCAATTTCGAAGAAACCAAGACAACCGGTTTTACAAATAATTTTGAAGTAGACTGGAGAGTGATCGATGAGTTAAGGGTGCGGGGACGTTTCGGCTTGACCAAATCGAACGAACAGATGAAAAAATTCCGGTCTCCTTTCAATACAGAATTTAACAGTCAGGCAGATATTGCGAATAAAGGAAGTTATGAAGAGAGGAATACTCAAAACTTGAATTATGACGGTGATTTTAGTTTGACATATGGGAAATTATTTAATGAGAAACATATGGTAAATGTGGTCGGCGGAATGCGTCTGAGTCAGAATGGATCGAATAATAGTGCTTATAAAGTTCAGGGCTTTATCGATGATGAATTTTCCAACCCTGCTTTTGCATTAGGTTACCAGAAAGACGGGAAAGCTACTTATCAGGATTCTAAAAAACGGGCGGTCAGTTATTACCTGAATTTCGGATATGCTTATGACGACCGTTATTTGCTGGATGTGAATTACCGTTCGGACGGTTCTTCCGTGTTCGGTTCGGACAGGCAGTTTACGAATACCTGGTCTGTGGGTTTGGGGTGGAATATTCATAAAGAAGCTTTTTTCAGTGATATAGAGGGTATTAGTTTGTTGAAACTGCGGGCTTCTATCGGTAATCCCGGGAACCAGAATTTCGATGATTATATCTCTACCCGGATTTATTCCTATAATACCGACAATATGAATATTTTCGGTTCGAGTGCAATCGTTTCGAATCTTGGTAACCGCAATTTGGAATGGCAGAAGACCTTGGACCGGAATATCGGTTTCGATATTATTTTCCTCGACAATCGTTTGAGGGTCAATTTCGATTATTTTAATAAAAGAACCGATCCGTTATTGGTACAGATAGGTACGGCTTCTTCGACCGGTGTAAAGACGCTTCCCCGCAATGTCGGAAAACAAATCACCGAGGGGGTAACCCTGACGATGAATTATTCTATCATACGTAGAGAAGATATGTTTTGGTCCGTGAATATGAATTTGCGTCATCAGACATCGGAATATAAAGAGGTGAGCGAAGTATTGACGAAATATAATTTAGATAACCGGAACCGTAATCTGACCCGTTATTACGACGGTGGAAGTCCTTCCGATTTATGGGCGGTGAGATCTTGTGGTATCGATCCGGCAACCGGGCGTGAAATTTTCCTGGATAAGAACGGAGAACAGACTTTTGTGCATAATTACGATGATGAAGTCGTGGTCGGAAACAGCGATCCGAAAGTAGAGGGGGTGATCGGTACTTCTTTCTATTACAAAGGTTTTTCTGCTTCTATTAATTTACGCTATCGTTTGGGTGGGCAGATTTTTATGCAGACCCTTTATGATAAAGTAGAAAATCTTTCTTCTTCAAAGAAATGGGAAAATCTGGATAAGCGGGCATTGTACGATCGTTGGAAACAACCCGGTGATCAGGCTAAATTCAAATCTATCGCCAGCAGTGAAGTGACGCCGATATCTTCCCGTTTTGTCGAAGATAATAATGTGTTGTCGGGAGAATCGATTTCGTTGGGATACGAAAGTACAGCTCCCTGGTTAAAACATATCGGAGCTTCTTCGATGTCTGTCCGGGCTTATATGAACGATATTTTCCGGATTTCGACCGTAAAAAATGAACGTGGTCTGAGTTATCCTTTTGCCCGTTCGGTGTCCTTTTCATTAGGTGTGACGTTCTAAAATGTAATATTAACTGATTGAGATATGAAAACGAAAATAAAATATGGTTGGCTTTTATGCCTGTTGGTTTTCAGTGCCTGTAATTCCTGGATAGATATAACGCCCTCCGATCGTTTGAATGAAGATATGCTTTTCGAAGATAGACAGGGATTTGAAAAAGCGATTAACGGTGTATATGTGGGATTGGTCGATCGTTCACTTTATGGCCGGAATTTGAGTGCCGGGGTGATCGATTTGATGGCTCAGTATTATAAATACGGGAATGGGTCTGATTTTAATTCCATGCTCGGCGCTTATAAATATGAGGAGCAGAATGTCAAAGATGTATTTCAGGTTATCTGGGAAAAGGCTTATGCGCTGATATTGAATTGTAATATCATTATCGAAAAATGTGATGAACGGCAAGACGTTTTACCCGGTGTATATTACGGTTTGTATAAAGGTGAAGCGTTGGCTTTAAGGGCGATGCTCCATTTGGATATGTTGCGTCTGTTCGGACCTGTTTACGATGAAACTTCTAAAACGGCCGAATGTATCCCCTACGTAACCAATACCGATGCTCAGATTTCTCCTTTACTGTCTGCTGAAGTTGTTTTGGAGTCGGTGATCGGAGATTTGAAAACTGCTCTGAATTTACTGAAAGAGTCCGATCCGGTTTTGACGGATGGGGTACGGAACGAGGGAAACAGTATCGGAGATAATGCATTGAATTACCGTCGGTTCCGGTTGAATTATTATGCTGTAAAAGCTTTGTTGGTCCGGGCTTATGCCTGGGGACACGATAAAAGTAATGCGTTGGTTACTGCCGAAGAGATTCTGCGTGAAGTACAGGTGGAAGGGGCGGAGATATTCCCTTTTGTAACCCATGCGGCAGCTACCGATGTTTCTAAACCTGACCGGGTATTTTCTTCGGAAGTGATGTTTTCGTTATATGATTCCTACCGGGGTACAGAGATTCAGGATAAGTTGTTCCTGCCGACCCTGGACCAGATATATACTTTCACGGGTAAACGTTTGGAATTGGGGAAAGACTATTCTTTTTACGCTTCTGAAAACGATTATCGTCGTAATATTTGGGCAAGTTATAGCAATGCCGGAAAACTGATCGACTATCATCGGAAATATGAAGATATAACAACGAGTGGGGCTGAGTTATTGAATAAGATGGTTCCTTTGATCCGGTTGAGTGAGATTTATTTGTTGGCTGCTGAATATACCGATGACTTTGTAACCGCCAAAGGGTATTTGGATCGGATACGGAATAGCCGGAATTGTCCTAGCTCGGTGGCAACCGAGCCGACCTTGATGGAGGAGATTACAAAAGAATGCCGGCGGGAATTTTTAGGGGAAGGACAAATGTTTTTCTTCTATAAACGGAGGGCTGAGCAACAGCTTCCGAACGGAAGATTCGAGACAGATAACGATAAACAGTGGATCGATATGTCGATGAGTAATTATGTGATCCCACTTCCTGATAGTGAAACCGATATGAGATTGAACTAAAATAATGAATTATGAGAAAATTATTATATATCTGGATATTGCTTCCCTTATGTATCGCTTGTGAGCGGGATTTAATGTCGTACGAGGGAGAAGAAGCTATTTATTTTGCTGTACAGAGTGGTCATTCCTATGCCTCGGAAAAGGATTGGCCCTATATGCCTTACACGCTGGCTGAATTCGGTAAAGTTCAGGAAGATACTATGGTCGTTAATATCAAAGTGATGATTACCGGTCCTGAAAAAGATTATCCGCGTCCTTTCAGGGTCGTAGTCAATCCGGATAGTACGACTGCCCGGGAAGGAGTCGATTATAGGGCGCTTGTAGATGAATATACGGTAGAAGCGAATCGTTCCTATGCTTATATTCCGGTATTGTTTTACCGTCAGCCTGAAATGAAAAACGATACGGTAACCTTAGGACTGAAACTGGTCGCTAACGATCATTTTTCTTTGACTTTTAAGGAATTCGACAAAATGGAAGGTTTTACTAGCGGGAGTGTTGTGTTTGAACAATTCGACGCTACAATGCATAAAATCTTAGTAACGGATATTATGCCTAAGCCTTCACAGTGGTCGGATTGGGAATTCGGCACCTTTACTCCCGAAAAGTTGAACCGGATATGTCTGGAATTGGGCTATACCTATGCTGATTTTCAGAATCCCCAAAAAATAACTATGGTGGAACAAATGGTGATCTCAAGGAAATTCTCGGAGATATTGAATAAAGCTTATTACGATAAAAAACCAATTTTGGAAAACGATGGTCGGTTAATGTGGGTCAGTGGTTGTGTTTATGCGAACGGGGCATATCCCGAAACGAATGAATAGTAAGTTTGACCGTGATAAAAATGAATATGATGAAACAAATTTTATATATATTGCTGGGAATTATGCTTTTAAGTATAGTTTCCTGTTATGATGATGAAGGTAATTACGATTATCATGATATCAACGAGGTGACCTTTGGAGAGATCAATACCATGTACAATGTATTGTTGAATATCGATACGCTAAAAATTGATGTCGGAGATTTTGTAGAGATGAGTCAGGGAGACCTTACCGATACAGATCGTTTTGAATATTTGTGGGTGATTTTTTCTCCGTCTGATAGCCATGTGAAAGATACGATTTCTACGGATCGGGTACTCAGTTATCCGGTTACTTTGGCTCCCGGAACTTATAATTTGTATTTGAAAATCCGGGATAGAGTAACAGAAGTACAGTGGAAAAAGCAATTTACGGTGACTGTCGGGACTCCTTATTCCCGGGGAATTTTACTGATGGGAGAAGATGCAAATGGGAATGCAGATGCACAGATGATTTCTATGGCGGGTATAGATACACTGATTCTTAAGGATATTCTGAAAAACAGTGGATTACCTACTTTGCATGGTCCTGTTTCGTTCTTGCATACTGGTAAGCAAGGTGAAGATTACAGACAGATTTGGGTACTTACTGAATCGGGTTCTTATTATTTAGACCGGGAAACCTTACAGGGTTCCGAGTCCAATGTATTCGATAATTTTTTACTGGAGTCTTACAATGAACCTATGATTCCGGTTACAATCGTTCCGCAGCCGAGTGATATAGATGGAAAAGTTGAAAGTCAAAGAGCTGTTGTATGTAGTAACGGTAAGTTGTTTTACACCTCTTTATCTATCCTGGCATATGGTATGTATTCTTTTCCTTTGAACTGTTTGAAGACTGATATGACTAAATACATTCCTGCCAGTGAATATCTTTTTTATAGTATTCAATCTTTTAAAAAGTTTATTTGGTATTCCGGAGAGACCAATCGTTTTTATAAGACAGAGAGTTATTTATATCCTTATTCTGATACATTGGAACAGAAAAGTACGGATGTATTCCCTTGGGATCAAAAAGGTACAGGGCGTACATTGATATATGGGGAAAATACCTGGAATGAAGCGAAAGTGTGGGTATGCGACGGAAATTCATTCGCACTTATGGGGGATGGAACGAATGCGTATATCTACAAGTTTTATGTGAACAATATGGAGACTAAGAGTATGTATGAGATAACTTCTAATGTCGCTTCGGATATTTTGACGGCAGATTTCTATGCTTTCTCTTCGACCCGTTCGGTTTTGTTTTATGTAAAGAACAATGTTTTATATGCTTATAATTACGACAAGGGGAATGAACGGGTAGAAACCATCCCTTTGGAAACAACGGATCAGATTACGATGTTGAAATTCGATCTGACGATGGAACCGATGAAAGATGCCTTGTTTATCGCTACTTACAATACTGCCGAAGGAGGAACTTTACGGAAATATTATGTGGGCAATAATCCGGATAAGGTAGAGTTGAAAGCAGATCCGACGGCAGTTTGGAAAGGTTTGACCAAAGTGAAAAATATGAGTTGGAGGGCGGTTTTGTAAATGCGTCGGTGGGGGGCTTTTGAGGGCATGAATTAAAATTCTGCCGTGTCGTTTCCGGTACCGATGGTGTATTGGAGGTTGGGATTTGAGGTTTGTGGATCGATAAACTGTCGGATACCGGAAACATAGTATAATGGTATAGATGAAAAATAGTATGAAAAAAATATTCCTTTTTATTGCATTTTTATGGATAAGCTTGGTTAGCTTTGCACAGGATGGGGTGAATTTTGAACACCTGAGTTTTTGGGAAGCGTTGGACAAGGCGAAGAGTGAGCAGAAGTACGTGTTTATGGATTGTTATACTTCCTGGTGTGGGCCTTGTAAGAATATGACTCAAAATGTGTTTCCGCAGAAAAAAGCCGGAGATTATTTCAATCCGAAGTTTATCTGTGTAAAGTATGATATGGAAAAAGGAGAGGGACCTGAATTGGGGAAACGCTTTGAGGTACGGGCTTATCCGACTTTTTTGGTGTTGGATGCAGAAGGCCGGTTGCTTCATAAAGTAATCGGTTCGTATAGTGTGGACGAGATCATCGAACGTATAGAAGAGAGTTTCGATGAAGAGAAAGCTTATGGTTCTTTGAAAGCGAAGTATGAAAGCGGTAACCGGGAACAAGTATTTATGGTGAAGTACCTGAAAATGCTGATTCGGTATTATGATCCGGCGATGGAGGCCGTTGCTGCCGAGTTGATAAATACGCTGAGTGATAAAGAGAAGGTGGAAGAGGCCTATTGGTTTGTTTTCAGCAATCCGAAACTGACTCCGGAAGGTTCGGCTAATGAAGCCTGGCTGTTGAAAAATCACAAGCGTTTCAATAAAACGGTCGGTAAGGAAAAGGTGGAACAGGAATTGGATAAACGGTATACCGAAAAGCTTTTGAAAGTCCTTTCGCAGAAAGAAAAAATATGGACTGAAAAACAGCTTGCCGCTTTGGGACGTGAGATTGCAGCTTTGAAGCTGAACACGAACGAGGAATTGCAAGCCTATGTAACGGTGGCGAAAACGGCTTTGAAGAAGGGGGTGGAAGAGTTGATTTCGGTTTGTGAAACTGAATTTCCGAAATTCAAGACCAAGGAAATTCCTTATATTCAGTTTTACGACCGGATTGTAGCCGAGGCTTCGCCGGCCGATAGGGCGAGATACATTGCTTTGGGAGAAAAACTATATGCTCAGGCGAAAGACGAACCGGCAAAAAACACCTTCAAATTTGTTTTGGAATATTTGAAACATCATAATAAACAAAACTGAAATAATTTTTGATAGATGAATAGAAACTTACTTACAATGGCGTTATTGATATGCGGATTATCGGTAAACGGTCAGAAGAAAATCGATTATGTGGATCCGTTGATCGGCACGAACGGCATGGGACATACTTTCCCGGGGGCCTGCGTACCTCATGGTTTGGTACAGCTCAGTCCGGATACCGATACGATTCCGCATAATATAAACGGAACCTATCAACCGCGGGTATACGAGTATTGTGCCGGCTATCAGCACCGGGATAGTTCTATTGTAGGGTTTAGTCATACGCACTTTAACGGAACCGGGCATTCGGATTTAGGCGATATCCTGATTATGCCGGTAACCGGAGATATTAAATTTAACCCGGGAACGGCTGAAAACCCCGATAGCGGATATCGTTCCCGTTTTTCACATGCCACAGAAAAAGCCTGGCCGGGTTATTATTCCGTGATGCTCGAGGATTATGGGGTGAAGGCAGAATTGACAGCCACCGAACGGGTAGGGATACATAGATATACTTTCCCGAAAGGAGACGGACATATCCTCCTCGATCTGAAACATGGTATTTATAATTACGACGGAAAAGTGCTTTGGGCCAATCTGAGGGTAGAAAACGATACTTTGCTGACCGGTTACCGGATTACAAATGGTTGGGCCCGGGTGAACTACACCTATTTTGCGATTACTTTCTCAAAACCGATCCGGGGTTACGGATATAAAGAGATGAAACCGATGCTGTATAACGGAATGTGGCGGAAATTCGATATCTACCGCAATTTTCCCGAAATCGGAGGACGGAATGTCGTGGCTTATTTTGATTTCGACTTGTCGGACGGAACGCCTTTGGAGGTGAAAGTTGCACTTTCACCGGTGAGTGCCAGCGGTGCATTGAATAATCTGCGGATCGAGACTGCGGGTAAAAATTTCGGGCAGTTGTGTGCGCAGGCCGGACAGAAATGGGAAGATGCGTTGAGTGTGATCGATGTAAAGGGGGATTATGATCAGGTTTGTAATATTTATTCTTCCATGTATCACACCATGATCAATCCATCGGTGTATATGGATTATGACGGTTCTTACCGGGGATTGGATCAGGAGATCCATCAGGCGGATCAGTTCACGAATTATACGGTATTTTCTGTTTGGGACACCTATCGGGCTCTGCACCCTTTGTTCAATTTGTTCTATCCGTCACGTAGTAAAGATATCGTGGCATCGTTTCTGGCTCATTATCGGCAGAGTGTACATGGTTTGCTTCCTATCTGGTCGCATATGGCCAATGAAAACTGGTGTATGATCGGATATCATGGGGCTTCGGTCATAGCCGATGCTTACGTGAAAGGTATTCCGATGGATGAAAAACTGGCCCTGGAAGCTGTCGTGAGTACTTCTACCGTTCCATACCTCGAAGGATTGAAAGAGTATATGGAATTGGGGTATGTGCCGATGGAAAAGAGCGGTAGTTCGGCATCGGTCACCCTGGAGTATGGTTATGACGATTGGGCGATCTATCATATGGCGAAGAAAATGGGCGACCGGGAAGTGGCCGATACTTACCTGAAGCGGGCCGGAGCCTATAAACATCTGGTGGACGAGCGTTTGGGTTTTATCCGGCCGAAGAATGCTGCCGGACAGATGAAGGAAAAATTCGATGTGCTGGATACTCATGGCCAAGGGTTTATCGAAGGTAATTCCTGGAATTACTCTTTTTATGTACCTCAGGATGTGAATGGCCTGAAGGCTTTTATGGGAGGAGACAAACGCTTTATCGAGCGGTTGGATTCTTTGTTTACCATGGAATTGCCGGCGAAGTACTACGAAAATACCGAGGATATTACCAAAGAAGGTTTGATGGGTAATTATGTGCATGGTAACGAACCCAGCCAGCATATTCCTTATCTGTATATGTGGACTTCTCAACCTTGGAAAACCCAATACCGCCTGCGGGAAATTATGGATCGGATGTATCGCAATAATATCGACGGGTTGTGTGGTAACGATGATTGCGGGCAGATGTCCGCCTGGTATATTTTTACGGCTATGGGATTCTATCCCGTATGTCCCGGATCCGACCAGTATGTACTGGGAGCTCCTTATCTGAAGGAAATGACCGTACATTTGGAAAATGGGAAAGATCTGGTGATCAAAGCTCCGAAAGTCAGTGCTAAAAACCGTTATGTCAAATCGGTGAAACTGAATGGACGGGAATACGATAAAGCTTATCTGACTCATCAGGATATTTGTAACGGTGGAGAGCTCTTTTTTGAAATGAGCAGTACGCCGAATAAGAAAAGAGTGTTCACCGAAGAACAAAAGCCCTATTCGATGACGAAATAGAAACGGATAAAATGTTTTATATGAAAAAAGTATTGCAATTTATGGTTACCGTCGGCGGATTGTTGGCTTTTGCGACGGTGAGTGCACAGCAACAGCCTTTGATTTCTTATGTACGGCCGCTGGTGGGTACTTCGGGGTATGGAAATACCTATCCCGGGGCACAAATTCCTTTCGGAGGTATTCAGATCAGCCCGGATACGGATGCCGATTATTACGATGCGGCAGCCGGATATAAATACGATCATAAAACGCTGTTGGGTTTTAGCCTGACTCACCTAAGCGGAACCGGTATCCCCGATTTGGGCGATTTTTTGTTCATGCCCGGGACCGGAAAGATTCATTTCACACCGGGGACGCATGAAAATCCGGATACCGGTTATCGTTCCCGCTATAGCCATGAACAGGAATGGGCCAGTCCCGGCTATTATGGCGTAGACCTGCTGGATTATGGGGTAAAAGCAGAAATGACTTCAGGGATTAGAAGCGGAATCCTGCAGTTTACCTATCCCGAGTCGGACAGTTCTTTTATCCTGCTGGACATGAACCATACCTTGTGGCAGAGTTGTCCCTGGAGCAATCTTCGGGTGGAGAACGATTCGACCCTTGTCGGTTATAAATTGGTAAAAGGGTGGGGACCGGAACGGCATGTTTATTTTACGGCTGTATTTTCTAAACCTTTCCGGGATTTTGGAATTATGCAGGATACTATTCCGGTGAAATACAATACTAACCGTTTCCGGAGTAGTCTCGAAGCCTGGGGAAAAGACCTGCGTTTCTGGATGCGTTTCCCGACCCGCCAGGGAGAAATGGTTACGGTGAAGACCGCTGTCTCGGCAGTGAGCAGTGATGGGGCGAAACTGAATATGCAGGAATTGGAAGGAAAAACTTTTGCAAGCCTGAAAGCTGAAGGCGAAAAACTGTGGGAAGGGCAGTTGTCGAAATTTAAGATCGAGGCTACGCCCGAACAGAGGGAGACTTTTTATACGTCGGTCTATCATGCTTTCCTGCATCCCTTTATCTTTCAGGATGCAGACGGGAAGTTTAGAGAGTTGGATAAAAATATCGGTCAGGCAGAGGGTTTTACCAATTATACCGTCTTTTCTTTGTGGGATACTTACCGGGCATTACATCCCTTATTCAATCTGGTGCAACGGGAAATTAATGCCGATATCGTCAACTCGATGCTGGCCCATTATGACAAGAGTGTCGAACATATGTTGCCGGTCTGGTCGTTTTATGGCAACGAAACCTGGTGTATGATCGGATATCATGCTGTATCGGTGATTGCCGATGCCATCATGAAAGATGTGAAGGGATTCGATTATGAACGGGCTTACGAGGCGATGAAGACTACGGCGACTAATCCCAACTATGATTGTCTGCCGGAATATACCGAGTTAGGTTGGGTCCCTTTCGATAAGGAGAAAGAATCGGTATCCAAGAGCCTCGAATATGCCTATGACGATTATTGTATTGCTCAGGTGGCTCAAAAGCTTGGAAAAACCGAAGATTATGAATTTTTCATGAAGCGGGCTTTATCTTATAAAAACCTGATCGATCCCGGGACGAAATATATGCGTGGCCGGGATAGTAAAGGCAACTGGCGCACTCCTTTCGCTCCGATCGCTTATCAAGGTCCGGGATCTGTCAATGGCTGGGGGGATATTACCGAAGGTTTCACCTTACAGTACACCTGGTATGTCCCTCATGATGTGCAGGGGTATATCAATGAAGCCGGAGAAGATTTGCTCCGGGAACGCCTCGATTCGATGTTCGTTACCCAGATGGCCGACAATATCCCCGGAGCACACGATATTCAGGGACGGGTAGGGGCTTACTGGCATGGTAATGAGCCTTGCCATCAGATCCTGTATTTCTATAATTACCTGAAACAACCCTGGAAATGCCAGGAGAAGGTGCGTTATATCATGGATACCTTTTATGGGAATAAGCCGGATGCACTCAGTGGAAATGACGATTGCGGACAGATGTCGGCCTGGTATATATTCAATACCATGGGATTCTATCCGACGGCTCCGTCCAGTAATGTGTATAACCTGGGGTCTCCCGGGCTTGCTGCGGTCGATATGAAGATGAGCAACGGTAAGCATCTTCGGATGACTACCGGGAATTGGTCGGCCAGAAATGTGTTTGTGAAAGAAGTATATCTGAATGGGAAGAAGTACGATAAGTCGTATATAACCTATAATGATATTAAGGATGGAGCGGATTTACACTTTGTGATGAGCAGCCGTCCGAATTATAAACGAGGTGTGGCCGAACGGGCGGTCCCTCCCTCTGTTTCAGAAAAACGATAAAAGGCAGAGGACGATGAAGATAGTATGGTTGCTTTGTCTGCTGTGCTTGGGAGGCAGTTTAAAGGCTCAGGTATTGTCGGATTCGGTCTCTTGCCGTTTATCGGGCAGAGTGGTCAGCGGAGAGGATGGGAAGCCTCTCCCTGGCGCTCATATTTTTTTAGGGATAAAGCGAATTTTGGTAGCTGTTACAGATTCGCTGGGAAAATTCGATGTCGGGAAATTACCGGCTGGCGAACAGTGGCTGAAAGTCTCTTTTGTCGGTTTCCGGCCGTTGGAACAAAAAGTTGTGTTGGAAGGACATACTGCTGTCGGGGACATTTCCCTGAAAGCACTTATTCTCGACGAAGTGGTGGTATCGGCACGGCCTCCGCTCACTGTGCAGAAAGGAGATACCTTACAGTTCAATGCGGCGGCTGTCCACTTGGCTGAAGATGCCGATCTGGAAAAACTGTTGAAGAAATTGCCGGGTTTCGAGATTGTAGACGGGAAAATTATGGCCCAGGGGCAGGAAGTGAAAAAAATCACCATCGATGGGATGGAATATGCGATCAATGATCCTGCTGCGGCTTTGAAGAATCTTCCGGCTAAACTCGTTGCCCGTATAAAAATGTACGATGATAAAAGTGAGGAGGCTAAATTCTCGGGTTATGACGATGGGAGTAAATCACGTACATTGAATATCGAAACCCGGAATCCCAACCAGATGAAGGTGTTCGGACGCGGCGAACTGGCTTATGGGCTGGAAAAGGTGAAAGATAAATCCTATTCTGCTTCTGTATCGTTGAATTTATTCGACCGGAAACGAAAGATTACTTTTAGCGGAAATGCCGGCCGGATGGCCTTGAACGACTTGCCGGATGCCCGTTACCGGGATGAAGGGAACAAAAATAAGAACCATGGACTTTGGGGTAATTATTCGTCACAGATCAATAAGAAACTGCAGGTGAGCGGAAATTACCGTTGGAACGCGAACGTAAATAATTCTGCTTCCCTTTCCCGTCAGGAATATTTGCCTACCGGGAATTATGAAAGCCGCGTGTACGATAATGAGAGTCATTCGAACTCGGATAATCAAAGTCATGGAGTTAATTTTAGTCTGGATTACAAGATCAATGACAAGAACCGGATCCGGTTCAATCCCGATTTTACTATTTCCCGGGGAAATCAGGAGAGTTTGTCCTGGAATAGCAGTATGGAAAACGGGGATACCTTAAATCGAACAGAAACGAAAGCCATCAATAAAAACGATAGTAAACGGGCAGGAGGTAATTTCTCGTGGATGCATGCTTTTAAAAAGACAGGACGTACCTTGACGTTTCAATTCAGTGGAGGGTATAATGAATCGAATTCCGGTGATTATCAGCATATACACGAGAAAATAACCGAGCGGGGAGATAGTTTGCGTTTTCAGAAAAACGATAATGAACGGATAAACTATTCAATGGGTACCGGATTGTCTTATTCCGAGCCTTTGACGAAGTTTGCGCGTATTAGCTTCAATTATCATTTCCTGACGAGTAAAGATCAGGCGGACCGGCATAGCCTGGCTTACCGGGATGCCGTATTCGAAGAGTTGATCGGGATAGATACGGCCTTAACGAATAAATCGATCAATAAACAAGTCAGTCAGAATTTCGGGGTAAATTATAATTATCATAAAGAGAAAGTTACGCTGAACGGGGGAGGTTCGTTGCGTCTGATGCAGATGGAAAACCGGAACAGGTTTATCGGAAAACCCGATTCTTTGGTCGGATCCAACTATCTCGATATTTCACCCCGGGCAGAGCTATCCTACCGGATGAGTGAGAAACGGAATGTCAGTGTCAACTACAATGGAAATACTTCTTCTCCGTCGGCCGTGCAATTGCAGGATGTATTGAATGTCAGCAATCCCTTACAAGTATCTAAGGGAAATCCTGGATTGAAAAAGTCTTATTCGCATCATCTTTCGATGAGGTATACCAGTTCGGAACCGATGAATTCCCGGTTTTTCTGGGCTAATTTCGATGTACAGCAGACGATCAATCAGATCTCTTCCAATGTAAAATTTATCGGTAAAGACACCTTGATCGATGGATATTTGGTGTCGGAGGGAGGTTCGTTGACCATGCCGGTGAATTTGAATGGGATGTGGAGTATGAATGTACATACCAATTATTCGATGCCGGTGAAAAAAATCCATTTGGATTTCGGGGGAGATTACAGTTATTCGCATCAACCCTCGATTTACGATGATCAGCAGAATGTCACTCAGATGCATCGGGGACAAATCAGTATCGGCGTCAATACCGACTTATCGGAGAATTTCGACTTTTATTGCCGGCATGCTACAAGCTATTCCCATTCCCGGAATTCATCCACCGGTAAAGCTCAGAATCTCGAAGAGACGGTAATGGCCAATTGCAGGTGGCTTTTCTGGAAAGGTTTTTTTGTGGGAGGAGACTATTTTTATACTTATTATTGGAACAAAACAGGGACAGTGACCATCCAGTCGAATAATCGTCTGAACCTTGAATTGGGTAAGAAATTCGGTAAAAAGAAACAGGCCGAATTGGTATTCCGGGCCAACGATATCTTCCGTGACCGCAGTCAGGTGCACTATTCCGTGACCGATTTGTATACCCGGATGAATAGTTCGACCAGTACGCAGGATTATTATATGCTTTCCTTCTCTTACCGTTTTGACCGGATTGAAAAAAAATAAAGGACCCGCTAACTGCATTCTTTATTCGAATTTTCTTTGCATGATATTGAGTTTTTCTGGCCAGATTTAACAATTCATGGGACAAATATAGGACAAAACTTTGTGTCAAATGTTTCATTTTCCCAATAATTAAACTGATCTTTATTGCTGAATATCACCTGATGGTGTAAAAATTGAAAACAAACTGATGGGAATTCAGGAGAAAATAACGTAAAAAGAAAGAGAGGCTATCATGTAAGTAAATATATTGTTATAATTATCACTAGGTGAAGATTATATTGTATAAATGAGTGAGAATATTGAGAGAATTATAAATTACAATATTATGAAAAAATATTTATTAGGAATTTTATTTATCCTAACCATAATAAATATGGTTGAATCTCGTTTAACAGCCGATCATGAAAATTAAGTCAATGTACCTGCCGATCCCAATAATCCTGGAAATAAAACAGGATATATTAATGATGGACAAAGCCATTTTTGCCCTGGTTATCAAGGAAGAGGTTGGGTTGAAAAACATGCAATAGATGTAGGATTAAATTGTTATTAGTTTATAGAGAAATATAGTATGTTCTGGATATAGAGTATTTATTACTATGTGTTCAGAACTTTATTTGATATTTTGATTAAAATACCTAGTATGATGAAGAGTCCATATTTTATCTTACTCTGTCATTTATTCCTGCTTTTCTCATGCAATAGATCCCAGAATACAAAAAACAACTTTTTAAAAAATTTCATACCTTCTCATGATATTGAAATTACCGTGCTGGATTCTACCGATTTGGTTGTGGATTTTATACCTAGCATGGTCAAAATGAAAGATAAAATTATTTATTCACAATTTACGGGAGATACTATTTTTTCATCCATAGATTTAATTCATTATAAAAAAAATAATTTTGGTAAAAGGGGAAGAGGAAATAATGAATTTACTGAAGGATACGGTTTAGAAAAAATTAATGATAGTATTCTTTTCATATTTGACAGGACTCTTGCCAAATTGATGTTTTTGCAATTAAGTAATGATACCATCATTTTTTTACCTTCCTATCCGACCAATCATTTTATGCTAGATGTCCACTATGGAAACGACTCGATTTATTTTGTTACAGGAACTGGTAATTTAGAAAAAAACTATGCTTTATATAATCGTAACAGTAAAATGTTAAGGCCCTTTATATCTTATCCTAAAGGGGTGAATGACAATCTGACCTTGAACGGAAAATCTAGAATATATTACAGTCATATTGTTCGTCACCCTGGAATGAAGAAGTATATGGCTTTTAAAGATAAACACCACATAATCGATATTTTAGAAATAAAAAATGACTCACTGATATTAGTGAAAAGAAATATTTTTACACATTTTAAATGGAAAATGGTGTCCGGGGTATATAGACCGAGTGAAAAAGGCACACCCAATCGTGTCTTCACCTCTAAACTTGTCGGTTTATCGAAGTATGTGTGTGCTTTATACAAACAAGATCATTCGGAGTTTATTCTGACCTTTGATTGGGATGGAAACCCTTTGAATAGTTATAAACTTCCCTGTCATTTATTAAATTTTACTGGAGATGATTCATTAAATTTTTATGGTATCGCTTTAATTGGAGAAAATTACAATTTGATTCATTTTAAACTTTAAAGTAATGAAGCTAAACATTTGTATTTTGTTGTTTATATTCTGTATTTCATGCCAAACTTCGACAAAAGAATATACTCAATTTGTTAATCAATATTTAAATAGACAACTTAAATTACCTCAGCATATTTTAATTAAGCAATGTAGTGATTCGATTTATCTTCAAAATCCTGCTAAATATACGAGTGATTCAATTTATAGAATCACAACTTATATTTATGGGGATTGTTATGCTTGCGTTGAAGATCTTATAAAATGGAAACAACTTTTTTATTCGGTTACTGCTCTATTGTTCACATTACTTGTCTCAAACTTTCTGCAACAATAAGACTATCTATTTTCTGTATTACTTAGGCTAAATATGTTTCAATCATATATTGCACCTGTAGAGTTAGAAAAAGCTTATCGTTTGTTAAATCATGGTCCGACTGTC
>OOCP01001695.1_pt1 | contig 21121 bp, 17 predicted proteins | sample 1671511 | NCBI WGS metagenome assembly OOCP01 (sample SAMN06348164, study PRJEB24527) | human gut metagenome | biome: human gut; feature: ankylosing spondylitis patient; material: feces | host: Homo sapiens | place: China | collected 2015-10 | reverse complement strand
TTTTTTTTTCAAGCAGAAGACGGCATACGAGATAAGCTAGTGACTGGAGTTCAGACGTGTGCTCTTCCGATCTCCATGGTGAACAGAGCAACGGTTGCTTCATGGCTGTCTGCCGGATTGCCGTCCTCGGTTGCGATCTTCGTTACCTTGATCTGAGCCGGATTCTTGGTGGTGTTTGTGATAATGGTGTTTGCCTGCGGTGCGTCCTTGGTCAGGGTAAGTGCCGCAACCTTACTGTCATCATCACAGCAGTCATAAGAAACATAAAATGTCGTATCTGTTTTTGTAGTGGAATTCTTGGGATCGAGAACAACAGGCATCTGGAAAGAAGCACCGTTTTCGACACGCTTGTCACCGTCCATTTCAAAGATGTAGTACGGGGTATCTGCTTTCAGACCGTCAAAGGTCACATCAGAACCTGCAGTAACATTCTTTGTTGTGCCGACCTGTGTGTAATCGTTCCCGCTCTTGGTGAACAGTCCCACGGAGAATACGGGTGTGCTCTTGACATCATCTGCGATCAGCACCTTGCTGACGGTGATGCTGTATTGGGTTTGTTCAAAGTTAGTGATTGTAGTAGTACCGCCTGCCTGTACTGCCGACCGTGTTACCGGTAAGAAAGAGTAGCGGATACCACTATCCGCAGTGTAAGTACCAGAATCTCCTGTATAAGTCGGAACGCCGTTGGCATTGGTTTCCAGCACGTAGAAATCCATGCCCTTGGGCACATCTTTAAATATCACGTCCTGCGAGCCTGCCTCGGTAAAGGTCAGGGACTGCACCGGTGCTTCCTCATAGCGAACATAATCGCCTGCCGCATTCTTGGTGAACAGGGCAAAATAGAAGGTGTCGCCGGTGACATCTCCACCTTCCATGCCTGCCAGAGTTTTGGTCAGTGTAATCTCACCTGTATTTTTGGTGTTGGTCACGTCGACCGTCTGGTTCGTTGTGGCATCAGTGGAGATCTTATTGCCGGTATATGCCGGTGTGTAGTTGTGAATCTGATTGCCCTTGGCATCTGTTTCCAGCAGGTAAACGTTGTTGGCGTTGTTGGTCTGCTGCTTGATCGAGGACAGGTCTACGTCCTTCATGGTGACAGAAGCCTCAGTCTGTCCTGCCGGAATGGTGACGGAAATCACATCACTCAACCGTGTGGTGTAATTTTCATCGGTAAACAGTGCAAAGTAGAATGTTGCGTCCTTGGTTTCTGCTTCTGTCAAAGTCTTGTTGACCGTCACATCAACGGTGGTGTCCGGTGTCTGTACCCAGACGCCGACCTTTGCCGGCTCTGCTACCATGACAGTATCGCCCAGAATGTCGGTATTCTGATAGGAGTACGCGAAGCTGTTCCATGCGATATTGCGGGCAGCAGCACGATACCGACGCGCAGCCGCCATAGCTGGGAACGGTTGCGGTAACTTTGACAACAACTTCCTCGCCAACCTTGACGGTCGTATCTTGCAGCTGGATCCGGAAGTCTACGGTATCCGCAGAGGAAATACCTGTCCAGTTCATGACATCGTTCTGTCCCAGCCAGTCCTTGGAGTACTCATTCAGGACGGAGGTCTTGTCGGTGGAATAGCTGTACGCTGCATTTGCACTCACATCTGTTCCGCCTACCGTAACAGAATCAATGCTCTTGAGAGTCACGCCGAATGCGGAGAAACGCTCATAGCCGGAAACCAGTCCCAAGTCACCCACATAGGGCAGACGGTCAATAATGGTCATGTTTTCCAGAGCTACCGGCGAGTTGTTCTTGATGTGGAGTTCATAGGTCACATCTTCGCCCTGCATGCCCTGCACATAGTTATGGGTAGGCTGGCGGCTGTAACCAGTATCGGTAGCCGGATCCGTATGGGGTGTGCCGTCATGTCCGTTATTGGTATACGTAATGGTCTTCCACGATTCGGTGGTCAGACCAACGATATTGTAGTTTGCATAGCTCCAGATCTGGTTGTCCTGCTTTTCGCCGGCAACCGTATCTTCTGCGGTGAACGGCTGGTTAATGGTGGCGTAACCGGTGTTGGTGATAACGCCCTCGCTTTCCTGTCCGTCCTTGACAGTGGTGGTGAACTGGAAGACGATGCACTTGTTCTTTTCCAGTTTAGCTGCCAGCTTGTCCACAGAGATAATCAGTTTCGAGCCGTCGATCTTATAGGCGGTATCTGGAACTTTCGTGCCGCCTTCCAGCAGACCAGTTTTGTCGTTTACTTGAAATGTAGAACTGCCGTCGCTGTTATACGTCAGATCCAGCACCTGATAGGTCATCTGCAAACCGGTTTCGTTGCTGAACTGGTAGGTTGCCGGCAGATTGTCGGTCAGTGTCACGCCGTCCAGTTTCAGGTCTGCCACATCGGTGGAGTTGCCTCTGCCGTTGTACAGCACAGTCTGCCAGATCAGGGTATCACCGGCGGTGATGTAGCCGTTTCCTACCGGCTGTACAGCAGTGTCATCATAGGTCTGTCCTGCAAAGGAGGCTACTGCCAGCTTGGCGAAGCCGGGGGCAGGGGTGGTTTTGGTGAAGCTGATGTCCACCTTATCCTCCGGCGAGATCACACGGTCACTGCCGTCATTTTTGCCCTCCACCACTGTCACCTTGGAAAGGGTGTTTGTCAGTGTGACTTTTTTCGCCGTGCTGTTTGCCAGTTCCTGTGCCTTGTCGGCGGTCAGCTTGGCTTGGTAAGTCAACTTTACGCCACCGCCCCACTGATTTTCAAATTTTTCTGTGGAAACAAATGTAAAGGTCAGCGTCTGTCCAACTTGAGTTGCCTGAATGCCACTCAAAGCTGTATGATTTGCAGTTCCCTCTACACTATCTAGCACATATTCCATGCCGTCCGGCAGCGTATCTTCTACAACGATCTTTTTCCCAGCATAGTCATTATTTGAACCAGAAAGTGCCAAGCTGTAACTAAATGTTTTCTGCTCCAGCTCTGCCGCTGTCTTATCAACGATATTGGTCGTTTTGTCCGCACTATTTGTCAGTGACTTTTTCGCCTCAAAAACAGTATTGCTTACTGGATTCAAAATCATGTCATGTGCATACCAAGTTACAGTTTTGCTTCCGTGTTCGTTTACAGTCAGACCGCCTACTGCGGTATAGTTATAGACACCACTCTGTGTTCCGAACTTTGTTTCAAATGCACTTAATGTCTGCATCAATGCACTATTATTCAGATCATAAATACCACCAAACCCCTGAATTCCATTTTTTTCATGATTGTAGTCATTATTATTAGTGACATCGTTTGCAAGTACCACGTATTCCACTGTCACTGATTCGCCAGCCGCCAGCTTGATTCCCATAATATTAAAGGTTTCAGCCGCCTAGCCTCCATGAGATCTATTATCTTGCTCTACAGTAACAGTCTGAATTCTGGAGTCAGACGCATTGCCGTTAATTGCAACGACTTTCAGAACATCAGAAGCTTCCCACTTCAACGTTGTACCATAATCATATAAGTACAGGTTTTCCATGGTCGTGGTTCCCTTGTTGGTAAAAGTCGCCTGATATGTTAGCTTATCACCATTTACAATTTCTGTTGTATCATCTGCTTGTATACCATTTACTGCAATGATTTTCTTTTGCAAGCTATATTTGCTTAAATCTTCACCGCCGTAAATAGTATGCGTCGCAGTACCCTTTACTTCCGCACCTTCATATACTTTTGCGGTATTTGTCAGTGCTGCGGCTGTTGCAGAATCTTCCACATTTGCATATACTGTCAAAGTAATTGACTTCCCTTTTGGAACAGTAATCGTTCCGCCGGCAGTCAATGTTTTTGTATCAACGGAAGTAATATTTTCTGTGGTGTCGTCTGATAAGGTCAAAATGCCATATGCACCACTATTTTCACGGAATGTCATGCCGTCCGGCAAGATGTCCTCTATTTTCACATTTTCAGCATCTGCTTCACCATTATTCGTTACTGTAATTGTGTAAACAACATCTTTTGCCGTGCCAAATGTGTAATTGCCGACATCTGCCGTCTTCGTAATCCCCAGCTGTGCTTTCGGTACATCCGGTGTAAACTTCACTTTATTGGAAGACTTGCCGTCTACCTTTGCCACATTGGAAATTTCTCCGGCCACGTCGTCTCTGATTGTACCAGTTACCGTGATCTGCACCGTTTTTCCTGCCGGAACGTCAATTTTATCCGGAAAGTCTGATCTTGTAACACCATCTACGGTATAAGTCATATTCTCCAGATTGTATGACAGACTATCATCTGAAACAAGAACACCTTTCGCGTCCTTTGCACCGGAGTTGGTAACAGAAATGGTATAGGTCGCAGTCTGTCCGGCAATGTGGGGGTAGTACTTCTGTCCCAGATCCTTACCCTTATAAGTTACATAACCGCTTTTTACCGGCGTTTCGATCACTGCCTTGTCTTCCTTGACAGAGATCGTTGCCTTGGCTGTATTGTTGCCGTCGGTCACTTCGTTGGTCAGGTTTGTAGTCTGGTCTTTGGAAACCTTGCAGACCACCTTTGCTGTCACCGTTGCACCGGCAGCGACATTCTGGAATGTCACGCTGTTTCCGGAAACAGTACCGTCTGCGGCTGTGATGCTCTCCAGTGTCATGCCGTCCGGAACGTTATCTTTCAGGGTGATATTTCCGGCAGCATCACCGGTATTCGAAGCGGAGATCTCAAATTCTACAGTATCCCCGTTCACGTAGTATGCTTTTCCATTTTGTACGGTTTTTCCAATACTGAACTTCGGCCCCTGCGGAGCAGAAACCTTCAGTTCCACGCTGTTTCCGCCGATGGTCGAGTAGCTGGCATCGTCACCGTAGGGCTTGCCGGAAACGGTCAGGCTGTTGGTGACCTTGCCGTCCGCGGTGCCGTTCATCTTCACGGTGCTGCTGTTCAGAGGCAGTGCCACGTTCAGATTAACCGCCGGCATCTCGGCATTGGTGTTCTTGCTGTCCACGGTGAAGCTGATCTTGGCAGTGCTGCCGCTGACATCTACGCTCAGGTTGCCGGCAGTGTAGCCTTTTGTCGCAACGGCAGACTTGACGGCGTTTTCCACCGCGGTCTGTGCATCACCGATAAAGGTCATTTCCGACAGTGAAATGGTGTCCTCGAATTTCAGGGACTGTACCCATTCCACGCCGCTTTTCTTGGTGACGTTGTTCGCCGAAGCACTCAGGGTATAATTTACCGTGGTGCCGGCAGCCAGCTGTGCCGCTGTCAGGGCGTTTCTGTCCTCCGACTTGGACGCACTCCACTGCCGTTTTGCCTTGGCAGTAATTGTACTGCTGGCATTCTTGCCTGTGCTGTCCTGTACGATCTTTACGGTCGAGGTCGTTCCGCCCGGGGTCTTGCCGTTTTGGAACTTCGCCTGTAGCCGGACCTGTTTGGTCTGACCGTTGTCAATATCAAAGGCGATATACCGGCTGCCGTCGCTGTTGACATGCAGGGTATAGCCGTTATAAACGGCACCGTCCTTAAAGCCGTTTCCGGCGAAGTTCGGCAGCAGCAGATTCTTGTCGGTGATCTCGATCCGATAAGAATCCATCTCTCCTTCATTGACGTTGTTTCCGGAGATCGTCGACATCAGATAGAACACATCTCCCGTATTCACTTCATCAATCGGATTATACTTGCTGTCCCGAAATTCGACACTGGCGTTTGTCAGTACCAGCGGTCCGCCGGATCGTCCGTTATTGTCTGCCGATACCGGAAACAGCATCGACGGCAGGCAGGTCACGATCATCAGGACTGCCAGCAAGACACTGATGACTCTTGTACGCAGGTGTCTTGTCTTTTCTGTCTGCATAAAAAAACTCCTCTCATTGCGGGAACGCTGCACGCAGTCTGTTTTGCATTCTTTCGTGCAAACTTTATGCGGCGTTTCCTCAGATTTTTTGCACGGGGAAACCGGTTCCCTGTGCAGATTTGCACCGTGGCAGCAACATCGACAAAAACGATATACATACCACATTTTTTACAGCAATTTCCACTAACTCCGCCGTTTTTAACTGTTCAATTGTTTCCACAATCAAAAGAACATTTTGGAGTAAATCACGGAAATCGCTCTGATACACCTTTATTATACTGATTATCTGTGAAATTTTATATCACTTTTTATGTAATATTCGAAAAGTAAGGGGAAGGTTCAGGCAGTCTGTTCAAGCTGCTTCCCGATTCTCCAATTTTTGCAGCGGCATCTCCGGCGAATGGCTGTCCGAATTTACCCGCGTGCAACTTCTTTCAATCACATATGACGAATCACGCCATTGTTTTTTCAAATATTTCGTGAAAAAAGCTATTGCAACCTTGCCCAAAATCCGGTATAATAAATAGTGGGGGATGTTCCAGAGGAAACGGAACAGTCCGCAGTATGGCAAATCGAAGCCAGCACTGATAAATGGCACGCCTATGCCGAATGCATTGAGGAGGATATTATGGTAGCAAAAACAACAGAAAATCCCCAGAGAGAAGAATTAAAACAAAAATTCGTAGACCGACTTCAGCTGGAGTGCAGCGTTTCTCCGGACGAAGCTTCTGACAAACAAATCTATCAGGTGCTGTCTGCCCTGATGGTCGAAAAGCTGAAGCACAAGCGGCAGCATTTTATCAATAAAACCAATTCCGTCGGCGGAAAGAACGTTTACTATCTGTCCATGGAATTCCTGATGGGTCGTTCCCTGAAGACCACCCTGTACAATCTGGAACTGGCAGATGATGTCCGTGCGATCCTGCAGGATTATCACATCAATCTGGACAGCATTTTCGAGTGCGAACCGGACGCTGGTCTGGGCAACGGCGGTCTGGGTCGTCTGGCAGCATGCTATCTGGACGCAATGGCAACACAGGAAATCCCTGCAACCGGTCACTCGATCTGCTATGAGTACGGTATCTTCAAGCAGATTCTGGAAGACGGCTGGCAGACCGAAGAGCCGGACAACTGGCTGCCGGGCGGCAGCGTATGGCTGGACCCGAAGCCGGACGAAGCCATTGAAGTCCACTTCGAGGGCAACGTACAGGAATACTGGCAGGATTCCTATCACTATATTTCCCATGTCAACTACAACACCGTTATTGCGATCCCGTATGACATGTACGTTTCCGGTTACGGCAGTGCCGGCGTTTCTACCCTGCGTCTGTGGAAGGCACAGGCACCCAGCTTTGACATGAAGGAATTCAACGAGGGCAACTATGAACAGGCTCTGTCCCGCAACTCCATGGCAAATGCGATCTCCAAGGTACTGTACCCCAACGACAACCATGTGGAAGGCAAGATCCTGCGCCTGCGTCAGCAGTACTTCCTGTCTGCTGCCTCCATCGGCGACATCGTGCAGAACCACCTGTCCAGCTACGCCACGCTGGAGAACCTGCCCGACAAGGTGGCCATCCAGCTGAACGATACCCACCCCACCCTGGCCATCCCCGAGATGATGCGCATCCTGCTGGATGAGTGCGGCTTTGGCTGGGACAAAGCCTTCGACATCTGCCAGAAGGTGTTCTCCTACACCAACCACACCGTCATGGCCGAGGCTCTGGAGAAGTGGAACGTGGACATCTTCAAGATGACCCTGCCCCGCATCTACCAGATCGTGGTCGAGATGGACCGCCGCGCCCGCGAAGAGCTGGCCAAGGCTTTCCCCGGCGACCAGGGCAAGATCGACTACATGGCACTGATCGGCGACAATCAGGTGCGCATGGCCAACATCTGCGCCTACACCGCCAACAGCATCAATGGCGTGTCCAAGCTGCACAGCGAGATCATCAAGGACAGCGTGTTCCACGACTACTACCTGTTCAAGCCCAAGGCTTTCAAGAACGTGACCAACGGCATTGCTTACCGCCGCTGGCTGCTGGCCTCCAACCCGGAGCTGTGCAAGCTGCTGGATGAGACCATCGGTGACGGCTACAAGCACGATGCTTCCGACCTGACTAAGCTGAACAAGTACGAGAACGACAAGACCGTGCTCAAGCGCCTGAACGAGATCAAGCTGGCCAACAAGCAGAATTTTGCCAACTACCTGTCCAAGAGCACCGGTCAGGTCATTGACCCGGGCTCCATCTTTGACTGCCAGGTCAAGCGCATGCACGAGTACAAGCGTCAGCACCTGAACGCCCTGAACATCGCTGCCCAGTACCTGTACCTGAAGGAGAACCCCAACGCCAACTTCATCCCCAAGACCTACATCTTCGGCGCAAAGGCTGCCCCCGGCTACTACATGGCCAAGCAGATGATCCGCATGATCTGCAAGCTGGGCGACCTGATCAACAACGATCCCGCCGTGCGCGACAAGCTGCGCGTGGTCTATCTGGAAGAGTACTGCGTGTCCCTGAGCGAGCACCTGATGCCCGCTGCCGAAGTTTCTGAGCAGATCTCTCTGGCAGGCACCGAGGCTTCCGGCACCGGCAATATGAAGTTCATGCTGAACGGTGCCATCACTCTGGGCACCTTGGACGGTGCCAACGTGGAGATCGCCGATGCCGCCGGCAAGGAGAACGAGCTGATCTTCGGTATGCTGACCCCCGAGGTGAACAACCTGAAGCAGGTGGGCTACCACCCCAACGCCTTTATCACGGGCGACGACGTGGCCAACTACACCCTGAACTTCCTGGAGCGCGGCTGGAACGGCGAGAACTTCCACGAAGTGACCGAGAACCTGCGCACCAGCGACCCGTACATGGTCATGGCCGACTTCAAGGATTACCGCCGTGCACAGGCCGACCTGCAGAAGCTGTATGGCGACCGTGAGAAGTGGGCACAGATGAGCCTGAAGAACACCGCCAACAGCGGCATCTTCAGCGCCGACCGCGCCGTGCTGGACTACGCACGCGACATCTGGCACGCTTCCACTGTGCCCATGGGCAAGTAAGAACCCTCTCCGTCATCTTCCCTGAATGTTTCCCTCTCTTGTAAAAGCCCCCCTCGGGGGAGCTGGATGCCGAAGGCAGCCTGAGAGGGTTTGCTAAAAATCCAAAGCCCCGGTGGCGTTTCGCCCGCCGGGGCTTTTTTGAGAAAGGACGACTCAGTTTTGTCTTGTCTGTTCAATAGCTACGACCCCTATTTCAAGCAGCCCTTTGGTGCAGTGCGGGCCGGGCAGTCCGTGCACCTGACCCTCCGCATCCCAGAAGAGCTGGGCTATGTGGACCCTCATCTGGTGATCCAGAAGGAGGGTAAATACGACGTACCGGTGCATTACCGCATGAAGTTTGACGGTCAGACCCCCAAACAGAACCACTTTTCGGTGGATTTGACCCTGAACGATGTGGGCCTGTACTTCTATTACTTTGACCTGTATACCGACTTCCGCCGCATCGTGCGCGGGCCGGACAACTGCGGCGTGGTCAGCTGGCAGGACGGCGAAAAATGGCAGATCACCGTGTATGAGGCAGACTTCCGCACCCCGGAGACCTTCAAGGGCAAGGTGTTCTACCAGATCTTCCCGGACCGCTTCTGCGAGGGTGTGGAGAACAAGCCCATGCCCTTCCCGGACCGACTGTATCAGGCCGACAAGCACGCCGAGCCCTTCTGGCAGCCCAACGAGATCGGCGGCCACCTGAACGAGGACTACTTCGGCGGTGACCTGAAGGGCATCCAGCTCAAGCTGCCCTACCTGCACGAGATGGGCGTGGATTACCTCTACCTGAACCCCATCTTTGAGGCCCACTCCAACCACCGTTACAACACCGCCGACTACCTCAACGTGGACCCGCTGCTGGGCACCAACGAGGACTTTGAGACCCTGTGCAAGGAAGCTGCTAAGTATGGCATCGGCATCGTGCTGGACGGCGTGTTCAGCCACACCGGTTCCGACAGCCGCTACTTCAACCGCGAGGGCCGCTACGGCGAGGGCGGCGCTTACCGCGACCCCAACTCCCCCTACCGCAGCTGGTACGACTTTGACCCCAAGTACAAGGGCGGCTACCGCAGCTGGTGGGGCTTTGAGACCCTGCCGGAGGTCAACGAGGAGACTCCCTCCTTTGTGGAGTTCATCACCGGCCCCGGGGGCGTCATCGACACCTGGCTGCGCCGGGGTGCGGCGGGTTTCCGTCTGGACGTGGCCGACGAGCTGCCGGACGCCTTCATTGAGAAGATCCGTGCTGCCGTCAAGCGGGTCAGCCCGGAAAAATTCCTGTTGGGCGAAGTGTGGGAGGACGCCACCACCAAGTATGGCTTCGGCCACCGCCGCACCTATCTGCTGGGCAAGGGGCTGGACAGCGTGATGAACTACCCCTTCAAGAACGCCGTGCTGGACTTTGTGAAGGGCAAGCCCGCCGAGCAGGCCGCCGGAGAGATCCTGTCCATCTGTGAGCACTACCCTGCCCCGGCCCTGAACACGGCCCTGAATTTTTTGTCCACCCACGACACCGAGCGCGCCCTCACCGTCATTGCGGACGAGCCTGCCAACGGCCGGGGCCGCGAGTGGCAGAGCGGCCGCAACGTGTCCGGCGAAGCCTACGAGGAAGGCATGCTGCGGCTGCGCATGGCCTATGCCATCATCTACACCCTGCCCGGTCTGCCCTGCCTGTACTACGGCGACGAGATTGGCATGCAGGGCTACCGTGACCCCTTCAACCGCGGGTACTACTGCTGGGACAGCCACGAAGAGCGGCTCAAGCCGGTGCTGGCGCAGCTGGCCCATCTGCGCCACAGCTGTGAGGCCTTCCGCACCGGTGCGCTGCGGGTACTGCGGGCCGAGGGCGGCGTGCTGCACTACCAACGTGTGGGAGCCACCGAGACCGCCGAGATCATCGTGAACCGCTCGGAGCACATCATCGTGGAGCCGCTGGCCAGCGGCAAACACACGGAGGTGAACCCCATGGGCTTTACCATCGTGGTGGAAGAAAACGGCCACAACCCCAACCACAGCTACTACGACATCCAGTAATGCCTGTAGGCTGTAACCATTTATAGCAATTCAACTTTTTAATGCAACAGCAACAACGTTGAATTGCATATCGCAAATATGCTGTTTGAATGTTGCGCTAATTTCTTGACTTGCGATAAAATGCTCTCCGCTTGCGCTCTGAGCATCCTTAGCGGAATTTGATTTTGATCTGTAAGCTGGGAAGATCTGCGGATCTTCCCAGCTTACTTTTTCACAGAGAGGGGCGCAGCGGCAGACAGGCAGCTTCTCGGGCACCCCCCTGCCGTGGGATTTCCGATTTTTCTTTGGCATTTTTGTCCAAATTTTGTTTTCTGCGCAACGTTCCAGTAAAAAACACTTGACCTTCCCCCAAGGGGATGCCCTATAATAGGGCCATAAGGAGGGAATTGCCCATGAACACCGCCCCATTTTTCTGGCTCATTGCCGCGGTCGGCTTTCTGGTGCTGGAGGGTTGTACCTTTAATATGACCTCCATCTGGTTTGCCATCGGCGCGGCCGCCGCGTTGATCAGCTGTCTGTTCACCGATCTGTTCCGGGTGCAGGCGCTGCTGTTCATCGTGGTGAGCGTGCTGTGCCTGCTGGCCTTCCGGCCGCTGGCCGCAAAACTGCGCAAAAACCCCACCGCCACCAACGGCGACCGCAACCTTGGCCGGGAAGCCACCGTGCTGACCCCCGTCACCGCCGAGGAACCCGGCCGTGTCCGGCTGGACGGCGTGGACTGGAACGCCCGCTGCGTGACCCCCGGCGACATCCTGAACCCCGGCGACCACTGCCGCGTCACCGAGATCCACAGCACCCTGCTCCTGGTGGAGCCCATTCTCACCGAAAGCCGCAAGGCCTGACCACCCCATCAACAAAGGAGATGCACTATGGTTCTGTTTTTTGTGATCCTCGCGCTGGTATTTGTTGTCCTTCTGGTGATCATCACCAACATCGTCATCGTGCCGCAGTCCAAGGTCTACGTCATCGAGCGGCTGGGCAGCTACTCCGACACCTGGTCTGCCGGCCTGCACGTCAAGATTCCGTTCATTGAGCGCATTGCCAAAAAGGTGAGCCTGAAGGAGCAGGTAGCCGACTTTCCCCCTCAGCCCGTCATCACCCGCGATAACGTGACCATGCAGATCGACACGGTGGTGTTCTTCCAGGTCATGGACGCAAAGCTGTACACCTACGGTGTCAACCAGCCCATTGCCGCCATCGAGAGCCTGTCCGCCACCACCCTGCGCAACATCATCGGTGAGATGGAGCTGGACCACACCCTCACCAGCCGTGACGTCATCAACGGCAAGATCACGGCCATTCTGGACGAAGCCACCGACAAGTGGGGCATCAAGGTCAACCGCGTGGAAGTGAAGAACATCATTCCCCCGCGTGAGATCCAGGAAGCCATGGAAAAGCAGATGAAGGCCGAGCGCGAAAAGCGCGCCGTCATCCTGAAAGCCGACGGTGAAAAGCAGGCCGCCATCACCGCTGCCGAGGGCGAAAAGGAAGCCGCCATCCTCCGCGCCGATGCCGTCAAACAGCAGCGCATTCTGGAGGCCGAGGGCGAGGCACAGGCCATCCTGGCCGTGCAGAAGGCCAATGCCGACGCCATCCGTCTGCTGAACGAGGCCATGCCCACCGACAAGGTGCTGGCCATCCGCAGTCTGGAGGCCCTGGCCAAGGTGGCCAACGGCAAGGCCACCAAGATCATCATCCCCTCGGAACTGCAGAATCTGGGCGGCGTGGTGCCCAGCATCAAAGAGCTGCTGACCGACCCCAAGGACGCCGAGTAAAGAAGTTTTATAAAAAATAGCTTCCTCGCCCTCTCAGTCTCACTTCGTTCGACAGCTCCCCCAAAGTGGGAGCCCTTGGCAGAATGATAAAGTTTCCGGTTTTGCCAAAGCCTCTCCCTTTGAGAGAGGTGTCACGGAAGGTGACGGAGAGGGCGAGGCCGCTTTTGGAGGAGCACCACTATGATCTACGATACCCTCAACAACCTGCCCAACTACCTGGGCGTCAGCGATAACCTGGACACCGTCATCGAGTACATCATGGCCCGGGATATCACCACCCTGCCCGCCGGGCGCACCCGCATCGACGGCGAAAAGGCCGTGGTCACTGTGAGCACCGTCACCCCGCAGAGCTCCGACAAGGCCCTGTTCCAGCGCCACGATGCCCACATCGTGCTGGAGACCGACCTCGACGGCAGCGAGCTGTTTGAGGTGAGCCTGGCCGAGCTGACCCCCACCAAGCCCACCGACGAAGCCGCCGACACCACCGTGGGCACCGCCGGCACCAGCATCGCCGGCATGCTGTGCGAGGGCCGGTTTGCCCTGTATCTGGCAGGCGAGCCGTATAAATCCGGTCTGAAGGCCCAGGGCTGCGGCAAGCTGAAAAAAGCTGTGTTCAGCATCGAGCTGGACCCGGACGAGGATGAGACGGAAGAATAACCGAAAGGAGACCTTCTGCATGGGATTTTTTGCTGTACTGGCTGCAAGCCTGTTTGCCGTGTTTCTTTTTACTGTGTTCGGCGGCTATTCGCTGCTGCTCTGGTGTCAGCAGTCCCTGTGGATGATCGTTCCACCCGCAGTGGTGCTGGCTGTGCTGATTTGGACATTCCTGAAAATGGATGACAAGATCACCGCCCTGCAAAAGCGGGTGGGTGAACTGGAAGCCGCGCAGAAAACCGCCGAAAAGTCCGAGAAATAAATACAGCGCCGCCCTTACCGGAAAATCTTCTCCGGTAAGGGCGGCGCACTTTTTACGCCTTACTTTTTATCCAGTGGGTCATCCAGCCCTTCAAACATCACCATGCCCAAGTTTGCAAGGCTTGCTCCCAGCGCAAAACCGACTGTTCCCAGCGACACACTGAACAAAACGCCCATAGCAACACCGAACAGGATGCCCGCGATTTGACTTTTCTTCATCTTACTGCTCTGCCTTTCCGTACCAGGCAACGGACAGCCGCCAAGAGAGGGCGTACAGCCCCAGAACGATCAGTACAATGCCCAGCAGAACCAGTGGCGGAACGCCCTGCGGCAGAAGGTTCCGGGCCAGGCCGTCCTCATTGGCGGACACGCCAAACCCCATCAGAGCCGCAACCAGGCCGACCACAAGATAAAACGCATATTTTGCCTTTTCGTAGCCGAAGCGGTAGCTCAGCGGCAGCAGGATGGTGCTGCCGAGCAGGGTGGTCATGCCCACCTGCACCAGCGTAGAGATCACGAGCGCGCTATCCACGGCTGCCCAGTGCAGCTGTGCCACGCCAAGCGCCGCGGCAGCAAAAGCCTCTGCCAGCACCAGCCCGCACAGGCCAATGATGTATTTGCTGCCCACCAGCTGTTCTTTTGTCACCGGAAGCACGCCGCTGTACTCGCTGAATTTGCTGGCCTGATCATAGGCCAGCAGGGTCATGGGCATCATGCCCATCAGAAAGCCCGCATATACAATAAAGAAATTGGCCCCATTCATGATGGTAACCACACCTGCGCCCATCATGACCACGGCGGCCACAACGACACCTTTGGCATAGTGCCATATCTGATAAGCATCCTTTAGCAGCAAGCCTTTCATTCTGCACACTCCCCTTTCACCATCAACACAAACAATTCCTCAATACTTACCGGGGCAAGCTCTGCTCCGGCGGGCATTGCGTCCCGGCGCACAAGCGCCTCTGCCCCGTAGGGGGTGACTCGCTTGCCGTACACCCGCGCATCCAGTGCCGCCAGCTGCGCCGCCGTGCCGTGCCACAGGGCATATTCCTCTCGCAGGGCGTCCTTTTCCTCACAGAGCAGCAGCCTGCCCTTGTGCAGGAATGCAATGGTATCGCACAGCTTTTCCAGGTCGCTGACGATGTGGGAGGAGATAAGGATGGAGTGTTCCTCATCCCGGGCAAAATCCAGCAGGATATCCACCACTTCATCCCGCACCACCGGGTCCAGCCCATTGGTGGCTTCATCCAGCAGCAGCAGCTTTGCGTGGTGGGAAAGCGCCACCGCAATGCACAGCTTCCTCTGCATTCCAGCGGAGTAATCCTTATACTTTTTGTCCGGCGGCAGGTCAAATTTCCGGCAAAACGCCGTGTAGTCACCAGCGTCCCAGTTGCGGTAGATGCCCGCCATCACCTTGCCCACCTCCACAGCGTTCAGGCACAGGGGGATGCCATCGCTGCCCAGCACCACGCCGATCTCCTCCTTGCTGCGGACAGAAGCGGTGCGGCTGTCCCTGCCAAGAATCGTCACCGTGCCGCCGTCCCGCTGCACCATGTCTAAGATCAACCGGATGGTGGTGCTTTTGCCCGCGCCGTTCTCGCCGATCAGCCCGCAGATGGTGCCGCCCGGCAGGGTCAGATCCAGCGGTCCAAGGGTAAAGTCCTTATAGTGTTTTGTAAGCCCCTGCAATTCCAGTGCGTTCATATTCAGCCCTCCCATAGCAGTTCCAGCATCTCCCGCAGCTCTTCCCTGCTCAGCCCGCAGGATGCGGACAGGCGGACGGCCTCGGTGAGATGCGCTTCGATCTTTTTCAGGTTCTCTTCCCGCAGCAGCTCGGTGTTCTTGGGGGCCACAAAAAAGCCCTTGGCCGGTACTGCGTAGAGAAAGCCCTCTTTTTCCAGTTCGTCGTAGGCGCGCTTGGTGGTGATCACGCTGATGCGCAAGTCCCGCGCCAGCCCCCGGATGGAGGGCATGGCCTCATCCGGCTGCAGTGCACCCTGAATGATCTGATCCTTGATCTGGGTGTAGATCTGGTCATAGATGGGCGCGCCGCTCTTGTTGTCAATAAAGAGATCCATCGGCAGTTCCTCCCGTTCATCTGTACATGTACAGTATATACAGTAGATACGCAGTTGTCAAGGGGTACGGGAAAAATGGGCAAACAAAAAGCCCCCGCCGCCCAAAGAGGGCAGGCAGGAGCAATCAGATAAATTTACAGTGCCTTGATAGCAGCCTTGATGCGCTCGGCAGCCACCTTGGTCTTTTCGGCGTCGCCGAAGGCGGTCAGGCGGAAGTAGCCCTCGCCGCACTCACCGAAGCCCACGCCCGGGGTGCCCACCACGCCGCAGTTCTCCAGCAGCCAGTCGAAGAACTCCCAGCTCTTCATGTTGCCAGGGCAGCGCAGCCAGATGTAGGGGCTGTTCTTGCCGCCACAGTACCACACACCGCACTCGTCCAGAGCGTCGGCGATCACCTTAGCGTTGCGGCGGTAGTAGTCCAGATTGGACTGGATCTCTGCCATGCCGCTTTCGGTGAACACGGCGGCGGCGGCGCGCTGCACAACGTAGGGCACGCCGTTGAACTTGGTGGTCTGGCGGCGCAGCCACAGCTTGTTGATGTTCATGCCCTCGCGCTCCAGCTCATGGGGCACCACGGTGTAGCCGCAGCGGGTGCCGGTGAAGCCTGCGATCTTGGAGAAAGAGCAGATCTCAATGGCGCACTCGCGGGCACCCTCGATCTCGAAGATGCTGCGGGCCAGGTCCCCGTCCGAGATGAAGCACTCGTAAGCGGCATCGTACAGGATCACGGCGTCGTTCTTGCGGGCGTAGTCCACCCAGACCTTCAGCTGGTCGCGGGTGTAGGCGGCACCGGTGGGGTTGTTGGGGCTGCAGATATAGATGATGTCTGCCTTCACATTCTCGTCCGGCATCCCCAGGAAACCGTTTTCCTGACTGGTACGGCTGTAGATGATCTTGCGGCCGTCGGTGACGTTGTCATCCACATAGGTGGGGTACACAGGGTCCGGCACCAGCACGGTGTTGTCCACATCGAACAGGCCCAGCACGTTGGCCAGGTCGCTCTTGGCACCGTCGGAGATGAAGATCTCATCCTCAGCGATCTTGGTGCCGCGGCCGGCGTAGTAGCCCTGGATGGCCTGCTTCAGGAAGGGGTAGCCCTGCTCCGGGCCATAGCCGTGGAAGCCTTCCTTGGTGCCCATCTCGTCGGCAGCGTCATGCATGGCCTTGACCACGCACTTGGCCAGCGGCTGGGTCACATCGCCGATGCCCAGACGGATGATCTCCTTTTCCGGGTGTGCCTCCTGATAAGCAGCCACTTTGTGGGCAATGTCCACAAACAGATAGCTTGCCTTCAGCTCGTTGTAGTGTTTGTTCATTTTCATAATGCTTTCCCTCGATTCTATCTTATACGTTCGTCGTACCCTCACACACGGTCTCGGCCGCGCCGGTCATGCGCAGTTCGTTGCCCGGCAGCACCCGGATGGTCAGCTCGCCGCCGCGCAGCTGGACATGCACGTCCTCACCGGCGGGGCAGATGCCCAGCTCGGTCATGGCTGCCACCGTGGCGCAGGTGCCGGTGCCGCAGGCCCAGGTCTCGCCGCTGCCGCGCTCCCACACCCGCATCTTCAGGTGGGTGGCATCCACCACCTGCACGAACTCGGTGTTGATGCGCTCCGGGAAGTTGGCATGATGCTCAAAGGCCGGGCCGATCTCCTCCAGCCTCAGGGCATCCACATCCGGCACAACGGTCACACAGTGGGGGTTGCCCACATTGATGCAGGTGACCCGCCAGAGGTTATCGTCCACTTCCAGTGGGACATCCACCAGAGGTGCACCGCCCATGTTCACAGCGGGCAGGTCGGCGGGCAGAGTGCTGTAGGCCCCCATCTCCACCTGCCACAGTCCCTCGCCCCTGCGGGTGATGGTCTTGAGGCCGCTGAGGGTATCAATGGCCAGTTGCTCCTTCTGCACACCGTGGGTGTACAGCCACTCGGCCACGCAGCGGATGCCGTTGCCGCACATCCTGCCCTCGCTGCCGTCGGCGTTGAAGATGCGCATCATGGCATCCGCCCCGGCGGTGCGCGGTGCGCAGATGCAGATGATGCCGTCTGCCCCGATGGAAAAATGCCGCCGGGACAGCTTTTCCGAAAGGGCCGCGATGTTCTCCGGCACACCGGCTGTGCGGCAGTCCAGATAGATGTAATCGTTGGCGCAGCCCTGCATTTTGGTAAATGAAAGCTCCATGCTCAAAACTCCTTTCAAGGGGCTGGCAGTCAGTCCCCGAAAACTGTTCTCTTATAATGATAAGAACCCGGGGCGCATCTGTCAAGCAGAAAAGCCGGTTTCGGGGCAATTTTTCGCAAAGAGTTGTCCCCGAACCAGAAAACAGGGCTTGACAATATGCATGGCATGGGATATAAAAAAAGAGAGCGCTTTTGTACAGCGGGCCGTGCCGCGCGGCACTGCAGAGAGACCCCGCTGTGCGCGTATGCAAAACAACTGCAAAAAGGAGACCACAAGAATGGATACTTTTGAAAAAATCCGCGCATTGCTGGCGGAGCAGCTGGACATTGACCCGGAAAAGATCACCCCGGACAGCGACATCATGAGCGATTTTGAGGCCGACAGCCTGGACATCGTGGACATGGTGATGACGCTGGAGGACGAGTTTGGCATCGAGGTGCCGGACGACGCCATTGAGTCTCTGCGTACCGTGGGCGATGTGGTAAAGTTTGTGGACAGCCACACGCAGAACAACTGATTTTGGTAAAAAGCCCCGCCCCTTGCAGCGCGGCACCCGGCTGCTGCTGCAGACGGGGCTTTATTTTGGTTCGTGCGGAACGCGCAGCGTTTGGCGCACGGCCTTGGGAGGATAAAACAAAATGGCAAAAGACAACAAGAAGCTCGTGCAGGCGATCACCAGCCAGGAAGAAAACTTTGCACAGTGGTACACCGACATCTGCGTGAAGGCAGAACTGGTGGAGTACTCCAGCGTAAAGGGTTTCATCATCCTGCGCCCCTACGGCCAGGCCATCTGGGAGCTGATCCAGAAGGATCTGGACGCCCGGTTCAAGGCCACCGGCCATGAAAACGTGGCCATGCCTGTGCTGATGCCGGAAAGCCTGCTGAAGAAAGAGGGCGAACTGGTCAATGGCTTCGCGCCGGAGGTGGCGTGGGTCACGATGGGCGGTTCCGAAAAGCTGGAAGAGCGTCTGGCAGTCCGCCCCACCAGCGAGACCCTGTTCTGCGATCACTGGTCCCGTGTGCTGCACAGCTACCGCGAGCTTCCCATGAAGTACAACCAGTGGTGCAGCGTCATCCGCTGGGAAAAGACCACCCGCCCCTTCCTGCGCAGCCGTGAGTTCTGGTGGCAGGAAGGCCACACCATCCACGAGACCGCCGCCGAGGCGGAGGCTGAGACCCAGCAGCAGCTGAACTGCTACGCCGATGTGTGCGAACAGGATCTGGCCATCCCCGTGGTGAAGGGCCGCAAGACCGACAAGGAAAAGTTTGCCGGTGCCGAGGCTACCTACACCATCGAGGCCATGATGAAGGACGGCAAGGCCCTGCAGAGCGGCACCAGCCACTACTTCGGCGACAAGTTCAGCAAGGCTTATGACGTGACCTTCACCGGCCGCGACAACCAGCTGCATCACCCCTACCAGACCAGCTGGGGCGTTTCCACCCGTCTGGTGGGTGCCATCATCATGACCCACGGCGACGACGACGGCCTGATTCTGCCCCCGGCCATCGCCCCCATCCAGGTGGTCGTGGTGCCCATCGCCGCCCACAAGCCCGGCGTCTCCGAGAAGGCTGCCGAGCTGGCCGAGAAGATCAGCAAGTACGCCCGCGTGAAGCTGGATGACAGCGACAACGCCCCCGGCTGGAAGTTCTCCCAGTGGGAGATGAAGGGCGTGCCTCTGCGCCTGGAGATCGGCCCCAAGGATCTGGAGAAGAACCAGTGCGTGCTGGTGCGCCGCGACACCCGCGAGAAGGTGTTCGTGAGCCTGGACGAGCTGGAGACCGCCATTCCCGCCCAGCTGGAGGCCCTGCGCAAGGACCTGTACCAGCGTGCCCTCGAGAACCGCGAGAAGCGCACCTGGGCTGCCACCACCATGGATGAGGTCAAGGAGCTGGCCAAGGCCAACACCGGCTACATCAAGACCATGTGGTGCGGTGACCTGGACTGCGAGTTGAAGATGAAGGAAGAAGCTGGCCTGTCCAGCCGCTGCATGCCCTTCGAGCAGGAGCACCTGAGCGACGTGTGCCCCTGCTGCGGCAAGCCCGCCAAGACCATGGTCTACTGGGGCATCGCCTACTAAAATCTGATAACCCCCAACAAAAAAGCTGCTGTGCGTTTGCACAGCAGCTTTTTTCGTTTCTGTGGTTACCGTTCAAAGGTAGTGCTCAAGGTCGTGGACCACGCCTCGCCGGGGGCAAGGCAGGCCGCAGCAGCACGCTGGTTCCAGTCCTGTGGGTCGTCCTCAGCACCGGGCAGGCTCTGCCACGGCTCGATGCACACAAAGCGCACGGGCTTTGCCGGGGCCGACCAGATCAGCGAGTAGGGATAGCCTTCCACGTTGCACACAATGTGGCGGCCGGTGTCCTTTTCGTAGATGCCGACCGTTTTGGTGCGCAGGCCCGCCATGCAGAAGCTGTCGTTGGCAAACAGGTCATCCGTCAGCGGGATGGCCTGCTGGTTCTTCCACTGGTAATGGTTTTTGCCGGTCAGCAGGCCGTTGGGGTAAGCGTCCAGAATGACCGGGCTTTCCGGCTGGTCAAAGCGGAACTCATAATCCGTAGTGGTGTGCGCGGCATCAAAGGGGATGTTGAAGGCCGGGTGGTAGCCGATGCCAAAGCGCAGTTCCTCGGTACCGGGGTTGCGCACGCTCAGGGTGTGGTGCACGGTCTTGCCGTCCAGCCGGAAGGTGCTGGTGAGCACAAAGTCAAAGGGGAAGCGCTCGGCTTTTATGGCTTCATCCGCGCGCAGCTCCAGCTGGATGGTATCGCCCTCGGCCTTGAGCAGGGTATGCTCCACATCGCGGGCAAAGCCATGCTGGCCGCCCTCGTAGGTCTTGCCCTTTGCCTCAAAGGTGCCGCCGGGCAGCTTGCCCGTCCAGGGGAACAGGATGGGTGCGTGGCGCTTCCACACCGCCGGGTCGGCCTGCCACAGCAGCTCTTCGCCTGCTGCGTTTTTCAGGCTAACAGCCTCGGCACCGTGGGTATCCACGGTCAGGGTCAGAAATTCATTGTGAATGGTTGCCTGCATTGCTATGTCTCCTTTTTATAAAATTTCCTGATACCAGTATACTCTCCCCGCCCGCAAAAAGAAAGCCCCAGTCCGCCGGGCTTCAGCACCGCTGTGCCAGCGGCAGGGTGACGGAAAAGGTGGTGCCGTTTTCGCTGCTGCTCTCCACGGTCACGCTGCCGCCGTGCAGCACGGCAATCTCCCGCACAAGGGCAAGGCCAAGCCCCACGCCGCCCATCTCCCGGCTGCGGGACTTATCCACCCGGAAAAAGGGCTGGAAGATGCTCTCCCGGCAGTCTGCGGG
>OOCP01001693.1_pt1 | contig 21157 bp, 17 predicted proteins | sample 1671511 | NCBI WGS metagenome assembly OOCP01 (sample SAMN06348164, study PRJEB24527) | human gut metagenome | biome: human gut; feature: ankylosing spondylitis patient; material: feces | host: Homo sapiens | place: China | collected 2015-10 | reverse complement strand
CACCTCAATATGAAGGAAAAACATCTGATTTGATTGAATTGGGTAAGAAGTTGGTTAAGGAGCATCCGGAAGTTGGCGATCAAGGGGATATCACTGTATATTATACAGGGAACACCTATACTGTAGAGCAACAAGAATATGCAGTATTTATGTTGGTCAATAAAACTACAACGAATATTGATCGTGATGCGACCTTTAAAATTAGCTGGAGTTATGATGGCCACTCGATTTATCAAGATCAAGTGGTCCAGTATAGTCTATCGAACAACCCTAAGTTACCGACCCAATCAGCGACTCTCTTATTGCTTCCTTTGACGAGCGAACAAAGCTCGATCGTAGAGAAGATATCAGATGAAACGAAGATGAGTCTGAGTATTACAGACATTATGATGAAGTAGGTGATGGGGATGCCCGATATCAGAATACTTCTAGTCATTGCTGCGGCTGTTATTGGATTTCCTTTATTTGAAGTACTCTTTTTTGGATATTTTTATAGAAGAGAAGTTAGGATTAAGACCCTCTCGTCAAAGAGCGTTGAGGGAGTGGTAGTTGGCTATAAGCGGGCACAAATTGTAGCGGCTCCAATTGTAGAATATAGAGTGGATGGTCAGACCTATCGAAATAGCCTGAAATATTATCGGGTGGTGCGAGTGACTCTTCCTTGGAAGACGAATCAAGCGGCTAGCGACATCGATTTGATGGCACAAAGGATAACCATCTACACCAATTCTACAGTCTCAAAAGGGAATCTGTTTCAAGATGCTTTTCCACTGGGATCGAGCATGACGGTCTGGTATAATCCAGCCTGTCCAAAAGAATCATACGTTGAACGCTATGGTGGACTAGACAGGCTTTTTAAACGGCAAATGTGGATTGGAATCTGGATGTTAATTTTATTGCCTATTTTAGCAGTTGTGGCCATCATCATGGGGATGAAGTATAAATGATAGATCAGCCCTAACTGAATAAATGACGAAAAGAAATCACCGTCCTATCGGTGATTTTTTTGTCTTCACTTCTCTCTCGAATTAATCCTTAAATTGTGATAAAATAAAGGTTACGAATGTTTTTGACTGGTCTGTTTTTGCTTAGAAGCGGGCCACTCAAAAGCGAGCAAAAGAATCAATATCAAGGGAGAAACAATGTCCAACACCTTTGAAATTTTAATGGATCAGCTGGATATGCCGCTGGAAATGCGATCTTCCAGTGCCTTTTTGCATGCGGAGATTCAAGAAGTCGTGGTGCACAAGGTCAGTCGGGTTTGGGAGTTCCGCTTTGCCTTTGCGGAAGTTTTGCCGATTGCTTTGTTTAAGGAATTGCGCCAGCGCTTGAAGGATGAATTTTCAAAGACAGGAAACCAGGCGACCTTTACCATCCAAGTGGCCAATCCGGATTTTTCTGCAGATTTATTGCAGGCCTACTACCGGGAGGTCTTTGAAGATGGGCCTTGCGCTAGTCAAGGCTTTAAGGGACTTTACCAAGACTTGCAGGTGCGAGCAGAAGGGCAGGAATTGATCATCTCTGGGCCGTCTTCGGTCGATACGGAGCATTTTCGTAAGAACCATTTGCCCAACCTTGCCAAGCAGTTGGAAGCCTTTGGTTTTCCGCATTTCACCTGTCGAGTGGAGTCTGATGAGGAGTTGACAGAGCAAGAAGTGGCGCGCTTTGAGGAGGAAAATGAAAAGATCTTCCAAGCGGCCAATGAAGAGACCTTGCGGGCTATGGAATCCTTGGCCCAGATGGCTCCGCCACCAGCGGTTGAAGAAAAACCAGCTTTCGATTTCAAGGCTAAGAAGGCGGCAGCTAAACCTAAGCTAGACAAGGCTGAGATCACTCCGATGATCGAGATTACGACAGAAGAGAACCGGATTGTCTTTGAGGGTGTGGTCTTTGACGTGGAGCACAAGGTGACACGGACCGGTCGGGTTTTGATCAGCTTTAAGATGACCGACTATACCTCGAGTTTTTCCCTTCAGAAATGGGTTAAAAATGAGGAAGAAGCCCAGAAGTTTGACATGATCAAGAAGAACAGCTGGCTCCGGGTGCGGGGAAATATCGAAATGAACAATTTCACGCGCGACTTGACCATGAATGTCCAAGACATCCAGGAAGTCGTCCATTATGCCCGCAAGGACCTGATGCCAGAGGGTGAGCGCCGGGTGGAATTCCACGCGCATACCAATATGTCGACGATGGATGCCCTGCCGGAAGTCGAAGAGCTGATCGCCAAGGCAGCTGAGTGGGGCCATAAGGCGGTGGCCATCACCGACCATGGCAATGTGCAGAGCTTCCCACATGGCTTTAAAGCAGCCAAGAAAGCTGGGATCCAGCTGATCTATGGGATGGAAGCCAATATCGTAGAGGACAAGGTACCCATTACCTATAACGAGGTGGATCTGGACCTCAATGAAGCGACTTATGTGGTCTTTGACGTGGAAACGACGGGACTTTCAGCTATTTATAATGACTTGATCCAGGTCGCTGCTTCTAAGATGTACAAGGGCAATGTCATTGAGGAGTTTGACGAATTTATCGATCCAGGCCATCCTCTGTCCGCCTTTACGACCCAATTGACAGGGATCACCAATGAGCATGTCCGGGGTGCCAAGCCCTTGGTGCAGGTTTTGAAGGAATTTCAGGCCTTCTGTGAGGGAACGGTTCTCGTTGCCCACAATGCCACCTTTGACGTGGGCTTCATGAATGCCAACTATGAACGCCATGGCCTTCCTAAGATTACCCAGCCGGTCATCGATACCCTGGAATTTGCCCGCAACCTCTATCCAGATTTTAAACGACATGGCTTGGGGCCATTGACCAAGCGCTTTGGGGTAGGCTTGGAGCATCACCACATGGCCAACTACGATGCGGAAGCGACGGGGCGCCTGCTCTTTATCTTCATCAAAGATGTCGCTGAAAAGCACGGGGTGACCAATCTCAAGGATCTGAATATCGATTTGATCGATGAAAATTCTTATAAGAAGGCTCGAGTCAAGCATGCGACTCTTTATGTCAAGAATCAGACCGGCCTTAAGAACATGTTTAAACTGGTCTCACTTTCTGGGACCAAGTATTTCGAAGGAGTCCCTCGGATTCCCAAGACTGTGCTGGACGCCCACCGCGAGGGCTTGATCCTCGGATCGGCCTGCTCAGAAGGGGAAGTCTTTGATGCGGTCATGTCGCAAGGTGTGGATGCGGCAGTCGAAGTGGCTAAGTACTACGACTTTATCGAGGTTATGCCACCGGCTATCTATGCCCCCCTCATTGCCAAGGAGCAGGTCAAGGACATGGACGAGCTCCAGACCATTATCAAGAGCTTGATCGAAGTGGGGGATCGTCTCGGCAAGCCTGTTCTTGCGACAGGAAATGTCCACTATCTGGAGCCGGAAGATGAGATCTATCGGGAGATCATTGTCCGTAGTCTCGGTCAAGGGGCCATGATCAACCGGACCATTGGGCACGGAGAAGATGCCCAGCCAGCGCCTCTGCCAAAAGCGCATTTCAGAACTACCAATGAAATGCTGGACGAATTTGCCTTTTTGGGAGAAGACTTGGCGCGCAAGATTGTTATTGAAAACACCAATGCACTCGCAGAGACCTTTGAGCCGGTCGAAGTGGTCAAGGGGGACCTCTATACGCCATTTATCGACAAGGCCGAAGAAACGGTTGCGGAATTGACCTATAAGCGGGCCTTTGAGATCTATGGTAATCCGCTCCCTGATATTGTCGATCTGCGGATTGAAAAGGAATTAACCTCTATCTTGGGGAATGGCTTTGCCGTGATTTATCTGGCTTCACAGATGCTGGTGCACCGTTCCAATGAGCGGGGCTACCTGGTTGGATCGCGTGGATCCGTCGGATCCAGCTTTGTCGCGACCATGATCGGGATCACCGAGGTCAATCCACTTTCGCCTCACTATGTTTGTAGCCAGTGCCAGTACAGTGAATTCATCACAGACGGTTCTTATGGATCTGGTTTTGATATGCCGGACAAGGATTGTCCAAACTGTGGCCACAAGCTCAGCAAAAACGGGCAGGATATTCCTTTTGAAACCTTCCTTGGTTTCGATGGGGACAAGGTACCCGATATCGATTTGAACTTCTCTGGGGAAGACCAGCCGAGTGCCCACTTAGATGTCCGGGATATCTTTGGGGAAGAATATGCCTTCCGGGCAGGAACGGTAGGTACGGTCGCAGCTAAGACCGCCTATGGTTTTGTCAAGGGCTATGAGCGGGATTTTGGCAAGTACTACCGAGATGCCGAGGTCGAACGCTTAGCTCTTGGTGCAGCTGGGGTCAAACGGACGACCGGTCAGCACCCGGGGGGAATCGTTGTTATTCCAAACTATATGGATGTCTATGACTTTACTCCGGTCCAGTATCCGGCAGATGATGTGACCGCTGAATGGCAGACCACTCACTTTAACTTCCACGATATCGATGAAAACGTCCTCAAACTCGATGTCCTGGGACATGATGATCCGACCATGATTCGGAAGCTCCAGGACTTGTCAGGTATTGATCCAAATGATATCCCTATGGATGATCCAGGGGTCATGGCCCTCTTTTCTGGGACAGAAGTGCTAGGGGTAACAGCCGAGCAGATTGGAACACCGACAGGGATGTTGGGGATTCCAGAGTTTGGGACCAACTTTGTTCGGGGCATGGTCGAAGAGACCCATCCGACGACCTTCGCAGAGTTACTTCAGCTCTCTGGTCTGTCTCACGGTACTGACGTGTGGTTGGGAAATGCCCAAGACTTGATCAAGGCGGGCATTGCCGATCTATCGACCGTTATCGGGTGTCGGGACGACATCATGGTGTACCTCATGCACGCGGGTCTCAAGCCTAAGATGGCCTTTACCATCATGGAGCGCGTGCGGAAAGGGATGTGGCTTAAGATCTCAGAAGAAGAGCGCAATGGCTACATCCAAGCCATGAAGGAAAACAATGTTCCTGAATGGTACATCGAGTCCTGTGGGAAGATCAAGTACATGTTCCCTAAAGCCCATGCGGCGGCCTATGTTATGATGGCCCTTCGTGTGGCCTACTTTAAAGTGCATCATCCACTTTATTACTACTGTGCCTACTTCTCGATTCGGGCCAAGGCCTTTGACATCAAGACCATGGGTGCAGGCCTTGAGGCCGTGAAAGCGCGGATGAAAGAAATCTCTGAGAAACGCAAGAACAATGAAGCCTCCAACGTAGAGATCGATCTCTACACCACCCTTGAGATTGTCAATGAGATGTGGGAGCGGGGCTTCAAGTTTGGCAAGCTAGACCTCTATCGCAGTCAGGCGACAGAATTCTTGATCGATGGGGATACCCTGATTCCACCATTTGTCGCTATGGATGGATTGGGAGAGAACGTAGCCAAGCAGATTGTACGAGCTCGCAAAGAAGGAGAATTCCTTTCTAAAACAGAGTTGCGAAAACGTGGAGGCGTCTCCTCAACCTTGGTGGAAAAGATGGACGAGATGGGAATCCTTGGTAATATGCCAGAAGACAACCAGCTCAGTCTCTTTGATGATTTGTTTTGATAGATAAATGATTTTTATTCAAAAGTTATCAATCTTAGATGAACAAAAGTCATAATTACATGATGAAGTAACTAATTTATTGAATTGTTCATTTTCTAAGTTTGGAAGAATGTTACATTATCTTTTCAGGAGTAGGACAGAACGAAATTTACTAAAAATCGTACTGCCTTACTCCTATTTTTCTATACTTGTATGCTCAAATAGAGAGAGTTTATTGCAGTTGATTTTAAATTGAGAAAAATAATATTATGTTCTTTCTATATAATATTGACATCATAGTTTGTACATGCTATACTATCTCTGATAATAAATGATTAATATATGATTAAAAAGTTGGAAGAGGCGTAGATATGACTGAATGGATTGTTATTGATCAGTTTGGTAATATGATTGCACAAGGATTTTGGACAAAGGAAGCAGCAGAGCAGTATTCAAAAAATATTCCTAATACAAGTGTTATTCCAAAGAATTAGCTACTCTTAACTACAGATTCATATGAATTTGTAGTTTTTTTAAAATACAATAAAGGCGGATGAAATGGGTATTCAATTTACTTCTAAAAAGGTTGGGGAACTATTGAAAGAAGGTAATTTGCGAATTCCTTCTTATCAAAGACCTTATAAGTGGAACAGAAAGCATATCCGTAATCTTTTTTATGATTTACGAGATGCTATGGAAAAAAAGGAATATCAAGTTGGCTCTGTTATCTTGCATGATAATAATGGATACTTAGATATTGTAGATGGGCAACAACGGCTAATTTCTATTTCTTTATTTCTTCATTTATTAGAGAAATTAGAGAATTATGAAGGTGCTAATCAACTTTTAGGTGCTGAATTTGGAGAGATATCCTGCTATCATGCGAGCGAAAATTATAATGAGTGGGAAAATTTAGCTCAATTGGTTGGTTCAAACCAGGCAAAAGGAATTTGCGAATTTTTATTAGAAAATTGTTCTATCTCTTGTATCGTCATGCCAGAGGAACGTTTATCAGAAGCTTTTCAATTATTTGACTCTCAGAATAATCGTGGCAAATCTTTAGAACCTCATGATTTACTCAAAGCCTGCCATCTGCGTCAACAAGATTCAGAAGATGAAAAAATTGTTGAGAAATGGGAGCAGTTTGTGGAAGATAACGATTTAAGTCTGAAAGATCTATTTGATAAGCATCTTTTTCGTATGAGACGTTGGTCGAGGGGAGAAACAGGATTAACCAATAAGCGTTATGGTTCATATCTGCGTTTTACAGAATCTTTTATTGATGATTTTAAAGGTGTTGATTTAAGTCAGAATTTTCCATACCTAGAATTATACCGTCATATTGAAAATTTCCCTATGTCAATAACCATGCCAATCATTGATGGAAGTAAATTTTTTAAGTATATTGAATCTGTCCATCAAACGATTAAAGATCATATAGATATTTTGAATAAACAGTTAGGAATTTCTAATGATTCTAAAAGGGCAGAAAATAGTTCAGATTATCCAAAAGGTATGTTGAAAATTTACAATAGTTCAAAAGGACGCTATATCAAGTGTCATAATTTGTTTCTAAATATTTGCTTGCTTTTTGCAGAGAGATTTGGAAAAGAAGAGCTATCAAAAGAAATAGTAGAGACCTTGTTTATTTGGGCTTACTACCCGCGTGTAAAGTCTCGTGCTATATATGATGCTACTTTAGGAAACTACGCTGCAGGCGGGAAGTTCAGACAAAGAGAAGTTCAAAAACTTTTCCAAATTTTAGCCCATGCTGTAACTCCAAATGATTTCATGCTTAAGATAGATAGAGAATTATTTGAAAATTATACTGTGGAGCAGATTATAGAGGAGGAAAGAGGGAAATGGTAGAGACACATATCAGCTTGTCCGTTGATCGTTTATTAAACGAAGATAGCTATGCTATTCCTCTTTATCAGAGAAATTTTTCCTGGACTTATGATGAGATCGAGCAGTTATTGAACGATGTAGCAGATGCTTATCAAGAAAAGAGAGACAATTACTATATTGGAACATTAGTTGTCAATGAAGAGAATGGTCTTTTTAAAATTATAGATGGTCAACAACGAACAACAGCCCTTAATTTAATTGCTTTGGTTTTGAAAAATGAGTTTAATTTTGACAAATTAGAGGCGGTCAACTTAACTTTCCCGGCTCGGAGAAGATCAAATGAGAATATTCAAAAACTATTTATCAATGAAAAAATTTCTGAGAACGATGAAAATGAATTAACTAGAGGTTACAGACATGCTAAAGATGCCTTGAAAAAAGTGCTAGGAGAGCGCCAACTTGAACCTCAGTACTTCGTTGATTATCTTTTTAATAAAGTCATCATTTTTCGAAGTATACTTCCTAAAGATTTAGATTTGAATCTTTATTTCGAACGTTTTAACTCTCGGGGAGAACAACTAGAAGCTCATGAAATTCTTAAGGCACAAATGATGGCTAAGTTTGGAGAAAATCAAGAAACAGCAGAAAAATTTGCTAGAATCTGGGATGCTTGCGCTGAATTTGATAAGCCGGTAGCAAGTCAATTTAAGATGAGGCGGAAGAGGGCAGACAGTTTTCAGGAGCGTGAACGTATTTTTGGATGGCACTTTTCAAATTACTCATTTCATAATATTTATGATGACATTGATTTTTATCAAAATGAAAGAAGAAAGTTATCAGATGTATTAGGAAAAAAGATAAATGAAAAAAATATAGAAGTAGAAAAAGATTTTGGTGATTATACCCAAGTTATAGATTTTCCTACCTTCTTACTCCATGTATTGGCTATTTGGGAAGGTAGAGATCCCAGTGAGGTTCAGCTAGACGATAAGAAACTCTTAACTCTATTTGATATAAAAAATAAAAATAAGACTTGGATTATTGAATTCAGTGAATTTCTTCTTAAAATAAAACATATTTTTGATAATTACATCGTTAGAAATTCAAATATGGATTCTTCAAGCAGAAATAAGGATGAATGGTTTTTGCAGAAGGGAACTTATTATGAATATCAACCTAACGGAAAAGCGAAAGAGCATTACATAGTTGAAGAACGCTTTACTAAGAATACATTTTCATATTCGGAAATTAACCAAAACATTATTCTTCTTCAATCTATGTTTGCTGTGACTTTCACTGCCAATCGTGATAGTCGTTGGTTATATGAAATTTTGCAATTCCTCTTCGAGAATATTGAGGAACTAAATGATCAAGAATTTGCTATTCGATTTAAGGATTTTCTTGAAAAAATGGCTGTGAGATATGCTGAGGGAAGATTGTTCACCGAGGAAGATATTATTAAGAAATATTGTGACATTCCTGTTTATGCATTTAATTTTATTGATTACATCTTATGGAAAAATCGTGAAGAGTTAGGAAGGGAGTATAAAGGTGTTAAATTTGATCATTTCAAATTTGCTTATCGTCGTTCCATAGAGCATTGGTTCCCACAACATCCAAATAGTGATGAAAAAGTTGAGAAAATGGATGATCAATTCTTACACTCTTTTGGGAACCTTTGTATCATTACAGATAGTCAAAATTCAAAATTTGGAAATTTAGTCCCGAGTGCAAAATATAAACAGTGGGAAGGAATTTTTGATCGTCAGAGTCTAAAGTTACAAATAATGGCTAATATAACAGAAAAAACTAAATGGGAATCATATCAAATAAAAGGACTTGAAAAAGAAATTTTACCTATGGTCAAAAGATTCATAGAAAGTAAGTCATAAGAATTTCCTCGATCATTAATTTCAAAAGGCTATTGTATATCCAATAGATTTACAACAGCCTTCTTTTTTGTTACAATAATCAATAGAAAGAAGGTGAGAATATGTCAAAGACGAGTATGAGTATTCGTTTGGATAGTAAGGTCAAGGAGCAGGCTCAACAGGTTTTTAACCACTTAGGAATGGATATGACTACAGCCATCAACATTTTCCTCCGTCAGGCTATTCAATATCAGGGTCTACCTTTTGATGTTAAGATAGACGAAAACAGGAAATTGCTTCAAGTGGTAACGGATGTAGAGCAAAATCGGAATATGAGTCAGTCTTTTGAATCTGTCTCAGACTTGATGGAGGACTTGCGTGCTTAAGATTCGCTATCATAAACAGTTTAAAAAAGATTTTAAGTTGGCAATGAAGCGTGGTTTGAAGGCAGACTTATTAGAAGAAGTCTTACATTTTCTGATTCAAGAAAAAGAACTTCCTGTCAGATATCGTGACCATCAACTGACCAACTCCAAGCATTTCCAAGGTGTTCGGGAGTGTCATATCCAGCCGGATTGGCTTTTGGTTTACAAAGTAGATAAGGACGAATTGATTTTAAACTTGCTGAGGACAGGAAGTCACAGTGATTTATTCTGATGGATTTAACGATCTTCGCTAAATTTGAGGTTGGCTAATGATAGAAAAGAAAAAAAGAGCAATACCCTGGAAGTCAGGGAAGATCATTTCCATTCGCTTACGAAATGGTGTCTATGTCTTAGCACAAATGATGCGAGAGCCCTATCTGGTGTTTTTTAACCATTTTAAGGAGGAAAATTGTTGGAAGGGAGTGACCTTGAAAGAGGAGGATATTCTCTTTTGTAAAGCAGTCACTCGTCAGTTTCTACGCTCTAGCCCTGTAACGATTGTCAAAGACCTTGAGCCCCTGTTAGATTATCGGTTACCCAAAGAATGGATTTATAGCCATATGGGTGGGCACCCGATTACGGTTTCGGTGAAGGGACGGGAGCGCCAAGTAGCTGGTTTTGGCCAACGGCTTTCCTTGGTTCAGGCGGACAAGGAAAGTGGTCAACCAGAGGATAATCCTCTGCTGGGACTCTTTCAAGCCTATATCCTACCAGATATACAAGAACAGGATTGGGAGCGAGTAGGGCAGACTGAGCTCATGTCTCTCGAAGTTTTTCCAACGCTCAATGAACGTCTCTATCTCTGCTTTCTTTTTGGGAAAAATGTGAATCCAGAGCTAGATATCTCTTTGGGAAAGCCATTGCCCGATGAGTATGAAACCTATCTCGATATTCTTACCAACAGCCCAGAAGCACGACGTCTCTATCTGGGTGAGGAGGATGACTAAGAAAGGAATAGAACATGAAGTTAGAAATTTTTGCAGAAGACAAACCAGCTGAAAAAGTCTTTGAGTACAAGCTAGAAGTGGCAGACAATGTGCTGCTCCTTTCCACTGCCATGCTCTCAGGAGCGATTGCTCTAGCCGGCTTGTTTTCAACCTTGAAAGATTAACGGACAGCCTCTATTTTCCTTTTGAAAATAGAGGTTTTTCAGTCTTTTCAGATCTGATAAGTGTTTTCTTTGGCACTGGATTGTGTTACAATTTTTAGTGACAAGTGTTTGTAACAAGTAAACAGAAAAACAATGGATGTTCTTCCAAAAAGAGGAAACAGAGGAGAAGCGTGTGGCAAGATATTTAGTAGGGCCTTACAATAATAGTTGGAATTTTATGGATGCGCTTGAAAAAGCGCAGGATGGTGATACCATCGAGTTTGAAAATGGGTATGTCTTTCAATGGCCGACAAATAAAGTGATCGAGATCGACAAGAACCTTCATTTTGTGGGGCATGTGGTCCCAAATCCAAATGGCAATGGGCGCATGTTTAACAACACGATTGAGGCTTCCTTCCGATTTGTAGAGGGAGCTCAGGTGACATTTGAAGATCTGTGGTTTAAAGTTGGTGGGAATTACACTACCTTGCTCTTATGGAATAGCTCAGATATCACCTGTAAACAGGTCTATTTTGAAGCAACCACTCCAACAAATAATGAATTTTTTATCTATATGGATACGCATTCGAAGTTGACACTGGAAGGAGTCGGGATGAAGGTTCCGGAAAAACACCAAAGTGCCATCGGTATGTCCGCTTCGGAATTGACTATTCGCAATTCAACGATTTTTTCTAAGATTGATCTGTCAGAAGGATCTAAATTGGCCTTAGAAAATGTCCATATTGAAATATTTGGGAATAATACGATCCATGCCAAGGACTCAGAAGTGATCGCAAAAAATTCAACGATTACAGGCGGGGATCTGGAAAAGGACTTTCCACCAGTTTGGTTGAGGAATGTCATCTGGGAGTCTGAAAACTGTAAAATTGAGTTGCCTACTGGTACTGGGGTCTGTCTTGATAATAATGTTCAATTCAATTCGGATTCGGATCATATGACCTCCATCAATTCATACAATAGTATGATCCGAGCTCATCAAGCTACATTTTCAGAATTTTTATGCGTCTATGAAGAATCCTTTGCTTCCCTGACTGGAGAAACAACCTTCTTGAATGAGAATGCCGAAACCATTTCATTTGGAGTTTTTGATGATGGTGTGCTGATGGCTGAGCATATGATTTGTCATAAGATTGCGGATCCCAATATACGGCTTCAAGGTGGAGCCTTTGCGAAGGTGGGCACCATGACCTATAAGCAAGGGGATGCGCGTGATCTGACCAAGGAAATTGAGGATGACTGTGATTATCTTGTTGGTAGAGAAGTGGCCAAGGGCAATGCGCAAGTCGTTCCTACGGGACAAGCGACGGATGCAACGGTGGCTCCAACTACCGCAAGAGACTCTGGACCAGAGAAGAAACAAGATGCTCTTCAAGAACTCAATAGCCTGATTGGTCTTGAAAAAGTCAAACATGAGATCAAGAAAATGATCAACATGGTGGAATTTAACAAGAAACGAATCGCCAGTGGCAAGGCTCCTGAAAAACAAACCCTTCATGCTGCCTTTATGGGAAATCCTGGTACAGGGAAAACCACTGTGGCCCGTCTATTGGGACAAGTGCTCTTTGATGCAGGTGTCCTCTCAGGGGAAGAATTCCGTTTCGTGGAAGCAACGGAGTCCGATCTGATCTCTTCGAATATTGGAGGAACAGCTGAACAGACCCAAGCCCTGCTTGAAAAAGCGCGAGGAGGCATCCTCTTTATTGATGAAGCCTATAGCTTGGATAAAAAGGACAGCGGTGCGGACTTTGGGATCGAGGCGATCAATACCATCCTCAAATTTATGGAGGACAATCGTGACGACATCATGATTATCTTTGCCGGCTATACCAAGGAAATGGAGGAGTTCTTAAAAACCAATCCAGGCCTTCGTTCTCGGGTGCCAAATAATTTCATCTTTGAAGATTTCACAGGAGATGAGATTGTCCAACTAGGTGAAATGATCCTAAGCAAAGGGGACTACAAACTCGAAGACCGAGATTACTATGCGCGGCACGTTAAGCGGGCTTATGATGGCTCGCTAGATAAGAGCAATGGTCGCTGGATCCGGAACCTGGATGAGCAATTGACCAAGACCATGGCAGATCGGGTGGTGGCCCAAGGTTCCGACGATATTGAGACCATCCTCAATAGCGATATCGATGCTGTCCTTAACCAAGGTAAGTATCAAGCAGGAGCCGACAAGGAAGAAGATGGGATGGCTGCCCTCAACCGTTTGGTTGGAATTGCTAAGGTGAAAGAGCAAGTCGAACAATTCGTAGCCATGGCTGAGTTCAATCAAAAACGGGCTGAACAAGGTGGCATCGTCGAAGATACGACCTTGCACTCTCTCTTTCTTGGAAATCCTGGTACAGGGAAGACCACCGTGGCCCGTATTTTGGGCAATATCCTCTTCCAAAAAGGGGTTATCAAGCAGAAGAAATTCATTGAAGTTTCGCGGAGCAATCTGGTTGGAGGCTACCAAGGTCAAACAGCCTTGAAGACGCGTGAAGTTTTGGAGAGTGCACTGGGTGGAGTCCTCTTTATCGATGAGGCCTACACGCTCTATACCGGTTTAAATGATGATTTTGGGAAGGAAGCCTTGGATGAAGTCCTCAAATTTATGGAGGATCACCGCCGCGATATCGTCATTATCTTTGCTGGTTACACGAAAGAGATGCACGACTTCTTGCAGGTCAATTCAGGTCTACAAAGCCGAATCCCGACTACATTTGATTTTGAAGACTACAGCCCAGATGAGATCGTGGAGATCGGTCTGTTAGGATTGCGTAAGCAAGGTTACCAAGTCAATGAAGCCCTTTATGGAGAGATTGTGAAAGGGAATTATATGCGTGCCAATGACCATAGTAATGGTCGATGGGTTCGCAATCTCAATGAAAAACTCTTGCGCCAAGTATCGACTCGGGTAACCCGTGAAGGTAGTACAGACTACAATTCCATTTTGGATCAAGATTTGGAAGCTTTGAGAGAGAATAGCAGTTCTGAACAACCCCATACAGTGGATGATCAAGGCTATGTTCTTCCTTAAGCTAGAAGGAACAAGAAAAAGGATTCTGCAGGAGCGGGATCCTTTTTGCATGGACTTATGGTATACTAGGAGGAGATCATTCACTTATGAAGGAGAAAACAATGGTTTTACCAAATTTTAAAGAAAACCTCGAAAAATACGCTAAATTGTTAGTGGCGAACGGTATCAACGTGCAACCTGGCCATACCTTGGTCTTGAACATTGATGTGGAACAAAGAGAATTGGCCCACTTGATTGTGAAGGAAGCCTATGCCTTGGGGGCCCACGAAGTGATTGTCCAATGGGCAGATGATTTCACTACCCGGGAAAAATTCCTCCATGCACCGATGGATCGTTTGGACAATGTGCCAGACTATAAGATCGCGGAGATGAACTACCTCTTAGACCACAAGGCTAGTCGCTTGGGTGTGCGCTCGTCTGATCCAGGTGCCTTAAATGGTGTTGATGCAGAGAAGCTTTCTGCCTCTGCTAAGGCCTTGGGCATAGCCATGAAACCAATGCGCATCGTCACTCAATCTAACAAGGTCAGCTGGACCGTTGCTGCTGCAGCAGGTTTAGAATGGGCGAAAAAAGTCTTCCCAAATGCGGCGAGCGATGAAGAAGCAGTGGATCTCCTGTGGGATCAAATCTTCAAGACTTGCCGAGTCTATGAGGAAGATCCAGTCAAGGCTTGGGAAGAGCATGCTGCTATTCTCAAGAGCAAGGCAGATACACTTAATAAGGAACAATTCTCAGCCCTTCATTACACAGCTCCTGGGACTGATTTGACTCTTGGCTTGCCGAAAAACCACGTCTGGGAATCTGCCGGAGCCATCAATGCCCAAGGTGAAAGCTTCTTGCCAAACATGCCGACAGAAGAGGTCTTCACAGCTCCTGACTTCCGTCGTGCTGAAGGTTATGTCACCTCTACAAAACCGCTTAGCTACAATGGGAACATCATCGAAGGCATCAAAGTGACCTTTGAAAATGGAGAAATCGTAGATATCACCGCAGAAAAAGGCGATCAAGTCATGAAAGATTTGGTCTTCAAAAACAAGGGAGCGCGTGCCTTAGGTGAATGTGCTCTCGTACCAGATCCAAGCCCAATTTCCCAATCAGGCATTACCTTCTTCAACACCCTCTTTGATGAAAATGCCTCTAACCACTTGGCCATCGGAGCAGCCTATGCAACCAGCGTAGAAGGTGGCGCAGAATTCACAGAAGAAGAACTCGAAGCAGCCGGCCTTAACCGCTCAGACGTCCACGTCGACTTCATGATCGGCTCAAGCCAAATGGATATCGACGGCATCCGAGAAGACGGAACCCGCGTCCCAGTCTTCCGTAACGGAGATTGGGCAATATAGGGAGCAAAACAGAAATCAGTAACTCGAAGAGTTTGATTTCGTAGTTTTGCCCCCGCACAGTTGATTAGGAAGTACGAGTACCGCAGGTAGGAGTAGTTCCAATCAACCACTGCGCCAAGAGACAGAAATCGGTAGACGTAGTCTCGTAAAAAAAGTAAGGTAGTAGTGATGATTCACTACTACCTTACTTTTTTGTCATTTGCCCTATTCTAAAATCAAGAGTCCTTCTTTGATTTCAAATGGGTTGTTTGGGTTGATGCGGTCATAGAACATGATGCCGTTGGTGTGGTCGATCTCATGTTGAACGACGATGGAGTTGTAGCCTTTGAGTTTGATGCGTTTCTTTTCCCCATCTTTTGTGAAATACTCAACCGTCACGCGGGCATGGCGAACCACATAGCCTGGGACGTTGCGGTCTACTGAGAGACAGCCTTCCCCGTCGCCAAGAGCTGCATCTTGAACAGAATGGGCGACAACCTTTGGATTGTACATGACTTCTTGAAGGCTATAGGCTTCTTTTGGTGGGTTGCCATCGGCATCTTCTGGATTGGGAACCAAAACAGCGATGATTCGTTTAGAGATATCCAGCTGAGGGGCAGCGAGTCCCACTCCTCCACGGAGGCCAAGTTTTTCAGCCATAACAGGGTCTTGAGAATAGTGCAAGAATTGCATCATTTTTTCACCCAGGATAATTTCCTGGTCAGACAAAGGGAAGGTCACGTCTTCTGCAACAGCTCGAAGTGTTGGATTTCCTTCGCGGATAATGTCATCCATATCAATCAAATGGGACGCTCTTGTAACTTTTTCAATTGCTTTCATCGTTTTACTCTCACTTTCTTTCTACCCTCCATGATAACACAAAAGAGCCTAAAATTAAAGTTATCTGTCGATGGTTTCCGCATGTTTGATGGACAAATCACTCATCATTTTGGGATCTAAAATCGTATAGACTCGCCCTTCTCTTTGGACTAACCCCTCTTCGATCATCTGCTTGATGACGCGGTTAAGGTGGCGGTAGCTGATCCCAAAACGCAGGGCCAGCTGATTCATCTTGGGTTTGAGGGTCCCATTTTCATCGCAATGTTCCAGAAAATGCGTAGCGAGGCGTTCCTTGACCGAATAATGAAAGTTGGCAGGAGCCAAATAGTTGATCTGGTGCAATTTCTCAGCCAAGGTCTTGGCCGTAGAGCGCAAAAATGTTGGATCAAGCAGGAGGCGTTTCTTAAAGTGCTGGGCTGGGAGCTGGACGACTAGCGAGTCCTGGTCTGCAATGACCGATGTAATACAGACCCGATCGAGCAGGAGCTCAATCTCTCCTAAGAGTCCAGGTTTTTCTTGGATTTCAAGGATGGTGTCACTGCCGTTTTCAAGACTGTGAACGATCTTGAGCCGGCCTTTGAGAAAATAAGGAATGACATCTTGCTCAGAACCCTGGCGGCAGATATAATCTCCAGCCTGGTAGAGAACGAGGTCCAGCTGGCTGAGGCAGTCGCCCGGAAAGATCTGGTCCAATTGGTAGTCTGTGATGATTTCCTTGAGTCTGGTAGATGGGGAAATTTTTTTCATCTCAATCTCCTAAAATAGGACAAATGTCCTGTTTTTCTATTTCTAAATTGATTATACTAGGATTCTATTAAAAATACTAGTTTGAATCTTTTCTGAAAAAACCAGTAAAATCAAATGTTACCAGTAAAGTGTAGGAAATAAACAATGAAAAAAACAATGGAAAGAATCAGTCTCTTGAGCTTGTCGCTCATGTTGATCTCATCTTTTTCAATAACAGCCGGTTTGCCGGCTATGAAGGCCTATTTTAGCCACTTCGGCTATTCAGCAGGCCAGGTAGAACTCTTGGTTTCCCTGCCAGCCTTTGCGGTCGTGGCCATGCTCTTTTTAAATAGCGTGATCGAGCGGTGGATGAGTGAGCGTCAGATGATTGTCGCAGGGCTTTTACTCTTTTCAACTAGCGGGCTCTTGCCTTTGGTCGTACAGGACTATCCTCTCATCTTTCTAAGTCGTTTGCTCTTTGGTTTGGGGACAGGAATGATCAATGCCAAGGCTATTTCGATTATCAGTGAGCGCTACTCGGGCAATGACAAGACTCGGATGCTGGGCTATCGGGGATCTGCTGAAGTGGTGGGCTCTGCCATCTTGACCTTTATGGTGGGACAACTCTTACCCCTAGGCTGGCCAGCGATCTTTGCCGTATATGGTGGTGGTTACTTGATTTTACTCCTCTATATCCTTTTTGTCCCTTATCCTAAGGAGAAAAAACAGGCTAGCTTGAAGGTGAAAAAGTCAGGATCCGTCCGCCTTCGCTCTCCTCAATGGCGTTTTAGTCTAATGCTAGCCGTGATTGCTGGTATCATCATTTGTTTCAATTCCATCATTAGCCTGCGCGTGCCGGATATCATTGTTGACGCTCGTATGGGAACGGCGACAACAGCTGGAACCGTCTTGAGTCTGATGCAATTAACAGGGATTGTAGCAGGGGTAGGCTTTGCCAGTTTGACACATGTTTTCAAAAAGAACTTGCTCATGATCATGTGCATTGGTTTCGGTCTAGCTCTGGCTTTGATTGGCTTGTCCGGACAGCTGTGGAGCTTGGTTCTAGGAACCCTCTTAGCCGGATTTACTTACAGTACGGGAGTCACCAGTATCTTCTATCACCTATCTGAAAAAATCCCGACCAATCTCCTGAACCTTGCGACCTCGCTGGTCTTGATCGGCTGCAATCTCGGATCAGCCCTCTCTTCTTTCTTCATCCAGTTGGTGACGCCACTAGCTCCCTCTAATAACCTGCTCTTTGTCTGGATTGGTGCTTTGATGGTCCTAACGGGAGTTTTTGCCTCACAATTGTTAGCACGAACGAAATGATGGAGAAATCATTTCGTTTTTTTAATTCAATCTATTGCGTCCTGTCACTAGCTCGTGTTATTATAGGAGGAGTGTGAAAAAAAGATTAGTTTAAAGGATAGAATAATGAAAAAAATCATGGAGAAAGTGAGTATTCTCGCGCTTTCATTTATTTTGACGACCTCGTTTTCGATTTCGAGTGCGCAGTCGGCCATGTTTGCCTATTACAAGGGAATTCCTCACAGCATGATTGAGCTCTTGGTCTCGCTTCCTTCTGCCGGGATCATGGTTTCACTCATCTTCAATAAATGGATTGGACGCCTATTTTCAGAGCGTCAGATGATTGTGACGGGCTTAGTTGCTTACGCTCTATGTGGCTTTATTCCCTTAATCAGTCCAGCTTATCCGGTTGTCTTTTTGTCTCGGATTATTTTCGGGATGGCAGTTGGTTTGCTCAATGTTTCTGCTATTGCCATTATCAGTGAGCGCTATAAAGGAAAAGAACGCGTCCAAACCCTTGGTATTCGTGGTTCTGCAGAGGTTGTTGGGACGGCCGTTTTAACCTTTGGAGTTAGCCTTTTGATTCGCTTTGGCTGGCAGGCTGCCTTTCTCGTTTACGGCATCAGCATTCCTATCTTACTTTTGTATCTCTTATTTGTGCCCTATGGATCTACGACGGAAGCAGTGGAGGAAAAACACCGGGATGTCAAGATGACAGGGGGTCAATGGCGGACAGCGCTCGGCTTAGCAGTCGTTGCGGCAGCTATCGTCTTGTCCAATGTCATGATCACCGTTCGGATTCCAAGTGTGGTAGAGCAAGTGGGACATGGCACTGCCCAAACTGCGGGGGTTATTTTAGCAGCCATGCAATTTGTTGGGATCTTGGCAGGTTTGGCTTTCTCGCCCTTGACCTATCTATTCCGTGATCGTTTATTATTGGTTTCGGGAGTAGCTTATGGTGTGGCCCAAATGTTGATCGGGGTCTCTCCAAATCTCTTGATTCTTGCCCTTGTAACCATTGCTTCTGGCTTCGCCTACAGTGTGGCTTTGACAACAGTTTACAATGTCTTATCTGATCAGATGCCAGCTGGAGTATTAAGTCAGGCAACATCCATTGCGGTGTTGGGGTGTAGTGCAGGTTCGATCGCAACGACCTTTGTCCTTAGTCTATTAGGGACGATCTCATCTGCTCCAGCCTTCATTTTTGGATTTTCTGGTATCCTCATGATCCTGATTTCCTTTTTTGGCCTTTGGATTGTGCGAAAGAGCGGGAAGTAATCATGCGGCTAGATAAATTTTTAGTGGATTGTGGCGTGGGGAGTAGGACCGAGGTCAAGCAACTCCTCAAGCAAAAGAAAATTGCAGTGAATGGAAAAAAAGAGACAGCAGGGAAACTTCAGATTGATCCAGCCAAGGATCAGGTGACCTTTATGGGGGAAAATCTGGTCCATGAAACCTTTGTGTATTATCTGCTTCATAAACCAGCTGGAGTCATCTCAGCGACTGAGGATGACCATCACCAAACTGTCTTGGATCTATTGGATGAGACAGCCCGTCAAAAGGAAGTCTTTCCTGTCGGGCGCCTAGATATCGATACCCATGGCTTGCTCCTTTTGACCAATAATGGTAAGCTCGCCCATGCTATGCTTTCACCGAAGAAGCATGTGTCGAAGGTCTACCGCGCCCATGTGGCTGGAATCATGGATGAGGCAGATGTGGCCCGTTTTGAAGCAGGCATTGCCCTCAAAGACTTCACGACTTTGCCTGCGAGATTGCAGATTTTAGAGGTGGATGAGACAAGCGCCAGTTCCTATGTCGAAATTGAAATTGCAGAAGGAAAATTCCATCAGGTCAAGCGCATGTTTGAGGCGGTGGGCTGCCGCGTAGTCTATCTGAAGCGGCTGTCCATGGGAAGCCTGAGACTGGATGAGAGTCTGGCTCCGGGAGCTTATCGCAGGCTGACTGAGGAGGAGATTTCAAAGCTTCAGGGGGAAGGAGACTCCGGGGATGAGAGAGGGCTTCTCTCCGGAAAAAGGGCCTATCTCTTTGACCTGGACGGAACACTGGTGGACTCCATGTGGATGTGGGAAGCCATTGATGTTGAATATCTGGGCCGTTATGGTCTGGAATGCCCGTCTGATCTGCAAAAAGCCATTGAGGGAATGAGTTTTTCAGAAACAGCAGTATATTTTAAGGAACGTTTTAATCTGCCAGACTCTATTGAAGAGATTAAACAGGCGTGGGTGGAAATGTCTCTGGAAAAATACCAGAAGGAAGTACCTGTAAAACCGGGGGTAAGGGAATTTCTGGAAGAAATTTCCATCCGGGGCATTAAAGCAGGTATTGCTACCAGCAACGGAAGGGAAATGGTAGATGCTGTATTAAAGTCTTTAGGACTGGAACAATATTTCCAGGTAGTTGCCACTGCCTGTGAAGTGGCAGCCGGAAAACCGGCACCGGATATTTACCTGGAGGTGGCAAGAAGGCTGGGCGCAAAACCGGAAAACTGTCTGGTATTTGAGGATGTTCCGGCCGGTATCATGGCAGGAAAAAATGCGGGAATGAAGGTCATTGCAGTAGAAGATGATTTTTCAGAGACAATGAAAGAAGAAAAGGAACAGCTGGCTGACCGGCTGATCCATGATTTTTACGAGGTTTTATAAATGGTACATGATTATTTACCGATCAACAGAGAAGATATGAAAAAAAGGGGCTGGGAACAGTGCGATTTCGTCTATGTTTCCGGTGATGCCTATGTAGACCATCCTTCTTTTGGAACGGCCATTATTTCAAGGCTGTTGGAAGCACATGGTTATAAGGTAGGTATCATTGCCCAGCCGGACTGGAAGGACAATAAGAGCATCCAGATCTTAGGACGGCCAAGACTGGGATTTTTGGTGTCTGCGGGAAATATGGATTCCATGGTAAACCATTATTCCGTCTCAAAAAGCGCAGAAAAGAGGACTCCTATACTCCTGGTGGGGTAATGGGAAAAAGACCGGACTATGCAGTGGTGGTATACTGCAACCTGATCCGTTCTGCTTATAAAGATGTGCCTATCATTGCCGGAGGTATTGAGGCAAGCCTTCGCCGTCTGGCTCATTATGATTACTGGTCCAATAAGATGAAGCGGTCCATTTTGCTGGATGCCCAGGCAGATATTAT
>OOCP01001689.1_pt1 | contig 21212 bp, 18 predicted proteins | sample 1671511 | NCBI WGS metagenome assembly OOCP01 (sample SAMN06348164, study PRJEB24527) | human gut metagenome | biome: human gut; feature: ankylosing spondylitis patient; material: feces | host: Homo sapiens | place: China | collected 2015-10 | reverse complement strand
TTTGAGTGAAATCAAAGACTTGTTAGGGGACGAAGAATTATTTTTTGCTGTTTATAAAATTTTTGCGGAGTTTAGGCAAAGACTAATCGTAGCTCCCAAAAAAACTCCCTTATTTTCTTCACTCCTCTCTGAACGACGCTTCGGGGAGGAGTGAATTGTTTCTAAGTGTATCAGTGCGTGGCGGTAATTGCACTAAATTTCTGTATAAAGCCTTGAAATATCAGTATTTGCGGTGTCCGTAAGGTCGGGTTAAGGAAAGCTTTTCGCCGTGTGTAGTTCCGCTTAAGCAAGGGTTCAGATTTGCGCCCTAATATGTGAATCATCAGAGAGAGCAATGCTCTTTCAACTCACGATGGCTCGCTATCTTGGCAGCAAATCCCTCCTCGGGGCAAAACAGGAAGGGTTTCGGGCGAGTGGTCAAGAGTAAGCAATTCGCAACAGCGATTCTTGCGATTTTTCGCTCCTTGGAAATCAAAGGAATCACCAGAAATTTGGGGTCTGGAGTTGCAACCGTATTGAGGTCAGAGTTCACATACTCTGGCCTCTTTTCTTTTTGTCCTTCGCGCTTGGATCGTCAGCGCTCCTCGCTGTAACACCCCGAAAAAACAAAAGGGCTTTGCGTACAACAAAGCCCTTTACCCGTGCGATCACTCGGATCGCTTACGCTGAGCAAATTACTTGCCAGCGGGAACGTGGCACATCAAGCAGTTGAAGCGTTCGCCAGCCAACTTGCCGTCCTTCTGGTGGGACTGCGGAATCTGCATCTTCTGAGCCGGAGTAGCCGTAGCTAACTGGTGGCACATCTGGCAGGGGTTGGGCTGACCGTCAACGATCTTGTAGTCATTCACGGGATGGGGAATGGTCATACCAGCCTGAGCGGCAGCGATCATACCCGTCATCAATGCAGCGGCAGCAACTTTAGCTAAGACGTTCATAATTATCTCCTGAAAGAAACGTCGTGAAAATTCACTACGGCCTATCGATAGTATGGGGACCGTAGTGCGGGGCACAGCTTCGGTCGGGTTGTTATGTTGTGTCCGACCGAAACCTGTAAAAGGGGTCACCGATCCAGGAATGGGAAGGATTACTTCTTCACCTGGTGGCACATCAAGCAATTAAAGCGTTCCGGAGCCAAGTCACCGTTTTTCTGGTGGGACTGCGGAATCTGGGTCTTCTGACCCGGGGTAGCGGTCGCTAACTGGTGGCACATACGGCAGGGTTGCGGCTGGCCTTCCACAATCTTGTACGCATCAATCGGATGCGGGATCTGCGGGGGACCGGCGTGAGCAACAGCAACAGCCGAGAGCATAAGGAGGGTTGCGGCTGCTTTCTTAAAGACGTTCATGATTATCTCCTTTGACGTCATGTATTTTTGTTCGTTTCCCTAATTGGAAGGCGAGGGAATCTTCAGGGCAGATTTGGATACAGCGTCCGCACTGTAAGCACTCTCCACGGGGAATTTGACCCGTATGGCTCAATTCCTTGAAACGAATAATTTGTGGTTCGGGGCATACACGGATGCAATCGCCACAGCGAGTGCAGGAATCCGTGTCGAACTTAATTTTAATATAAGGTTTGGGATTTAGTCGACCGATCAGTGCCCAAAATGCACCTAACGGACACAAATGGCCACACCAGCCTTGACGGGCAACAGCAACGTCCAGTGCAAACACACCGAGCGCTGCGGCTACTGCCCAAAGGCCTGTACCGAAAACGAGGTCTCGCCAAAGGAGCGCTTGCGGGCTCACGGTTTCAAAAGCGGCTGTTCCCGTGAAAAAACTCGCAACAAGTGTTACAAGTGCAAAGGCGTAACGCAAACGGTTATCAAAACGCATCACGTCGGCCTGAAAGCCCAGACGGCGACGCACCCAGTCGGCCGCTTCCGTCACCAAATTCATGGGGCAAATCCAGCCGCAAAAGATACGTGACCCGAGGAGCCCATAAAGCCCCACGACAATCCCCGCACCGATGAGGGCGCTCAGTGTCGGTAAATGGCCCGCCGCGAGGCGCTCCAACATCGCAAAGGGATCGGTCAAGGGCACGGCCCCTAAAATCTTCGAGTTCGAGAGCGTCCCATCCAAGACGGGGCGGTTGGCGATCGTCAAACCCCAACGGGCCGTGGCGATAAAAAGGAGCAACACCGTCACTTGTACCAGATGGCGCACGAGGCTATAGCGACTGCGTACGAGTCGCTCTTTGAGGCTCACGGGGGGTGGCAAGTGCCGCACCGGCTTTTTCCCCGCTTGGGGAGAAGCGTCCGCCGTGCGGGTTGCTAACGTTACGTTAATCGTCGAATCACTCATAGCGCATCGCATTGAGGGTATCGAGCCCTCCGGGTTTCGTGGTGTCAATGGTGGGGGCGGCGGGCGCCGCATCACGTTTATTTTTATCGTCATCGGCCCCTAACCAGCCGAGACGATAGTGACGCCCAATTTGTCCTAAAACGTGATCGCGGTCCGCCACTTGAATCGCTGCTTTGTCCGTGGGACAAGCTTTTTCACACATCCCACAGCCCGTGCATTTCTCCGGACGAATCACCGGTAAAAACATCGCATGTTTACTTAGGTTGCGTGGTTGCGTTTCAATCACGATCGCTTTGTCGGATTCCGGACATTCGCGATAGCACACCTCGCAACGCAAACCCTGAAAGGAGAGGCAGGACGCGGGGTCAATGAGCGCAACGCCCATTTTCGCGTCTTGAATACGCTCGAGCAGGGGCGACAAGGCCCCCGTCGGACAGGCCTTCATACAGGGGATGTCTTCACACATGTAGCAGGGCGTCTCACGCGGAACGAAAAAGGGCGTCCCATTGGGCGCAGGATCGTTCGGGGTCGCGAGGCGTAACGTATCGTAGGGACACGCCGTCACGCACTGACCACAGCGTGAGCAGGCCGCAGTAAACGATTGTCCGGGTAACGCACCAGGCGGTCGGGGTGCCCATCGGGCTTCGGTGTCACGCGCGGTGACGAGTCCGAAGCTTAACGATACGACAACGCCCGCGGCAGAGAGTTCTACCGCGCGCGTTAAGACCTGCCGGCGAGTTACCCCCTTAGGCGTTTGTTCACTCATAGGGGGCTGACTCAGTCTCGGGGTTAGTCGATTAGGCCTTGGTTACCTTCACAGCCGTCTTCTTGTAGTCCGGTTCAAGCGAGATCGGGTCGGTGGCGTCAATCAGCACAGCGTTCGTCTTCACCTTCGGATCAAAGAAGGCGAGCCAGGTCATGCCGCGCGGCATGATCATACGCACCTTGGTTTCGACCGCAGCCTTGCATTCGCCGTGACGGCTCTTCACTAAGGCCAGATCGCCACGCTTCAAGCCACGGGCTTCGGCGTCCTGCGGGTTCATATAGAGCACCGCTTCGGGCTGTGCACGGTGGAGTTCTTCCACACGACCCGTCATCGTACCGGTGTGCCAGTGCTCCAGAATGCGACCCGTCGAGAGCCACAAATCGTAGTTCGCATCGGGTTGTTCCACGGGCGCGGCGTAGGGACGGAAGAAAATCTTCGCCTTACCAGGGATCTTCTTGGCTTCGGTGTTGGTGACGCCCTTTAAGTCGCCAAACGCCAATTCCTTCATCAAGGGCCCATAGAAGAGGTTATCGGCCTTCGCATAGGGGTCGTACTCGGTGTTAAAGCGGTACGGCGTTTCCTTACCGTTGACCACCGGCCAGAGTAAGCCACGGGTCTTCGGGGACTGATACGTGTCGAAGTCCGCTAAGTCGTGGGCATGACCGACCGTGAATTGACGGTATTCGTTAAACATCGCCTTTTCCGGGAAGTAGGGGAGGTTCAACGCTTTACCCGTCGCGTTCAATTCGCCCTTATAGAGCGGATCGGGCCAGACGGCTTGACGCTTATCGTTCGGGGCAAAGAGCACATCAAAGAGCGTGCTCTCAGGCGTGTAGCCCATCGCCTTGGCGGCCTCTAAGACGTCCGGCAACGTGTCGTTGGGCACGCCCTTCACCGGTTGCGCTCCCCAGACTTCTTTCAACGTAAAGCGCTTGGCAAATTCCATCATCATCCAGACGTCGGTGCGCGCTTCACCCGGGGCTTCGACCAACTGGTGCCAGCCTTGCGTGCGGCGTTCGGCGTTCCCGTAGAGACCCCACTTTTCAAAGTGGGCGGCAGCCGGAAGAATCAAGTCCGCGACGCCCGCCGAGAAGGTCGGATAGATGTCGGAGACGACCACAAAGTTTTCCGGATCGCGCGCCCCCTTAATCCAGTGCGTATTGTTGGGCGTGCTCTGGAAGATGTTCACGACCTGCGTCCAAACAAAGTTGACCGACTTGTCTTCCAAGCCACGCATGATGTCCATCAACGCGGTCCCGTTCTTCGGGTTCAACGTGCCCGCCGGCAAGGCCCAGAGTTTTTCGGTCGCTTCACGGTGCTTCGGGTTCGCGACTAACATGTCGGCCGGCAAGCGATGCGAGAAGGCACCGACTTCACGGGCGGAACCGCAGGCCGAGGGCTGACCGGTGAGCGAGAAGGCGCCGTTACCGGGTTTAGCGTGTTTTCCTAAGAGTAAGTGGATCGAGTAGACCAATTCGTTGGCCCACACGCCACGCTGGTGCTGGTTAAAGCCCATACACCAGTAGCTCATCATGTTGCGCTTCGGGTCGCAGACCAAGTCCGCCAAGTCCATGAGCTTTTTCTTAAACGTTTCGAGCGATTCGTCAGCGTCCCCCTTAGCGAGTTCGGCAACAAAATCGATATCGTAGGGTTCGACCCCTTTCTTGAAGTCTTCAAGGGAAATTTCCCAATGCTTACCAGCGGTCGGCCCCGAATTCTTCTGTTCGACTTCTAAGCCTTCGGTCAAGCCCTGCGCACGCGCTTCGTACTTATCGAGCTTCACCTTCAATTGACGGGCCATGACGTCTTTTTCTTCGGGGTAGGCAAACTTATCCGTGTTACGTAACCCGTAACCGATGTCGGTCACGCCGGCCGCAAAGACGCAGTGCTTATTGACAAAGTCCTGATCGACCACGTTACGGCGAAGGATTTCGCGCAACAAGAAGTTCGCGATCGCTAAGTCGGTATTGGGCTTAAAGATAATCGTCAAGTCCGAGAAGTCAGAACTCACGTTACGGAAGGTCGTCAAATTGATGACCTTCGTGTCACGATGGCTCAACTTGCGGTTCACGACGCGCGACCAGAGCACGGGGTGTGCTTCGGCCATGTTGTTGCCCCAGAGCACCATTAAGTCGCTCTTTTCGATGTCGCTATAGTTGTTCGCCGGTTCGTCGATACCAAAGACCTGATAGAAACCCACCACGGCGCTCGCCATACACAAACGGGCATTGGGGTCGATGTTATTGGAGCGGAACCCCGCCTTCCAGAGTTTGCTCGCCGTGTAGGCTTCCGGAATCGTGTGCTGACCCGAGCCACAGAGCCCCACGGCCGTCGGGCCTTTGGCCTGATAGACGCGCTTAAACTGGCGAGCCATTTCATCAAAGGCTTCGTCCCAGGAGACGGCTTCAAACTTCCCGTTCTTATCAAACTTGCCGTCCTTCTTACGCATCAAGGGCTGCGTTAAGCGGTCCTTGCCATACATGATCTTCGCGTTGAAGTAACCCTTGACGCAGTTCAACCCACGGTTCACGGGGCTATCCGGGTCACCCATCGTGGCGACGACTTGACCGTCCTTGGTGCCGACTTGCAAACCGCAACCCGTACCGCAGAAGCGGCACACACCCTTGTGCCAGGTGATACCGTCGTTGGCGGCCTGAGCATCGGCTTGTGCTTTGACCGTAATCGGAATGCCAATACTCATGGCAGCCGAGGCGGCAACGCCCGACTTTAAGAGTTGGCGACGGGTTTGATTAATGACGATTTTCTCCATTTGGGGTCTCCTTGATCGCAAAAATAACGATGTTTTGACGTATAGGGGGGATCGGGCCACTTAGGCGTTGGCGTTGGGGTGAGCGAGTTCTTCTTCGCTAAAGAAGTGGTTCACCAGACTCACATCCACCACACCGCTCACTTTTTGAATGGACTCAAAGACGCTCACTTCGGCGCCCGTGGTTTCCGCTTCAATCACGGCAATCGCACGACGACCGTCGGTGTCAACTTGGAAAACTTCCACCTGAGGCAGTTGACGAATGGCCTCAAGGGCCGCGTCCATGGCGTCTTGCTGAAAGCTAATCAGAATGCCTGAATAATTCATGGGGTTCATTCCTTGGATGAGTGAGCGCTCAAGGGAGTAGGCTCAACGCGCTCGGAGTTGGGGTGGGCCCGTCCCGACAGGGAGTGATCCAGCGACCCATGGTGAGGGGCGGGATTACCCGCCTCCGCTAATGAGTGGATCAACTTATGGCTGATTTTAGGGGGACTTATCGCTAAGAGTAATCCTCGTCTTGGGGGAGGGGATACCCTCCAGATGGGATAGGGGAAACTACGAGAAATTGGCGTCTGCGAGAAACAAAGCGTGACGCATGAGCGCCCACGCGTCACGCCTAAACGCCTTGCTCATTGGCGATCCTGCTTTATGCAAGAAACGAATAACGATGGGGCGAAAAAAAGAGCACCCATTAGGAATCTTTTGGGTGCTCCACACAATAGATCAGTGAAATGTCAGACTTTTTTACGTTTTTGCTTGCCCTTAGAACGTCACCGTGTCGGGGTGTAACCCTGAGAACGCTGTCTGAGGCATCGAATCGAGTTCTTTCATCGACACCGCATCGAGGATAAAGCTAAACACATCGAGGTTTTGCTTTTGGTGGCCCATATCGAGGGCCTTGACGATCGGCATAAAACCGTGCTGCAAACACCAGCGAAGGGCGACCTGCGCTGGGGTCACTTTGTGCTTTTGGGCAATCGAATGAATCAACGGATTGCGAAGCAACATCCCACGACCGAGCGGACTCCAGGCCTGAATCGGAATATTGTGCTTTAAGCAGAAATTGACGGCCGCGTTTTGCGGGTAACCCGGATGCAATTCCAACTGGTTAATCATCGGAGCGATGCGAGCGCGGGCCAGTAAGGGCACCAAGTGGTGCGGCAAGAAGTTCGAGACCCCAATCGCACGCACGCGACCTTCTAAGTAGAGGTCTTCGAGGGCGCGCCACGTTCCCACGTTCACGCTCTGCCAAATCATCGGCTCGCCTTGTGCGCAGGGCCAATGAATGAGGAGCATGTCTAAGTAGTTGGTCTTTAACTGATCGAGCATTTCCGAAAACGCGCGATGCACGCCTTCGGGATGACGGTGCGTCACCCAAATCTTGCTCGTTAAAAAGAGTTCTTCGCGAGGCACTTCGCCTTCGCGCAACGCTCGCCCTAAGGCACTCGCGTTGCCATAAATCTGAGCCGTATCAAAGGAGCGGTACCCCAGCTGCAAGGCGGACGTGACCGCGCTCACCAAGGGACTATCGTTGGGGACCTGCCACGTGCCAAAGCCAATGCAGGGAATATTGACACCGTTGGCAAGTTGCAAACGGTCATAAAATGAGCGAAACACAGTCGATATGCTCCTTATTCTTGAGTATGGGCAGAGGGTTGACCCAAAGGGATTGTGTCGCCTTTGAGACATTTCGTTTGATCTATGTCACTAATAATATAGAAAATCGCAGACTAAATGTTTGACGAAAGTCGACCTTCGTCGACTTCTGGGGGGGTGCGTAAGGGAAAAGCCGGCGCGGGGCCAGTTGGGCTATGCTACGCTATATAATTGTGTTCTTTTCACAGCGTACTCGATGTGTTACCTCATTGTGCGCGCTCAGTGGGGACGGTCACCTTTCTCTTAGGGCAATTTTTTAGGCTCTTTCGCGTCATGCCATCGGATATTTTTACCTGGATTTTAGTTGCGTTCTGCGTTGCTTGCTTAGGGGCAGGCGTGAGTTGGCAAGTTTATCGCCGTTTTGACGGTCGTCGTCGCCTAGCGCAACAGCGTCAGCGTCGTGTGGAACGGGTGGGCCGTCGTCCGCAACCGAATGTCACTCCCGCCACGTCCAAGACCGAAACGGCGCCCGAGCCTCCGCGTGAACGTCAAGGCGTCAAACGCCCGGTGATGCTCGCCGTGACGACGCTCCCCGATGTGCCCAGTACCGCGGACTTATTTATCCAGCGTGCGCTTGAAATCGACGAACCCTTTTATAGTGAAATTGCGCTCTATCCGAAGGAATTAAAGTCCTTGGAGTCGTTATTTGCCCGTAATGTCGCCCTGGCCCGATCGCCCGGTGACGGGTTAAGCCGCTATGTGTATTCGCTCAACTTCTCGCGTATGGTGCAAGAAGCCTACACGACGGGCGTGCTGCCGCATCCCAATGCCACCGCAGCCGACTTATCGATCATTGCACTCGATGAGAACGCCCAAGTCTTGGGGGACGTGATGCCGGTGGAAGACTATGGGTTTGGTAACGAGCCGCAAGTCGAAAAGCTCTGGCTTATGTGTAACCCGGTTGACAAAAAGCATGAGTTGGACGACTTACTCGAAGAAGAATTAAATCTGGTGCGCGATTTGATGCCGCGCGCCAAACTTTTGGTCGCCGCCGTGCAAGGGGTGGCCTGGACCTCGCACTGGGACGAACTCTTTGACTTGGTGCGTGACGTGCGCCGCGTGGGTGCACAGCCTGGCCAAGCGCAGGAGCGCTGCGAACGTATTGACGCGCTCGCTCAGAAGCTCTACCAAATTAATGCCCGTATCGATGCCACGATTCAGACGATGGTGAAGAATATCCGCACCCCCGTGGAAGCCGATATGGCGCTCACCAATTCCGTCATTTACATGATCGAGCGTGAACTCTCGATTCTCTTTTTACGCGCCTTAGCGCTCATCCGTGTGATGAGTGGGGATACGTATTTGCACGGGATTCACTGCGCGGCCAATATTTCGAAGAACGTCGTGTGCTTCCCCGAGGTAAAGGACCTCTTGGAGAAAGCGCGTCAGATTGCCTACGACGCGATGGAAAACCATTCGCGTGGCTTCTCGGAAGAAGTGATGTCGATGGTCGGGCAGGTGAAAAAAGACGCCGATGCGCTGCAAGAGGCGCATGACCAGACGGTGGAGCGCTTAAAGCGCGATATGCGCCGTGTGCAGGATAGCGTGGAACAATTCTTGATTTTGCAGAGCCGTCCGCGTCGCTTTGCCGTCAAGATGAACCCCGATAATACGATTGCAGCCTTGATGATTTTGGAACATTAATCATGGCTTTTCGCTCGGATTGGGACAAGAAGAACGCCATTAGCGCCGAAACGGTGACCGCCGTGTGTCAGTTTCGGGATGTTCGCCAATGGCGTCGCTTTCATGAACCCAAAGACCTCGCGATGTCGATTGCCATTGAAGCCGCAGAACTCTTAGAGTGCTATCAGTGGACGGGCGAGAAAACCGAGCTCGGTCCCGATTCGACCGAGGCAGAGCATGTGGCGGACGAATTGGCCGATGTGCTCATCTATGCGATTTTATTTGCCGATCGGGCAGGGATTTCGCTCGATGAGGCGATTCGCCGTAAGTTAGCCAAAAACCTTCGCAAGTATCCGACGCCAGAAACCACCTCGGTGGATGAACCAAAGGAAAAGGCCTCGGAGAAAGGTGAAGACGTGAGAGTGAGTACTCACTCTAAATCCATTGAGGATGAGGTGCTGGGCATCTCGCATCACGAAATTGAGGCCTTTTTACGCTTAACCGAGGCGGGGCCGTTGGGCGAATGGAAAAGTGATCCGGATGGACGCTTTGCCTACGTGGCCTATCAGAGCGACGTGATGGCGTTTTGGTCTCGCCTTGCCCGTGTGCCCTTAACAGGCGACGTCTCGCCCGATGCGATGACGGAGTTACTTCATACGACGCCCGAAACCCAAACGGCCGAAGCGCTCGTTGAACTCTTAGCCAAATTGGTGCGCTTAGAGCGTATGCGTGACGGGATGTTTTTAACGTTTCAGGCGCGTGGCTTTTTAGGGCGCGTCTTGCGTACGCTACTTGCCCGATTTGACGAACGGGGCACGGCGAAGCGCTGAACCCGCCCTTGGGGCTATTTTTCCCGCTTAAAGGCGAGCGAAATGGCATAGACCCCGAGCCCAAAGGATAAGAGCCAGTCGGGCGACATCATATGAACGCCACGTGAAAGCACGGTTAACGTGATCACCGCTACCCCAATACCGAAGAAGATAAAGCGCCCCATCAGTGTCGGGGCCCAGCGTTTAGGCCGCGAGCGTGACGCGTTATTGGGGGTGGGGGTTGTCGGAAAACTCGCTGCGACGCTCGTGTGCGTCGTCGTGCTGACGTTGGCGGGCGGATTGTCCGTGGTCGTTTGCGGGGGATGACGGCGCCGTAATCGGGGGGTCTCCTCCGTTGTTTTACCCCAGAGAATGGAAGAGAGGACCGAGGGGGTGGTTTTTTCGTCGCGCTTTGGGCGAGCGGGAGCCACTTCGGGCGTCGGACTCCCCACTTCTTTGAGTCCCTCACGGCGTAGACGCGCAAGCACTTCCGCCTCTTGGCGTTCAAGGTACGTCACAAAGTCGCCATTTTTGGGTTCCGTGATCATGCTGCGCCCTCCTTGGGTGAGGAAAAGTGGTCTATCAAAAGGAGTCTACCACGAAACGCATGGGTCTCGAACGCACTCAGTAAGTGAGCACTTACCAACGTTTTTCGATAATTTCTAAAATCTAGCTATCCCTTCGACGGCAGGCGTTTGCACGAGCCATGATCCGCATTGGCTGTCAAACTCAAAAAAATCGGATTCTGAGTCTTCACCCAGAATCCGATTAAAGAAAACGACGCCTTCAGCTTAACGGTTTGACGTAGCGTTTTGCGCGGCGTCTTTCATACGCAGCATTCGCATCCCGTTGGCCACTACGATTAAGCACGTCCCCGTGTCGGCAAAGACCGCCATCCACATCGTGGCGAGCCCCGCAAAGGTGAGGGCCATAAAGACCAATTTGATGCTGATCGCAAAGACGATGTTTTGCACTAAGACGCGATGCGTAATGCGTGAGAGGCGTACTAGGGTTGCAATCGAACGGATGTCGTCGTCCATGACGGCCACGTGGGCGGCTTCGATGGCACTGTCGGTGCCACGAATCCCCATGGCGATCCCGATGTCCGCACGGGCGAGCGCAGGGGCGTCATTAATCCCATCGCCCACCATGGCAGTCACGCCTTGGGCTTGCATGGCTTCAATCGCCTGGAGTTTTTCTTCCGGCAATAAGTTCGCTTTGACCGAGTCGATGCGGACTTTTTGCGCGACGCTCTTGGCGGTGTCATGGTTGTCGCCCGTGAGGAGCACCGGTGTGAGTCCGGTTTGCTTTAATTCGTCGATCGCTTGGGCGACATTGGCTTTTTCTTCGTCGCGCAGTGCATAGTAAGCAATCGGTCCCAACGGGTCACGCAAGACGACCACACTCATGCCCTCGTTATGGTAAGCCTGCGCCTCGGCTTTGATGTCACCCTCATCCAAAACGGCGGGCTTCACAAACTGGTACGTTACTCCACCAATCACGCCTTCGACGCCGACGCCAGGGAGCGCTTTAAAGTTCGTGACGGGCAAGGGTTCATAGCCTAAACGCTTGGCGTAACGCGTGATCGCGTACGAGAGCGGGTGTTTATTCATCGCCGCCAAACTCAACGCGAGGATGTCCGCGCGCTTGGGATCATTGGGGGCTAAGTGCTTAGCCACCTGCACCGAGGGTTCCCCTTGCGTGAGGGTACCGGTTTTGTCTAAACCCACAAAGCGTAAGTGACGCGCTTGTTCCAGATAGAGCCCCCCTTTGATTAAGAGCCCGCAACGGGTGGCGGTCGCCAACGCCGAGACAATCGTCACCGGGGTCGAAATCACCAGCGCGCACGGGCAGGCAATCACTAAGAGGCAAAAGGCTTTGTAGAGCCACCCCATCCAGTCCCCCCAAATCATCGGGGGTACCAAGGCGACCGCAATGGCGAGAATAAACACGATCGGGGTGTAGATAGCGGCAAATTTGTCCACAAAACGCTGTACGGGGGACTTCGTGGCTTGCGCATTTTCGACCGCTTCAATAATACGGGCGGTGAGCGAATCGGCTTCGGCAGCCGTCACGGTCACGTCGACCGAGGCTGACAGATTCACGGTCCCACTCCAAACGGTATCGCCCACGTTCTTTTCCACGGGCACAGATTCGCCCGTGACGTTCGACTGGTCCGACAAGGTCGAGCCCGTTTCGATGACACCGTCCAACGGGAATCGGTCACCGGGCGCCACACGAATACGGGTACCCGGCGCAATGTCCGCCACGGGCATTTCAACGGGTTTGCCATCCTCGGGGATGACGAGGGCGTTGGTGGGGGTGACCGCCATCAAATCGCGAATCGATCGACGCGCCCGCGTCATGCAGAGGTCTTCAATCAATTCGGAAATTTCAAAGAGCACCATCACCATGGCGGCTTCAGGCCAGGCCCCAATCACCACCGCGCCAATCACCGCAACGGCCATGAGGGTGCTCATATTGAATTCAAAGTGGAGTAAGCATTTGAGCCCTTCTTTGAGCGTTCCTAGCCCCGCCATGAGAATGGCTACCATCGCTAACGCGAGGCTCAAGTACTCGTTCACATCGGCCGACCAAAGGAGCGTCTCGGGGCGGTATTCTCCCCAGAGATCGAGCGCTTCGGAGAGAAACGCAATGAGGAGCGCCGTGCCAAAGCGTAGGTAGGGAATCTCGACCGCTTCAATCGTATTGGAGCGACGCTTCATCGGCGTCGCTTCGTAACCGGCTTTCGCGACGGCGGCAATGACACGCTCGCAGAGCGCTTCATCCCCTTGAAAGAGGGCCGTACGGGTAATCACATTGAGTTGCACCCCTTCAATGCCAGCGGCCTCTAACTGCTCACGAATTTCTTTTTCTTCAATCGGGCAGTCCATCTCGGGAATCGAAAGCGTGTAGCGCATCACGCCGCTTTTGGCGACCATGGCCTCGAAACCGGCTTTGGCGATCGCATCGATCACGGCACTACGCTTATCCCCATCGCCGTTAAATTGGGCTTGTCGGGTCATAACGTTCAAGGTCACGTCTTGGTGCCCTGCCGCATCAAGCGCTTTACGAATGGCGCCTTCTTCAATCGGACAGTCCATTTCGGGAATACTGAGGGTTACCAGGGGTGTTGTTTGTGTCATGGTTAAAAGGCCTCGGGTGAGAGAGGAACACATTAGGTTTTCTGATAGTCGTTATTAAAAACCATAAAGTAGCTACAAGGTCAAGAGTAAAGGATTATAATTTTTTTCTCCCTCATCGGGGAGGGTAGTGCGGGAAAAAAGGGCCTATACGGGCCATTGATTCCCACACGAACTTTTTGTGGTAATCCACAAGGGAGGATGGTATGAAAATTGGTGAACTCGCGGCCCGCACGGGGCAAACGACGGAAACCATTCGCTACTACGAGAAAATCGGGCTACTCCTTCCGGCAGAGCGTCTCGATAATAACTATCGTGTATATTCTCATACGCACGTCAAGCAACTCGATTTTATCCGCCGCTGTCGTACGCTCGGGATTTCGATCGACGAGATCCGTTGTTTGATGGATAACGTCAATCGGCCCTCGGCCACGGTGGCGAACGAAACCCACCGGCTGATTCATGGTCATTTGGAAATGGTCGAACATCAGATTGCGGAATTAGAAGAGTTGCGCCAAAGTTTGTTGCGTCTCGATGCCATTTGCCAGGGCGGTCACCATGAGGGTGAGAGCTGTGGACTCGTCAACGCCTTAAGTGGTGAAGGAACCGAAACGCAGACCTTCATCCACTAACCGTGGCGATGACGGCAAATGCATTAACCCCATTTAACACTCAACGAAGGAAAAACACATCGTGGTCCAATTTTCGGCAATGCAATTAGGGATTTTTGTGCTCATCATGGCCCTCTTAGTGGGCGTGATCGCGTGGGCCGTGTTACGCATTGCACGCATGGTGCCGCCAGCGCTCACCAAGCCTGGCTACGCCTCGGGCGTGGGCGGACTCTTACTGATTGTGGTGCTCTTTTTCTGGCTCCAAGCCGTCGTGCCGCTTTTCCGCTTAGGCCGTGAAGGCGCCGAAGTCGCCCGCGTGGCCTTTATGGAGGCTGATTACTTCTGGGCTGCCTTTCAAACGTTAATCCCGGATTTGGTCGCCGCAGTGACCTTAACGGCCGCCGCCTTGATGCTTACCATTGGACGTAGTGCTCGGTCACTCACTTGGGTGCTCCTCTTGGCGTGGGTCGGCGCTCCGGTGGTCGCGTTTTTACGCGCTTGGTTACTCAACATTCCGCTCACGCTCTTTGGGGAACCCACAGCGATGTTAACTGGGATGATTGTGACGACGCTTTATTTGCTCTTTGCGGATCGCTCGGTACTCACCTACGGGTTAAGCCGTGCCGCGACGCTCCCAGATCGTCTGCACTAAAAGATAAAACGCGATCCGACGAACACCCTTCGCTTGACGTTTGAGGCCATAGCGCCCGTTTGTTGAGCGAAGGTTTTTTGTTGTGTCGACGCGACGAGCGGATAGAGAAAACCGTGCTCTCACGTAGAAAATCGCTAAGGCGAGTCATCAAAACTTTGATTTAAGTTGAATCTCGTGCAGATTGCCCACCGAAATGCTGACGAGAAGGGCGTTTACGCACGGTTGGCGTCATGCCAATCGTTATGATGAGAAGGTTGAGAGACGACTCTTAGAAAACGCATTTCCCTGAGCCGATCGCTCCGAAGAGTAAAGACGATTTTTTTTGCTAAGGAGTTGAGCCCACGGCCCGAGGGAAGGATCCCCGTGCGCCCTGTGGGGACACCTATGGACAACACGGCTCGTGCGACAGCCATCGGGATGATGGCCCCCATGCTATGGGGGATGAGTGTCGGGATTACGCGTGGTATTGCGGAAAATTTTGGGGTCGCGGGAGGCTTTTTCGCCCTCTATGTGATGGCCACTTTGGGACTGACCGCCGTTTTTGGCATTCCTAAATTCCACGGTTGGGATTGGCGCTACCTTGTCTTTGGGGTAGGGACCGCCAATATTTCCGCCATGTGCTTTATCTTTTCCTTAGCCTTATCCTCCGGTGGACACCAAACGATGGAAGTCGGCATGGTGAACTACCTCTGGCCCTGCATGACGATTCTCTTTTCGATTGCCTTTAATGGTCAAAAAGCCAAATGGTGGGTGGGCATTGGTATGCTCCTCGCGTTTTTTGGCGTGGCGATGGTGTTGGGCGGCGACAAAGGGATTGATATCGATGTGTTAAGTGCGCACATTGCCGAAAACCCCTTAAGTTACGGGCTCGCCTTTTTAGGAGCGCTTACCTGGTCACTTTATAGTTCGATGACCCGTGCGTGGAGCCGTGGGAAAAACCCCGTGGTGATCATTTTTGCGATCGATGCGATTCTAATTGGCATCATTTGGGCGCTTGGCATTGGTCCCAAACCCGTACCGAACCCGCATGGGTTTGGGTATGTGGGCGTGGTGATGGGGGCCATAGCCACCGGCACCGGCTACGCGTGCTGGACCTATGGGATTGCCCGTGGTCACATGACGTTGATGGCGATTGCGAGTTACTTTACCCCCGTTTTATCCTGCCTATTTGGTTCGATTTGGATCGGGGCTCAATTAACAACGAGCTTCTGGACCGGCGTCATGATCCTCGTTTGTGGTTCGATCGTTTGTTGGTTAGCGACGCGTGTGAATACGCCCCGTCTTGGGCAACCGGGCCGCGTACTCTTTAAGGGGCAAAGCGCTACCCATGCGCATAAGGCCTAATGGCTAACGAACCAAGAAAAGAATTACTCACTATCCCAAGCCCTTTGGTGCACTTCGTGTGGCATCAAAGGGCTTCGCGTTTTGTGCTCCCTCTTCCTCTCAATTTCGGGATCTCAGTATAATAGGCTCAATTTCATGAGTACCGCTCGGGGCAAAAATCGACGCAATCTTTCGTCGATTCGAGTACAGACATTCGATTTAGTGTCAATATATGGAGCGGAATATTGGCAGCGGTACACAACGCGCTGCCCGGTGAGCACCCCGTGTGCTCACTCTCAATAAAGGATTGACTGATATGGCCAAGATTCATCCCACAGCGCTCGTGGATGCGAGCGCGCAACTTGCCGACGACGTGATTGTCGGACCGTTCTCTTTGGTGGGGCCCAATGTGGTGATTGGGGCTCGTACCCATTTACGTAGTCATGTGGTTATCGAAGGCCGCACGGTGATTGGCGAAGATAACGTGATTTACGCAGGGGCGAGCGTGGGCTGCCATCCGCAAGACAAAAAATACGCGGGCGAAGACACCCAGTTAATTGTCGGGGACCGTAACGTGATTCGTGAAAACTGCACGCTCTCGATTGGGACGATTCAAGACGAGGGGATCACACGGGTCGGGTCCGATAACCTCTTTATGGCCAACGTGCATGTCGCCCACGACTGCCGTGTGGGCAGCGGGACGATTTTAGCCAATAACGTGGCGCTCGCCGGTCACGTCGTTGTCGAAGACTACGCCATCATTGGCGGTCAAACGGGGGTGCACCAGTTTGTGCGTGTGGGCGAACACGCCATGGTGGGTGGGGCCTCGGCGCTTTTGCGTGACTTACCCCCGTACGTGATTTGCTCGGGCAACCCCGCGGGTCCTCATGGGCTCAATACGGTGGGTCTACGTCGTCACGGCTGGACAGAGGAGCAAATGAAAGCCATTCACCAAGCCTACCGGTTACTCTACCGTGAAAACCTCCTCATTAAAGAGGCGCTCGAACGGATGGAAGGCTTAAAGGCGGAATTCCCAGGCGCCGTGGACGTGTTAACGCACTTTATGCAGTTCGTGGCCGAGAGCCCGCGCGGCATTATTCGCTAAGCGTTGACGCCAATGGCGGACAATAATGACACCCCAACGCCGACGGACGCAGGGTATCTCGTGCCGGATTTACCCGTCGGGGGCATGCATCGGGAAGAAATCGTCGTGAAGCGCTCGCGCTTTATCGTATCGATCGCGCGTGCCTCGGACGTTGAGAGTGCACGCGCCTTTGTGGATCGTATCCGTGAGGAACACCGTAGCGCGACCCATAACTGCTGGGCGTTTGTAGCCGGTCCCGCTGGGGACAGTGCGTTTGTGGGCAGTAGCGACGATGGGGAACCCTCGGGAACCGCAGGGCGCCCGATGCTCTCGACGCTGCTCTATAGCCCCGTGGGCGAAATTGTGGCGGTCGTCACCCGCTACTTCGGTGGCACGCTCTTAGGCACTGGGGGGCTCGTGCGGGCCTACTCCGGGGCCGTGAAAGCCGGGCTCGATACGCTACCCACCAAAAAGCGAGAAAAGGGCGTTCGCGTGCTGGTGAGCGTGGACCTCTCGCACGCGGAAGCCGTGAAGCGCGAAGTCGCGAATTTTTCGGGCCACGTGTTAAGTGCGGACTACCGCTACGATGCGTCCTTTGAGGTGCGCTTGGCGGAAGCCATGCTCGACGGGTTTACGAACAAAATGGCCGAACTCACCTCAGGCGACGCCCTCGTGGAAGTGCTCGATACCGAAACCTAGTCGTGCGAGCGAAAGCGCAACGAAAGGTATCCGTCGCTCACCTCTGAAGCATTTCGGTACGTCTTTGCTCCGCCTCGTGGGCGCACCGCTCAAGGTCGCTCCGCTAAACTGAAGAACACCCACGGGACACGGGCAATATTCCCCACGGATCGTGTCCCAGCATCCGATGTGATCGGGGCCCGTGTGCCCCGCATTCAACCCAACGAACACCCTATGCGATTTACGATTTTTTATTCTGTCGTCGTGTTAGTGATTTTCTGGCGCTACATTGTGCCCTTACGAATCACACGCATCACGAAAGCGGGGCTTTTTGTGCTCTTTGCCTTGGTGCCCCTCATACAAGCCTGGATTGTCTCGCAAGGCGGGCTGGCGAGTCCCGAAGTGCCTCGCTGGCTCTTAATTGCCCAAGGCTGGGCCGCGTTTACGCTCGTGGCGATTGCACTCTTATTGATTTTGCGTGACGTGTTCGTGTTTCTCTGTGTCTTGGCGGGGCGCAAAGGCGAACGCACCAAGGACGTGTTGCAACACGATCGCCGTTTGGCGCTCGGAATGGCGATTGCCTCCGGGGGGCTCTCGGCCGTGGGGTTAAACGAAGGGATTGCGGTGGCGGACGTGGTGCGTCGCGATATGCCGATTAAAAACCTACCGCCCGAGCTCGAAGGATTGACCCTGCTACAACTCTCCGACCTTCATGCCTCCTCGCTCTTGCGCGAACCCCATATGGCCGCGTTGGTGGAGCGCGCCAATGCGCTCAAACCCGACATCGTGCTTGTCACCGGGGACGTCGCGGACGGGACCGTCGTGCGTCGCGATAAAGACGTGGAACCCTTGACGAAGTTAACGAGTCGCTACGGGGTCTTTGTCTGTGAAGGGAACCATGAGCACTATTCTGATTACGAGCATTGGGTCGAGAAGTTTCCGCAAATGGGCTGGATTTACCTTAAAAATGCCGCCAAAGTCTTGACGATTGGCAATGCGCAACTCACGATTGGGGGCGTCGCGGATCCGATGGCGGAACGCTTTGGTCGTGAGCTTCCCGATATTCAAAAAACGTTTGCGGGTACGCCCGAGAGCGCTCCGCGTATTTTGCTCGCGCACCAACCCAAACTTGCCCGTCGCTACCGCGAAAAAGTGCGCTTTGACGTGCAACTCTCGGGACACACGCATGGCGGGCATATGTGGGGGATGAACGAGGCGGTTGCGATGATGAACGGCGGTTTTGTCTACGGGTGGTATGCGATTGCGCCCGATACGCAGCTTTATGTGCATTCGGGCTCTGGCCTCTGGAATGGGTTCCCGATTCGCCTCGGGGTACCGAGCGAAATGGTACTCTTTATGCTCAAACGCGCGTAAACGTATTTTTGGTGTTTCTTTTCAAAAAGCCTCGGACACACAGTTTGCGCTTGACCGAGGCTTTTTTCATGGACTACCTCCCGCGGGTGGTAGTCAAACGCGAGTCGTTTCGGGTAGCCTCTTAAATACGTGATGGTCCCCAAGGAGGGTTTTCTTGGGTGCCCCATCCGGATTTCCAATGAAGGAGACCATTAGAAATGACACACCCAACAAAATTAGCCTGCGCACTGCTTTTGACCGTAGCGACCGTTTCCGTGTCGGCTGCGACCTTTAAACCAGGTACGTATACGGCCACGGCACCAGGGATTCACGGTGATGTGACCGTGGCGGTGACCTTTAGTGCGGACAAAATCACCAAAGTCGACGTGGTGAAACAAAGCGAAACCGTAGGCATTGGCTCCAAGGCGGTCGAAGTGCTCCCGGGGCGCATCGTCGAGCGTCAATCGAGCCAGATCGATGGCGTGGCAGGCGCGACCATCACGAGTACCGCGATTAAAAAAGCCGTGGATCAATGTATCGTTGAAGCCGGTGCCGATCCTAAGAGCTTAGTGCCCGTTGCGTTGAAGAAAGCCGGTGGCGAAAAGACGCTTACGACCGATATGGTCGTGGTGGGCGGTGGCGGCTCCGGGATGAGCGCCACGATCCGTGGTCGTATGAATGGCTTGGACGTGATTTTGGTTGAAAAAATGCCCTACATCGGGGGCGCTGCAGCCATTTCGGGTGGTCAGGTCGTTGCTCAGGGCTCCAAACTCCAGAAAGCCTTTGGCGTGACGGACGATTCGCCCGAGTCGATGATCAAGGACTTCATGGCCAATGGTCACAACTTAAACGACCCGAAGAAGATTTCGCTTTACGCGCATAACGTGGGGGCCACGATTGACTGGCTCCATGAAAAGGTGGGCGTGAAGTTTATCCCCAACGATTTGCCGTATTTGGCGGAATACTCCCATAAGCGTGCGCTCGAATTCGAAGGTGGCGCCAAGACCATGGCACAGCATTTGCGCGATGTGATCGCGAAAAACGGGGCCCACGTGTATTACAACACCCGTGTCAATAAGCTCTTAACGGACGAATCGGGCCGCGTCATTGGCGTGGAAGCGACCGACGATCAGGGCGTGAAATACACGATTAAAGCCAAAGCCACGCTCTTAACGACGGGTGGCTTTGGGAACAACAAAGAAATGCTCTCCGAACCCGTCAAGTCGGCCCTCTACTATGGTCCCGTCTCGAGCACGGGCGACGGGCATAAACTCGCGATGGAGTTGGGGGCAAAGACCCAATTGATGCAGTACGGGAAACGCTACCCGAACGGCATTGAAGTCGCTCCTGGGATTGCGAAGTCCACGATTTACGCCAACGTCGGGGCGTTTGACCAGGCAGGGATTTTGGTGGACGTTAACGGCAAACGCTTTGTGAACGAAAAAGCGTCGAACCGCCACATTTTGGATCCGCTGATGGAAACGCCGAACCATCAGGCCTACGTCTTCATGGACCAAAAGAGCTGGGAAGGCTTCTATAAGCGCTTACCCGAAACAGGTGTCTCGCACGAAGATGCGGACAAATACTTAGCACAAAATGGCAAAGCGAAGCCCCTCTTCGTGAAGGGGGCCACGATTGACGAAGTCGCAAAACTCGCCGGTGTGAATGCCGAGAACTTAAAGGCGACGGTGGCACGCTACAACGATTTTGTGAAGGCGAAGAAAGACGCCGACTTTGATCGTCCGGTTCAGTACATGAAGGCGGAAATCGCCGCCGAAGGTCCGTACTACATCGTTGAACAAAAGCCTCGCTTTGCGACGACGATGGGAGGTGTGATGACTGACGACAACCTCAACATCATCAAGACCGACGGCAAGGTGATTCCGGGGCTCTATGCGGCGGGTGAATTGGTTGGCGGCGTGATGGGGGATGACTCTCCCGCGGGTGCGAACGTCGGCTGGGCGTTAACCTCGGGTCGAGTGGCGGTGGACGCTATCACGAAGGCCATCAAGAAGTAATCGCTCTTTAAAAGCAGTCGGGGCATTCCTCTCGCGACATACCCCGAAACCATAGAACAGGCGCTACTCTACTTCATGCAAGGGGAGTGGCGCTTTTTTTCTGGGCTCAAACGTGCGTTCATTCGACAACAAACTTTGTATTATCCTGTCGCACAGGAGTTTATTATTTAAAAGATGGTTAAATGATTTATTAAATCGACAGGTGGCACAAGGGATGACGGCGTGTTTCAATGACGAAGATATGCTTTCAAAGTGACAAATATCATTATCAGTGTTTATAATATTTCACGCACGGAGATGGATGAAGGAAAATGCTTCATCCCCCGCTGTTGGCGACACTGCTCCCATAGGGTGTGTCCAGAATCTTGTGTCTGGGGGGATTTTAACCTAGTTTCCTGCTAGGGGAGATTTCTACTCCTTCTCCTT
>OOCP01001665.1_pt1 | contig 21461 bp, 18 predicted proteins | sample 1671511 | NCBI WGS metagenome assembly OOCP01 (sample SAMN06348164, study PRJEB24527) | human gut metagenome | biome: human gut; feature: ankylosing spondylitis patient; material: feces | host: Homo sapiens | place: China | collected 2015-10 | reverse complement strand
CCTATCTATAACATAGTTATATTCTATCACACCAATAGGATTTAGTCAAGTTTCGGTTGATTCATGCAGAGCATCCCATAAGAAAAATTTTAGGGATGTTCGCTCTCGCCAACATCCCTACGATATGGCTCAGTAGTGCATTAGTATTGTCCCATCGCCAAACCACCTAACAACAGTAAGATCGACGCGGGGATGGGCCAGCGTTTTGCGATACGGTTCTCGTCCTGGGAGAGCACTTTTCCGTCTTTTTCTCGACGCATCTCCTGGTAAACCATATCAGAGGCCAGTCCGACCACACTGCGCTTATCGTAGTCAATCGTCGCTTCCCCGATTTCGTTAGGGTGTTCTGCCGTGGGCGCATGAAGCGTAAACGTGAACGTCGAGCGCTGACCCGCTTCCGAAGCAAAGTTTCCTTTAACGTCCATGCTCAAGCCTTCCTTGAACGCATTGGCCACAATGATCCCGGCACGGTCAATATCTTTGAGAGCATCTTGGCGAGGCACCTTTCTCAGTGCCACCGTGGTGTCAATGTGAGCAATGCTCAGTTGGGGCGCCATCGAAAACGCTCCCGTATTGAATTGGTAATTGGCCTTCACAAGGGGTGTACCGTCTTTGAGCGCGCCATCATCGTCTGTATCAACCGTTAAGATCAGTTTATTCCACAACAGATTAGCGGTTGGACTCTTCAAGTGGACTTCATCCACAGTAAAGGTACCTTGGGCTTTCGCGAGCGACTCATCGAGTACCGTCACATTCATCGCAAGCGACTTGAGCGTGAGGTTTTCTTGCACATCATGGATACGGATTTCCGGAATATGACAATTGGCCCCCTGCGCCGTCAATTCGGAACACTTGACCCCGTCCATTTCAAACGTTGATTGGTCTTGAGCATTCGGCAATCCCACCACCAACGGATCCATCGTATATTGACACGTCGATTGTCCCCATAACGTCGTGGTGCACGTGAGTTCATCATGGAAGGGTTTATTGTGCGTACTGGCCAGCCGACCCGGTAACCCGGCAAGAGGATCCGTATGCGCAATGGTTTTGGCCTCTAGGCCAAAGGAGGTTTTGGCATTCATACGCGCAATCAGCGTTTTATCCTCCCCCTTATCAAAGAACTCCAGCGTAAAGCCTCGCGAGAGAAAACCGCGTTCCGTTTCCACCAAATGTGCCCCAAAAGGCAACTCTTCGGAATTCAGGGCCGCCACTTCTTCCTGTACTTTCTTGAACTCACGGTCATAGATAACCCCCTGATAATAGAGAGCCCCTGCAGCGGCTGCGACCACGACAGCCCCTACCCCCAGCGCGATCCCGGTTTTCGTCATTTAATTACTCCTACGAGACAATTCGCTCATTGTGTGAGCCTAACACTCAGTGTAGCAAAGAACGCTACGATGCTGGCCAATAATGAGGGTTTTGACGCACGAGGCCATAAAAAAGCCGGAATCAATGGAGACACTGATTCCGGTTTAAAGAAGTTCCTCTCGGCAAATTTATTGCAAACCGAGAAGACGTTCAGGATGAGCATAAACGTTCGCTTTCTGACGTCGACAAAAAGCAGACAGCGTCACCCCGGACTCTTTGGCTAACCGAACAGCAAGGGCTGTTGGTGCGGATACCGCAAACATAATTTCGATGTCACACATTGCGGCTTTTTGCACCATTTCATAGGAAGCACGGGAACTCACAAAGAGGGCTCCATCATGCCATCCGTTTAGTGCGCGCATTCCCAATAGTTTGTCGAGCGCAACATGACGCCCCACATCTTCAGCGCCTCCCGCCAATGAGCCATCAGGGTGCACCCAGACCGCAGCATGTGTACAACCCGTGAGGTTACCGAGACTTTCTACCTTTTCAAGGTAGCTAAGTCCTTGTTCGTAGAGGCGAATATCAAAATGCTGAGTATGTCCCACTTGGGGGACCTTTCGTACCGCCCCTTCTAAACTTTCCACCCCACAAATACCACACCCCGTGCGACCGGTCATCGAGCGACGATGTTCTTTCAAGTGCCAGAAACACTCCGAGGAAATCTCAATCGAAACCTGCATCCCTTGGCAAGCTTCAGAGACTTCGATATCGTGGATATGCGAGAGATCAGGCACAATGCCTTCGGCCAGTGAAAATCCCACGGCAAATTCTTCTAAGAGTGACGGCGTCGTCATCATCACGGCATGCGAAATACCGTTGTACACGAGCGCCACGGGGATTTCCTCGGCCACCCAATCCTCTTCCACCTGGGCATTCTGCATTCGGACCACTTCGACGGTTTGAGCACCAAAAGGATTCAGTACGACCGAGTCGGATGACATGGTCACCCCGTCGTTCATGGCTACTTTTCCAAATTTCTTCACCTGTCCCATGGTGCTCTCCCGTCTCGTTTACTGCTCAGTTCGGTAAGGGTTGTGTGAGCCACACTGTGTATGGCTTATTTATTGTCACCCGATTCGTTCAGAGACTCTTCATAAAAGAGCTCCAGCCCCGTCATGACGATCTGTTCCACATCGGGGTTGAAATTCAACTCTTCCCCTGCAAACATGGTCGGCATAGCGGTACCACACGCCTTACACACATGTAAACGGTGCTGATCATCGTCTTCATCATGCAAATACTGGAAATCCGACACTGCCATATTGCCGCAGTGTGCGCAACGAATACGTTCAAAGAACCACGAAGCGCCACAGCACGTGCAATGCAACTTCTTACGGTTTCCGTTGGCAGTCGTTTCGGTCACGCTCGCAATCGCAGCCTCCGATCCACAGACCGGGCAGGCGACAGGACGGTTTTCATGGTCCACGTCTTCAGCCACATTGGCAATATCACGAGACCACTGCGTCGCCGAGGCATCCAAGAACACACGCACCGTGTAACCCAACACCGGCAAAATGAAAAATTCAAAAATGTCTTCCTGGCCAACGAGTTTTTCAATCGCCTCAAAATACGCTAACGGATGCTTGCCAGCAATCGCCAACAATTCGGGCGTCGCGAAAGCGGCCCAATGGATCGTGGCACATTGCTCTAACAAATCCCCTTCGAGTCCCATCGCATTGATGAGATCCGAGGCGAGCTCTTGCGCTACGCCCACAAAACGATCCGAGGGAATGTCCACCGGATAACGCGTCAACAAAGGCAATTTACCCGAACGGGCTAAGTCCAAATCGTCCTCAGTGGGTTGTGCAACCTGAACACCCATTTGCTTCGTCAGATCGGCTGCCTTCAAGAGCATCGGACCAAACGCGGTCAGGCGTGCCAACACTTCGGGATCTTTATGAGCAACGTATTTGGCTAAAGCACGTTCGATGGATTTACGATTGAGCATGGTAGTTTCCTTCTTTGTTTTCATTCCCCATTCCTATCGAAGGAGATAGGCGACGTCGGGGTTGTTTTTTCGAGAAAGGATTCTTTCCTCGGAAGAACCCTTTCCCGAAAACGCTCAGCCTGAACTGAGCGTTTCGTCTGTAGGGAGGTGAAAGGGCAAGCCTTTCACCTCAATCGAACGTTGGATTACTTCTTATCCGGTTCCACGGTTACGTTCTTACCAAGAGCGAGCTCTTGATTAGCCCAGTAACCCCAGTGGTAGGCAGCATCCGATTCGCTCACCTTACCGTCACCCCACATGATACGGTGCGTACCACGATAGGGTTGCCAAATACCGGCACCGAGGTAGATGTGAGCCAAACCGACGAACACAGCCACGAAGAAGAAGATGTCATGCACCAAGTGAGCCACTAAGAGCGTCGTGGGGCTGAACTCAACGCGCATACCACCCGAGGGCAATAAACCGGTGTTGAGCCAGAGCACTAAGCCCGAGAGCGCCATGAACACGCAGCTAAAGAGCAAAGCGCCGTCAGCGAGACGCTGTGCACCCTTAACGTGGTGCTGCGGAGGCATATGAACCTTGTGCGGGGCAAAGAGGTAGAAGGGGAACTTGGCCGACCAAGCAAAGTCGTCGGCGTCCCACTTACCAAAAATGTCCTGCGTGATCAAATGCCAGAAACCGCCTGGGCTCTTTAACAACGCAAAGAGCGGAACCAAGATGAACGGAATCGCCAAGACACGGTGGATCATACGCATGGCTTTGGTGAATTCACCGCCCATGATTTCGCCGCCCAACGTGGGGACGAACACAAACACACCCGTGAGCGCGAGTAAGATGCAGCACGTAGCCGCCACGCCGTGAGTAACCCGCGTAAGCAGGGAATGACGCTGGATATAACGCATTCTATGCCTCCTTATTCCTGTTTCGCTGCTTCTTTAGCAAGCAACTCTTTGACTTCGGCATCCGCCTTCGCACGCTGTTCAGGCGTCCAGTGCTGCTTCGCTTCTTCGATGGTCATTTGCTTACGGCTGTAACCACGCGAAGCCACGAAGCTGGCTGCCAAGCCGGCCAACACAGCCACGGTACCAACACCAGTGACCGTCTTCATCGTCTTCATGAGACCAACGGTCTTGTCGACCTTCGGAGCGTCCGGCAAGCCGTAGGCCGCGTGCCCATACTGGCAGATGTGCAAGACATGCAAACCGTCGCATTCGTTTTCGCCGTAGAGTTCGGCCTTATCGAAGCCACGAGCCTTCAAGACCTTCACACGTTCATGAGCGATCTTGAGCATTTCTTCACGCTTACCAAACTTCAACGCTTCCGGCTGGCAGGTCTTCACGCAGGCAGGAATCCCACCTTCTTCAAGACGATCCCAGCAGAGCGTGCACTTGTCGATCAAGCCATCCATCGGACGATAACGGGGCACATCGAACGGGCAAGCGCTCTGGCAGTACGTGCAGCCATTGCACTTTTCCGTATCAAACGCCACCACGCCGTCTTCACGGTGATAGAGAGCACCCGAGGAGCAGATGTTCACACAGCCTGCATCGGTACAGTGCATGCAGGAATGACGACCGATGGCCATGTTGGTTTCATGGAACTTGTTGCCCGAGGGCTGTTCGTCGAACGTCATCACCAAGCGCGTATCCCCATTGAGGTCAGCGGGGCTCTGGTACGAACCCGTGAATTTGTTCTCGTTCAACCCGAGGGCGCTCGGGAGCATATTCCACTGTTTGCAAGCCACCTGACAGCCTTTGCAACCCGTGCAATGCGACGTATCGTATAAGATGGCAACTTCATTGCTATTGCGCATTATTCAATCTCCTTAGCGCGGATTACGCCGCTTTTTCTACGTTGACCAAGAAGGCCTTGAATTCCGGAATGTAGGAGTTCGGGTCGCCTACGTTCGGAGCCAAGTCGTTGATGTTGTCACCCGTAGCGAACTTACCTTCCCACGAGAAGTGGTGCGGCAAGCCGATCACATGGGTCTTGACACCGTTGACCATCATGGGCTTCATGCGGATCGTCACCATCGCGTCGACCACGACGCTACCACGGCGGTTCCACACGCGGACCTTGTCACCGTTCTTGATGCCCTTTTCCTGGGCAAGTTCTTGAGAGATTTCAATAAAGTTGGACGGAATCAATTCGTTCAACCAAGGAACATTACGCGTTTGCGTACCCGTCTGCCAGTGTTCCGTCACAGAGTAGGTCGTACAAACAATCGGGTATTCCTTCGGGTCACCCAACATAACCGACGGATCCTTCGTGAAGCGTGCGCACGGATTCTTATCGGCACCGTTAAACACGTTCTTCGTCGGGGATTCTTGCGGTTCAAAGTGTTCAGGCAACGGACCGTCAACCATGAGGTAGGAGAACAAGCGAGCACGCTGTTCCCAGGTCATGAAGAAGGCGTTATCCTGCGGCGGTTGAGCCGTCGGGAAGTCACCCACGTCATTTTGCTTCCACTTCGTGCCATCCCATTCAACGAGGACACGCTTCGGATTCCACGGCTTACCCTGCGGGTCAGCCGAAGCACGGTTGTACAACACACGACGGTTGGCAGGCCAAGCAAACGACCAGCCCGGGAAGAGACCTAACCCAGTGGGGTCGTCCTTACCACGGCGAGTCATCGGCTGCTTCATCGGATCGAGACGGGCTTCGTTGTTGTTCCAGTAGCCCGCGAAAATCCAAATACCACTGGCCGTCGTACCGTCGGCTTGCAATTCGGTAAAGCTCTTCACCAAACGGCCGTCACGCACATCGTAGCCATTTAACGCCCAGGCGATAGCACGCAGATCGGGCTTGCCGTCGATGTAGTAGTTGTAGTTGGCCTTCAAAATCTGATCCGGGCAAGCACCGCCTTCGGCCTTATAGAGCTCAGCGATACGCTTGTAGAGCATCATGAGAATTTCAAAGTCAGACTTCGCTTCTCCGAGCGGTTCAACCGCTTTCTGACGCCACTGGATCCAACGACCGGAGTTGTTGATCGAGCCGATCTTTTCAAAGATCAAGGCAGCCGGCAAGAAGAAGACTTCCGTCTTAATGTCTTCGGCCTTCATGTCAGGAGCGCGCCAGAAGGTCGACGTTTCCGTCAAGAACCAGTCAGCGACCACCAACCAATCGAGTTTGGCCAAGGACTTACGAGCATGCTTCGCATTAGCCGTCGACACCGCCGGGTTCATACCCCAGCAGAAGTAACCCTTAATGCGTTCGTCACGCATGTTATTAAAGGTCATCATCGTCGAGTAGTCACCGAAGTCTAACTTCGGCGAGCACTTCGGCAAGAGGTCATAGCAGTAGTCGTTGTCGACCGTCGCGTTGGCACCGAACCATTCACGCAACATACTGACCATGAACTTGGGCTTGTTGCTGTAGTAGCCCGCAGCATACGTTTCTTTTTCAAGGTAAGCCGCCAAGGTCGGATGATTCTTACCATGCGGCCAAGCCAAATACCCCGGGGTATCGGCAACGTTCGCACCGATGTCGGTCGAACCCTGAACGTTCGGTTCGCCACGCAACGCGTTCAAACCACCGCCCGAAATACCGATGTTACCCAAGAGCAACTGAACCATACACATTGCACGGCAGTTCTGAGCACCGTAGGTGTGCTGCGTCTGACCTAATGCGTAAAGCAAGGAGCCTGCGCGGTCCGGACGACCCGTCGACGCGAAGAGTTCCCAGATCTTGAGCATGACGTCTTTGTCCATACCCGTGACCTTGCTCACCACTTCCGGGGTGTAACGCGCATAGTGACGCTTCATCACATTGATAATGCAGTGCGGATCCTGGAGCGTTTCGTCGCGCTTCAAGACTTTCAAGTCAGGCGTCTTGAATTTCGGCGTACCGGGCTTATTGACCCATTCATAAGGAGCACCCGGGGCGGTATCCCAGATTTCCTTACGTTCGACGTCGTAACCCCACGCTTCGTTATCGTACTTGCCCGTTTCCGGGTTCCAACCCGTAAACGTACCCGTCTTCGGATCAAACCCGAAGCCCGGCTTCACCAAGCAAGCACCGTTGGTGTAGTGAATAACGTAATCCTTGTGATAGAGTTCGTTATCCAAAATGTACTTAATCAAACCGCCATAGAAGGCCAAGTCGGTACCCGGACGGATACGACCATAGATATCAGCACGAGCGGCAGAACGCGTAAAGCGTGGGTCAACCACGATCCACTTAGCGCCCTTGTCCTGAGCACGTTCAACCCAACGCGAAGACAGGGGGTGATTTTCAACGTTGTTCGAACCAATCGTTAAAATCACGTCCGCGTTAGCGATATCGCACCAGTGACTCGTCATCGAACCACGACCGAACGTACGGGCAAGCGCCGGCACCGTCGAGGAGTGGCACACACGTGCCTGGTTATCGATAGCAACCACACCCAAGGTACGGATGAATTTCTGGACCAACCACGCTTCTTCGTTGTTCAACTGGGCAGCACCCAACGAGGCAATACCATCGCAACGGTTAACGGTAACACCGTCTTCCTTTTCAACGAAGGTCGTATCGCGGGTCTTCTTGACGCGACGAGCAATTTCGTCAACGGCCTGTTCCCAAGTCAAACGTTCCCATTCCTTGGAACCCGCACGGCGAACCATGGGGTGGAGAACACGGGCGGGATGGTTTTGAGACTTACGTTCCTGCGTGACAATATTACGCAACCCCCACATGGCTGCGCCCTTCGGGCACAAACCACCGAGGTTGACAGGATGTTCCGGGTCCCCTTCGAGGTTGATGAGTTCACCACCGCGAGAGGAGCAAATCAAACCACAGCCACCAGCACAGTAGCAGCAAATGTTCAACGTTTCCTGAACGTCACGTAACTTATAAGGGGTTTTCTTAGCTGGAGCAGCCATAGCGACGCCAGCCATGCCGGACATCATTGTGCCACTACCAAGTAATAATCCACGCTTAAGGAAACTTCTACGAGAAACTTCCATGGGGATCCTCCTGAAAATTATTTGAGTTTGCTTCGAAACCAGAGCTTCGAGATTTGAGTAGTTGTCGTTTCGGAGACTTTTGAGAGCAAAGCTCGGGGCTTCGCTACACCCGTTAGTTTGGAGACTCTTAGCGTTTTGTCCCAGTATTCAAAAGGTGATGAAGGAACAACCTTTGGCTAATCCTCTCCTCCTCCACTTTTGTTAGTTTTTAAAACAAAAGGATTAGTACCAAATTCTCATTATTCCAGAAGGGAATAGCGCTTTATTCCCGAGTAAATTCGTCGGATTTTAACGGCTATATATTGTGTTTACTTATAACCAGAAATCAGGTGGGAATATTTGGTTAAATACGTATTAATATTGGACCTTTTTTGTTGTTACAAATTTAAGAATGTAAATGATTCTCAATAACAATTACCTTGCCCTAGGGTTTATACCTATTATTTGTTTATTCTATCGTATTGTTAGTTTTTAACAATTATATTTTTGAGAAAGATTCACCTTACCTGTACTTGTTTGTACGGTTAATTCCGAGGGTATTGTCATTTTTTTGTGGCTTTACATAAGGGTTTCCCCTAATTGAAAACTCACGCGGTTTTTCTATTTGCTTGCGTCCGCCATCCGAAATCCGATGAGTTTGCATCGTCCTCGATCGGGTGCCAAAAGGCCTTCAAGCCATTCCCCTCGTTTTTCTCTATTTATTTATAAACAAACTTTTTATTTCTCTCGGAATGCGCATTGATTTAATTCATTTACTCTTCGACAGTCTGTTTATGGCGACAACCCCTATTTTCTATCTTCCCAAATAGCGCCGATCAGCCAAAAAAACAATAGACTTCAATATGGGCAAGCGTCATTACACTTAGTTGAGAGCCAGCCCATGAAGACCCATAAACCATAACGGCAACGTAACAAGGGCGAGGGCACTTTGAAGTGAGGTCAGGTCTGCCACCAAGGGGCCGTTGCCGTTAAGTCGTACGGTTAAGATGTAGCACGAATTTGCCGTCGGTAAGGCTGTGAACGCCAACAACACCCCCAATTCCGTGCCACCAAGTCCGGCCCATTGGCCTAACACGATCGCCACGAGCGGTACCACCAGGAGTCGCTGAATGCTGGCCCCCAAAAGGACTCGGGAGTGCCGTTGAAAAACGTCAAACAGCATCCCCGCCCCAATACTTAAGAGTGCTAACGCTAACGAAGAACTGGATAGCCGACGAAGTACTGACTCCAACAATAACGGCAATGCCAGGTCGAGTCCCCGTGCTACTAAACCAAGTAGAGTGGCCACAATCAACGGATTGGTAATGATCGAGCGTGCCACCACAGCCAAGCCACCTTTTTGATGTTTCGCTTGGAGCAAGTCATAGGTAGCCAGCCCATTCGAAATGGGTACCCATACGCCCATCAGTAGTGCAAACAACGCTCCGCCCTCAGGCCCATAGAGTCCATTGGCCAACGCCAAGCCAATGTATGAATTAAAGCGATACCCACACTGCCGAAGCGACGCATCACTGACTCGATCCACCGCCATTACCCGACTGAGGACATAGGCACTCAGAACCGCGAATCCCATGGCCAGCACGCCTATGCCCAAAAAACGACCAGCGGCGAGTTCGCCCCACTGAGCCTGAGCAACACTCAAAAACAACATAGGAGGAAAGAGCACATAGTAGACGAGCTTTTCCACTCCGTCCCACAAGCTCCTCGGAAAACGCGTCAATCGCGAAAGAAAATAGCCCAACAAGATCAGAACAAAAGGCTCTAAGATCGCACTAAAAATGGATGAATTCACTATTGTCTCTGTAAAAAGAAAAGGAGCATTGACGTCGGTTCGTCAACACTCCTTCGGTTGGTCTCACTCCGAGCTTAGTTAGTCAAGAAGTAAAGCACAATCAGCATCACGATCGAAGCCGGCGCAATACGTTTGGCCACTTCCACTGGCGAAACGCCCGCTACCCCAGCCAAGAGAATGATCCCACCGGCTAAGGGCGAGGCCTGACGACCAATCCCTGCCGACATCATCGCTAAGTAACCGAGACCGTCAATCGTTAAACCAAATTTCGGTGCATGCGGGGTAACCGCCTCATTAAAGGCAAAGGCAGCCGCGTCCCCAGAACCGGTCAACACCGCTAAGATAAAGGGCCCTAAGCTCCCCCCGATCTTGGCGACTTCGTTGGCGTGCGTGAGGTAGTTCACAAAAACATCGATTAAGCCCGAGGCACGTAACCCAGCAGCAAAGACCCCAGCGGCGATAATGATACCGATGATGCTGGCATAGCCCTTACCCATGCCATCGAAGAATTTCTTCGTGACGTCTTCAGGGTTGGTACGCGTGATCGCCAAGGCGTAGACAGTACCAATGATCATGGCGGTTGCCACGGACATTTTGAGTTGCGGAGCCCAGATGGACACGCACACCAGCAACACGACCGGAATCAACGGGGCAATTGCAAAAAGAATATTCGGGCGTTCCACTTCACCCGCTTCGGACGCCTGAATATTCACGTCCGTGAACCCATCCTTCTTGTAATCCTTGAAGACTAAACAAGCAAGCGTCACGCACAGGATGCTCACCACCCCCATGATCACTGTCGTTGTCGCATGAGCCCCAATAAACTGCATCACTTCCATATTGGCTAATTTCGCAATAAAGGGGTTGTGCGAGACACCCGGATTCAAATAAGCAGGCATCATGCAAGCCCCGACGCTCGCGGCCGCTAATGCAGGATGGAACCCTGAGCGCACCAAAATCGGAATCATCGTCGGCGCCACCGAGGCAGAGAGCCCCGCCATCGACGGAATTGCTGTCGAAATGATGCTTGTCACAATCATGCAAGCGGGTAAAAGCAGTAAGCCGAGTCGCTTCAAAGGACGCATCAATAAGGTGACCAAATGCACATCACAACGTGTGAGGGAAATCACCGCGGCAAAACCCAAGGCAGAACAGATCGCGATGATCAAACTACCATTGGTCATGGATTTATCAAACTGCTTAAACGCCATCATGGGGTCGAGCGACGCAAAGGCCATCAAGAAACCCGCGCTTAAGAGGACAAGGCGCGTTTCATAGCGCTTCACGAGAGCATAGATCGTTCCAATAACGACCAAGCCCGCAAACCATAAGGTCCAAGACATGGTTAACTCCTCTTGATGAATTAGAAATTTTTCTTGGCCCACTGGAGATTCCTCTCTGAGAGCCAACTTCCCTCCAGTATAAGGAGAACGCTGAGTGCATTCACGCACATTTCTTGACTTTAACTACCACCTAGGGATAACCCTATCAGAAAAAATTATTGAAAACCCACGAAATTCAAAACCCTCAGACGTTCTTGATCAAAAAGGCTCGCTGCAGAACACCACAGCGAGCCTTTTTATCATACGGACCAGTTCGGACGTTTACGCGTCTTCCCAAACTTCCTTAGCAACCTCGACACACAAGCGAACTTTTGCCCATTGATTCGCTTCGGTCAGCAAGTTGCCCTCTTCCGTTGAAGAGAACCCACACTGGGGCGAGAGCGCTAACTGAGCCAACGGCACATATTGTGTCGCTTCCTGAATACGTGCCTTAATCGCCTCTTTCGCTTCCAAAGCGGGGAATTTAGAGGTCACCAAACCCAAGACGACCGTTTGATTCTTAATAAAACGCAAGGGTTCAAAAGTCCCTGCACGTTCCGAATCGTACTCAAGGAAGAATCCATCCACATTGCATTGGCCAAACAAGGTTTTGGCAACGGGCTCATACCCACCCGAGGAGAACCAGGTCGAGCGGAAGTTACCGCGACAAATATGCATCGTAATGGTCAAATCCTCCGGTTTCGCAGCCAAAATGTCATTGAGCACATCCACATAATGCTGGGCCAAAACATCCACATCAATACCACGGGCCGCATAGCTGGCACGCTTTTCGGCGGAACAGAACTCACCCCAGCTGGTATCGTCAAACTGTAAATAGCGACAACCGCGCGCATAAAGCGCTTTCACCGCAGCTTTCCAAGTATTGGCCAAATCACGGAAAAGTTGGTCTTCATGATCACGATAGCGATCAATGGGTTGGTAATTCGCTTCACGCACGCAACAAATCAGATGCAACATCGAGGGCGAGGGAATGGTAAATTTCACCAACGTGTCCCCAGCCAATGCTTTCACGCGATCAAACGCTTCCAAGAAGGGATGGTTGTCCGGGAACGTCACTTCGTCAACGATTTTCACGGTTTCCGCCTTCGGCTGGACTCCTTCAAACTTCACCGACCACGCTTCGGCCTTGATGTGCTCAATCCCGCCCAACGCAGCTAAGAAATCTAAATGCCAAAACGCGCGACGGAATTCGCCATCGGTCACAGCACGCAACCCATTGGCTTTTTCTTTTTCAATCAAATCGGCAATTTCACGATCTTCGATCGCGGTGAGTTGTTCGCGACTTAACGTTCCTTGCGCAAAGGCACGACGGGCCTCATGAAGGGCCTGAGGGCGTAAAAAACTCCCAACAACGTCAGCACGGAACGGAGGATTGACTCGACTCATGGTATGGACTCCCAAGTAAAAAAGGTAAAGGATATTTTGCCCAGATTCGGAACAAACGAGGTAAGTAATACCGCAAAGGTTGTATTGATATGAGCAAAGGCCCCATCCTGCTGCTCATTTTTAGTTAAACTTCCTACCAAACCTGTCTTAGTAATTAAGCCTTTTGACTTAACCGTTCCAAGGATCCCTGTCTTATGCGCATTCTTTGCTATGGTGACTCCAATACCTATGGTTGGCACGAAACCAACGACGGCTCTGTAACGCGTTGGCCCGTTGAAGCGACTTGGCCCTACCAATTGGCTAAAGCGTTGGGCCCCCAAGTGAGTCTCGAAGTCGACGGACTCAGTGGGCGTACCAGTGCGTTCGATCGCCCAGAATCCCCCGACAACGGTACAGGCTCATTACTCGGATCCCTTTTTAATGGAGCCCGTTACCTTCCCGTGGCTCTCTCACGCACCATGCCCGTTGATTTGGTCATTTTGATGCTGGGTACCAACGACTTTAACGCCCAGCTACGTCGTAGTCCCGAAGAGTCTGCGCAAGGCATTGCCCAGTGCTTATCGGCCATCCGTAATCGCTCGGGCTACAGTCTGATGCCCTATCGCACCCCCGACGTGCTACTTCTCAGTCCGCCTCGGCTCGCCATGACCGGCACGCCTGGCGAAGTGTATTTTCCGGAAGCCGACGCAAAAACCCAAGTCATAGCCACTCACTTTGCTCAAGTCGCTCATTACTATGGTGCTCACTTTTTCGATGTTGCCCAAGTGATCCCGAACGCCCACGATACGGATAACTTGCATCTGAATTTAGACGACCATACTTTACTCGCTCAGACGTTACTCCCGATTGTCGAGGGGATTTTGCACCAACGCGAACAAAACACGGTCCTCACTTTTCGACCCGCTCTGAGCTAAGCAAAACACTCTAAGCAAAGTCTCTAGGGAAACTTGACAGGTTTCAGGGGGATGCGAAAAAGCATCCCCTTTTCATCGGTAGCACCTATTTTTTCTTCCTAAAGTCGGTAAGATAGATCGTACTGACATTGCGTCATTTTTTATAGGAAGAAGGAATCATGTTGACACTTGATACTCAGCGATTTAACTACTTTTATTTCTGGTATTACTGGAAATAAAAGTATTTACTGCTAGTCTCAAGCGACACATAAAAGAACCTGCGGTAAATACACACCGTGGGTTTTTTCATACCTCAATGCCCCTAACGGGGGCAGTCTCTCACAAACCACGATGTGTATCCGCGCCAACCATAAGGAGAACATCATGGTTATCATTCTCAAACCCCACGCTGACGAATCCTTGGTGCGCGAATTGATCGGCACCTTAGAACAACAAGGGCTCAAGACCCATTTGTCGATCGGCACGGAATCCACATTAATTGGCCTGATTGGTGACACGCGCTCGGTCGATCAGAACCGTTTGCTCGCGAACCCCATTGTCAAAGAAGTCAAGACCATCACCGCTCCCTACAAGCGTGTGAGCCGCGATTTCCACCCGCAGGACACCGTGATCGACGTGGGCAATACCAAAATTGGCGGTGGACACTTCGCCTTAATCGCTGGGCCGTGCTCGGTCGAAAGTCGCGAACAAATCATTACGGTCGCTAAAGCCGTTAAGGCAGCTGGGGCCACCATGTTGCGTGGCGGTGCCTTCAAGCCCCGTACCTCCCCCTACGACTTCCAAGGTCTTCAGGCCGACGGCTTGAAACTCTTACTCGAGGCTAAGCGCGAAACGGGTCTTCCCATTGTGACTGAAATCATGAATATCAACCATTTACCGCTCTTCGAGGAAGTGGATGTGATTCAGGTCGGTGCCCGTAGCATGCAAAACTTCGAACTCTTAAAAGAATTAGGACGTACCAATAAGCCCATCCTCTTGAAGCGTGGTTTAGCCAATACCATCAAAGAGTTATTAATGGCAGCGGAATACGTCATGTCGACAGGGGAAGCGCAGGTCATTTTGTGCGAACGTGGTATCCGCACTTTCGAAACCATGACCCGCAACACGTTGGATTTGTCCGCCGTGCCCGTGTTACACGAACACACGCACTTGCCGGTGGTGATTGACCCGAGTCATGCCACGGGGGTTGCACGTTTGGTCAAGCCGATGGCTGCGGCAGCGGTTGCCTGCGGGGCCGATGGGTTACTCATCGAAGTGCACAACGATCCGAAAAATGCGTTGTGTGACGGTGCTCAGTCGCTTACCCCTGAAGAATTCGAGGAAACCGCTCAGTTGGTTCGCGATATTCGTGACACCGTGTTGCGCCACAGCTAAACGTACGATCTGTCGATAACCATCCACAAACAAAGGAAGATCATGGAAACCATTTCGGTTCATACTGCTCAACCCTATAACGTTTTGGTCGGTGAGGGGCTCTTAGACGAAGCGGGCGAACGCGTCCGAGCACTCATTCGTGGCCACCGTGCCATGATCGTGAGCGATTCGAATGTAGCGCCACGGTATGCCTTAGCCCTTCAATCCAACCTAGAGGCAGTCGGGTTTAGCGTACGAATCCATACCTTTGCAGCGGGCGAAGCCTCAAAGTCTCCCGAAACGCTGTTAGCGCTCATCAACCATCTGGCCCAAGAACACTTCACACGTCATGATGTGTTGGTGGCGCTCGGGGGTGGGGTGACGGGAGACCTCGGTGGACTAGCAGCCTCGCTTTACATGCGTGGAATGCCCTGTGTGCAAATTCCCACCTCACTGCTAGCCATGGTCGACTCGAGTGTGGGGGGTAAAACCGCAGTGAACCTTCCCACGGGGAAAAATTTATTGGGAACCTTTAGTCAACCCAAACTCGTGCTGTGTGATCCTAAGGCCTTAACCACCCTCCCGGAAGAAGAATGGGCCAATGGATGGGCCGAAATCATCAAGTACGCTTTTTTAGAAGACAAACCCCTCTTGGGACTCTTGCAAGGTGAGATCACTGCCTCGACACTCACAGCCATTATTGCGCAATGTGTGCGTATTAAAGAAGGCATTGTGAGCCGGGATGAGGAAGATCACGGTGAGCGTGCCCTCCTTAACTTCGGTCACACGGTTGGTCATGCGATCGAACAACTCTCTGGCTTTACGATTCCTCATGGACGGGCGGTCGGCATGGGAATGGCAAAGATAACCCGCGCTCAGGTGGCCATGGGGGTCTTGCCCGCGTCTGTCCTTGACACCTTATTGACGCTACTCGCTCGATTTGGTCTCTCAGATCGCACGCCGTGGTCGGCCGAAGAATTGGTGCAAGCCGCTCGTGCCGATAAAAAATCCTCGGGCGAACGCATTACACTCATCCTGCCACGTGCATTAGGGCACTGTGTCACGGAATCCGTCACGTATGAGGACTTTACCCAACGCCTCGTCTTAGCACACACTTTGGAAACCTCAATGACCTAAGGAGTCGCTTTATGCGTATCAACGCACCTATTCCTACCCTTAAAACCACAGGGCCACTCTCGGGAGTGGTGAAAGCGATTGCCTCCAAGTCGCATGTCCACCGTTTACTGATGGCCGCCGCCCTCGCCGATCGTCCTACCGTGATTCTGTGCGAAACCCGTAGCGATGACATTGCAGCGACCATGCGCGTTCTTCAAGGCTTAGGGGCCCGTTTCCATGAGACCCCTACCCAAATTGAAGTCACCCCCATTGGGGAATTGCCTCCTTTGGCACAACTCGACTGTGGCGAATCGGGCACAACCCTACGTTTTATGTTGCCGATTTTGGCTGCATTGGGCGCCCGTGCGCATTTGTTGCGCCGAGGGCGCTTAGTCTCTCGACCGCTCTCCCCATTGGATGACACGTTGCGTTCGCATGGCGTGACGCTCTCGGAGACGCATCGGGATCCGCTCGCGATTGAAGGACAATTGACGCCTGGGCACTACGAAATTGCCGCCAACGTTTCCTCGCAATACATTGGGGGCTTACTTTTTGCACTCAGTCGCCTCGAAGGGGTGAGTGAACTCACCTTGACCGCCACGATTGAATCACTCCCCTACATTCAGATGACGCTCGACGTGTTACGGACCTTTGGGCAAGTCATTACGCATGATGAAACCATGCGGCATTACCGAATTGAGGGCCGTGGTCAGTTCACCAGCCCTGGCATTATTCAGGCAGAAGGCGACTGGTCCAACGCGGCCTTTTGGCTGGCTGCGGGGGCGATCGGAGCGCCGGGGACGAGTCTTACCCTCACACAGATCAACGCGCATTCGCTTCAGGGCGACAAAGCGATGGTCTCCTTATTGGAAGCCTTTGGGGCGGACATTGAACAAACCGACAATAGTGTACGGGTGACGGCGCAACCCCTGAAAGGGATTACGATTGATGCCGCCCACATTCCTGATTTAGTGCCAATTTTGAGTGTGGTCGCTGCCTGTGCCCAAGGGAAGACGTACTTTCAACATATTGCACGCTTACGTCTGAAAGAAAGCGATCGTGTCGCCACCACCCTCGCGCTCTTACATGCGCTCGGTATTGAAGCCAGTGCCACCGAAGACAGTCTATGTGTGCATGGCGGTACACTTTGCTCAGGACGTGTGGATGGGGCAAACGATCATCGCATTGTGATGGCGGCTGCAATTGCCTCCAGCCGTATTGCTGAGGGGGTATTGATTGACGATCCAAAGGCCGTGAATAAATCGTATCCGCACTTTTTTGATGATTTTGAACAACTCGGAGGTACAGTGACTGTGTGGGAGGAAACGTTATGAGTACATGGCATGGGCAGGTGTTAAATGTCACCGTGTTTGGTCAAAGTCACTCCGAAGCGATTGGAGTGGTTGTGGACGGATTGCCCGCAGGCGAGACGATTGACCAAGCGCAGTTGGCTCAGTTTATGGATCGCCGTGCACCTGGGAAAAATCGGTTGAGTACCCAACGTAAAGAAACGGATGCGATCCATTGGTTAAGCGGCTTAGTCAATGACACCACGTGTGGGGCCCCCCTCGCGGGCACCATTGCTAACGCGGATGCCCGTAGCAAAGACTACCGACAAATCGCTGACCTCCCCCGTCCCTCCCATGCGGACTACCCGGCCCACATTAAATTTTCTGGGAACCAAGACGTTCGTGGGGGTGGCGCATTTTCGGGTCGTCTGACCGCTCCTTTGTGCGCCGCAGGTGGCGTTGCCAAGCAACTTTTAGCCAAACGTCACATTCGTGTGGCGGCCCATGTGCTCTCCATCGCTGAGGTTCAGGATCGCCCCTTTGATCCCATGGGAGAATCCGAGGAAACGATTCGTGACTGTCTCACCCGTACGATTCCCGTTCTGAATCCCGAGGTGGAAACCCCCATGAGTGAGGCAGTAGAAACGGCTCGCCTCTCGGCGGACAGCGTCGGTGGAGTGATCGAGTGTCAAGTCACGGGACTTCCGGTGGGGCTTGGCGGCGAACTCTTTTTTGGTATCGATGGTGCCTGTGCCCATGCCCTCTTTGGAATTCCTGGAGTGAAGGGGGTCGCCTTTGGCGAGGGCTTCAACGCAAGTACCCTCTTAGGTTCCCAAAATAATGATGCGTATGGGCAAACGGAGGATGGCATTCGCCCCTTAACCAATCATGCGGGCGGTGTGTTGGGCGGAATGAGTACAGGACTCCCCTTGAACGTCACCGTCGCGATGAAGCCCACCCCATCGATTGGAAAACTTCAGCAAACCGTCTCACTCTCGACCGGAGAAGTGAGTGAATACCGAGTTCCTGGACGGCATGACCCGTGCATCGTGATTCGTGCGGTGCCTGTCGTCGAAGCGGTACTCGCCCTGGTGATGCTCGATCGAATGCTCGCTTACGAAGGAGCACGTCGATGAGTAAAGAAAACCCTAAGGTGGTGAACCCCTCCTCTAACGAGCAGGTGCTCCTCGAGGCGCGTGAGCGCATTAATGCGATTGATAACGTCTTAGTGGCCAAACTCAATGAACGGTTAGCCGTCGTCGAAACGATCCATGCCTACAAAGTCGAGCACGGTTTACCGACGCTTGACGTGGCGCGTGAACATTCGCTTTTAGCGCGTATAACCGCCGCCTCAGAGCCCCAGTGGGCACCTTATGTTCGCGCACAGTTTGAAGGGATTATGCTCGCTTCGCGACACTATCAAAATCGCGAAGCCTCGTCCACCGACGAAGGACTCAATGCGGGAGACTACGAACTCACCCTTTCGTGCCCAGACGAGCAGTCCTATCTTTTTTCGGTGCTCGCCACCTATGGCGTCACCCTTGAAAGCATGACGATCACGCATCTTGCCTCAGGCACGCGGGTGGGCTTACGCCCCCAACTCAGTACAGCTGAGCAAAAACGCGCTTGGGGGGCGCTCCTCAAAGAGTGCCGAGATCATGGACTCGTTTTTCGCCCTCTTACGCAAAAGGAAGCCTGATGCCAAACGATCCTTCTCACCCCCGCTTTGGTCTGATTGGTGAAAAACTCGGCCACAGCCTTTCCCCCGAAATTCATGCGCTCTTAGGGGACTATGACTATCAGCTCTACCCTCTCGCGCCCGAAGCGCTGGAGGCATTTGTCTGTGAGGGGCCCCTCACGGGCTTTAACGTCACGATCCCCTACAAACGCGCAGTCATGTCGTGGTGCACAGAGCTCACCGAGCGTGCCCAAGCGATTGGGGCCGTCAATACCATTGTGCGCACCCCCGAAGGGAAAATCCTCGGGGACAATACCGATTACGCGGGCTTTCTCTACCAATGTGAGCGCTCAGGCGTGGACTTTCATGCCAAACGGTGTGCCGTATTGGGCTCTGGCGGAGCCTCCCAAACCGTCTTGGCGGTTCTCAAAGCCCTAGGGGCGCAACCCCAAGTCGTTTCCCGACACGGGGGCTACACCTACGAAACCTTAGCGAGCGAAGCCCACACGTTTGAGATTCTGGTCAATACGACGCCGCTCGGGATGTACCCTAACAATGACGCCTCCCCCTTGGCGAGCTTAGAGCACTTCACGCGCTTAGAAGCCGTCTTTGATTTGATCTATAACCCGCTGGAAACCCGCCTCATGCAAATGGCCCAAAAGCGCGGTTTGATCGCAGTCGGCGGGCTCAGCATGCTGGTGATGCAAGCCATCAAAGCTAGCGAACGGTTTCAAGGAAAGCCGGTGGAGCAAAGCCGTGCCGACGCCGTGTTGCAGCATATTCAAACACGCACCGAAAATATCGTTCTGGTCGGGATGCCTGGCTCTGGCAAGTCCACCCTTGGGAAAAAGCTCGCTCAACACCTAGGACGCCCGTTTTACGATCTCGATGAAGTCATTCGCACCGAGTCGGGACGTAGTCCTGCGCAGTGGATTGAAGAAGAAGGCGAAGCGCGCTTTCGCGACATCGAAACGCAAGTGCTCGCTAAACTCACGCAGGGGCACGGGACCGTCATCGCGACGGGCGGTGGCACTGTGATTCGGGAGCGTAACCGTGATTTGATGCGACAAAACGGACGCGTTATTTGGCTTAAGCGCGACCTACAGGCCTTAAGCACGCACGGTCGTCCGCTCTCGCTACGCGTCGGAGTGGAACAACTCTATCGCGAACGGGAACCTCTATACCGTGCGGCAAGTCAGCTCGAACTACTCGTTCAACATAAACCCGACACGACGCTCGAAGCGTTACTCGCGCTTTTAGCCCAACCTTCTGGACAAGGACAATAGGCATGAAATTTCTTGTGATCAACGGCCCGAATCTCAATTTATTAGGAATCCGCGAACCGGCTTTTTATGGAACGCTCAATTACGCTGGGCTTTGCGAAAAAATCAAAGTGTGGGCCGAGGAGCTCGATCTTGAGGTGGAACTTTTTCAGTCCAACCACGAAGGCGCCATCGTTGACAAAATTCAAGAGGCCTACTTTCAAGGTGTGGACGGCCTCGTGATTAACCCCGCGGCCTATACGCATACCAGCGTGGCCATTCTGGACGCGTTGAAATCGACGCAGATCCCCACGGTCGAAGTGCACATCTCCGACATTCATAGTCGCGAAACCTTCCGGCACTTTAGCTACGTTTCGCTCGCCGCGCTCCACCAAATCGCGGGGCACGGAACGGACGGCTACCACGAAGCCCTCATTTGGTTGCAAGAGTGGCTGAGCACCCACAAAAAATGCTCAGCCTCCTAAATTAACAGCTAACTCAATTTCCTTTGGTGGCAAGTTCTGGGACCTTATCCATGGGATAACCATCAAAGGAAAAGTTTTGCTCTACTACTTCCTGACACTTATTTCTTCTACCAAACTGACTGATCATATTTGTTCCCATATTACGTCTGATGATACCGTCAATTTCGATTAGAGCATCTTTGAGAATTTCCTGTAAATGTAGACTTATTTGTTGCTTTTCCCAAATCTGATTCCAGCGTATACGATTGCCATACTCTTTCGAGAACATCGCCAAGGTGTACAAAATAGGCACACGAGGATTCGAAATTTTCTTTCCCTTGGTAATCAGTTTTTCTAAAGTACTATATAAAATGTAGCGAGCGACTAATTCCTGTGCCTCCTCCGTGGACATTTTATAGCTATCACTACCTTTTCCAGACTTTTCTAAAATTTCATCATTGAAATACTTAAAAGCCTGTTCTACACCCAATGCTGCAATAGTAGGCAATCCAGCCGTCGCAAGATACGAAAAATCTCGGTCGAGTTTATGGGTATATTGAAAGCAAGTCTTTGATTTAAAACAGAAAAATAATCAAAAAAGG
>OOCP01001659.1_pt1 | contig 21547 bp, 26 predicted proteins | sample 1671511 | NCBI WGS metagenome assembly OOCP01 (sample SAMN06348164, study PRJEB24527) | human gut metagenome | biome: human gut; feature: ankylosing spondylitis patient; material: feces | host: Homo sapiens | place: China | collected 2015-10 | reverse complement strand
TATTTTAATATAAAAGCATATTTATGTTTTATTATAAGTGTGTTTTTATGATGATGGCATTATTTTAGCCAACACTAAAAAGTGTTGGACTTAAAATGGACGACGTGGCTTATATTTCCGCGTTCCTGGCGAAAGGGTAGGGATTTGTAATATCGCTAAGTGTTTTATATCACCAAAACAATAAAAGCATAAATCAATATTTATGCTTTTATTCTTAAGTGTATTTATGTTTTTATTTAAACATACATCTTCGACTAAACGGCTTGCGGGCGCATTTGCTCGATAACGCTTGATTAATAGAGTCCTCGTTAGAATCTGGACACAATTTTAAAAAATTACGACGTTTCTTTAATGTTTCGTGTGCTTTTTTAGCCCGAATTGAATAGAACTTATTTAACGGCGGATGACATTCCGGCGTTTTCGCCGCGTCTTTTGGTGATGATAAGCAAAGTAGAGCTTCACAAGCGGTTTTCGTATCCCCGGTTAATTCATCTACAGCATGACTTACCTGGCTCATACTGCATAAGGCAAGACATATCACAGCGATTTTAAAGGGCTTTTTCATTTTTAACTCCTTTTCTGAAAGTAATATTAACATTATTTTTTAACAAGTCTTTTGGGTGTGTGCTGATGTTGGCGCTTACCCCATTTGCCTGTAACCAGTATTTATAGGCTTCGGTACGCGCTGGCTGACCGTAGATTTCAATACTATCTGCATGATGAGCAAAGTAGAAAAAACGAACTTTTTCTGTTTCATTCACATAATCGTTTCTATCTAAGTTCACATATTGATATACCCAAGGTTGCCCATTATGATCGCCGGCGTTTTTTGGCACTGTTGCAGTTGGTGTTTGTCGGTACACCTGATTATTTAAATAGATTGCCGGGGCATCTTCATCGATTTGTGGCGGTTCCGGTGGTGATGAGCTGCATGCGCTTAAAAAGCAAACAGGGATTAACGTATTCATAACTAAAAATTTTTTCATATTATCCTCCTGGTTATTCACAGTTTTTGTGGATTAAATAAATTGGGCGGAAAGCTCACCACTGAACATGGCTTTTTCCAGTTGCGCTTTAGTCGGTAATTTCTTGCCTAATGCGCGGAGTTGTGGGGAAACCGCTTTCAATTTATCGATGAAATAAGGGTCGTTGTAATACACCGCCTTATTACATAGAATCGGTTTACTGTTGTTTAAGATCACCACTTCTTTAAATTCTCCTATTAGTCTAAATTCCTGCGGTAAAAGCAACGGTCGTCCGTGGTCGGTAATACTGTGACTGGAAGTTTTTCCGCGACTATGGCTTAATTTATCTACAGTACGATTGCCCAGCACTTTTGAATATTCCTCTGCGTCTTCCTGGTTATCCGGGGCGTACAGGATTTTGCAAGCAATGTTATCCAAGATATTTTTTGCTCCGTCTTTACCGTATCCATTCGGTTTATCGGCGCGGAGCTGCCCTTGTGATTGGTAAATAATCAATAAACGTAAACCATAGCCAGCAATAAAACCTACTGATTTATTAATAATGCTCAACATACCGACAGCAGTAAATTCATCCATTAATAGTAATAACTGGTATTTCAATGCCGGATTGGTTTCCGGTAACTGATCGATATTATTAGCAATGACCATACTCATGAACAGATTAGCCACTTGCGGAGCCAGGATTAAATCATTTGCCGAAATGTGGAAATAAATCGTGATTTTTTCCCGGCGCAAAGCACGTAAATCAAAATCACTGGTAGAAGTCGCATGTTCAACGATTTCATTTTGAAAAATGGTTAATGGACTGGTAAAAGTTGAATCGATACTACTTTTTGTTTTACCGGATTCGCACGCCATTAAATAAATATTGAGTTTATCGGCGGTAGTTTGGTGAGCAATGCCGGATTGAACGCATAAACGCGCGTGTTGCGCAAAATCGATATGTTCTATTGACCCGTCTTCTTGCGTTTCGTCAAAACCGGCGTGTAAACGTAGTATATTGGCGTAAGTCAGTGTCATATCGGTAAGGCTTTTTTGGCGCATATCCCACAGTAAAAAAGTGGTTGCCACAAAAAGATTTTGTGCTTGATATTGCCAAAAATCTTTATCCGGGTCACCAGTGAGCGGATATAAGCCCATTGCCTGATTTTTTAAATCTAGTTCGGCGCGTGCTCGGTCGCGCATATCAATACAATCCAATGGATTAAATCGGTGCGTGTTACGGTCAAATGGGGCAAAGCGATAGACTTTTTGCCCCAATATTTTTTGACGGTATTTACTGGTAATGCGATAACATTCGTTTTTAACATCTTTCACAACAACTGATTGTTGCCACTCTAATAAATTCGGTATGACAATCCCTATTCCTTTCCCACCTCGGGTCGGTGCGGCCAACGAAACGAATTGTGCACCGATAAAGCGTAAAAGTTTTTTACCGAGCTTACCGACGATAATGCCGTTTTCTTCTTCCATCAAGCCCATTTCCCGCACTTCCGAGGCAGTCGCAAATTCGGCGTTACCATAAAGATTCTTTTTAGGCTGATAGAAGAGTTTCAACATAATCAGTAGGCAGACGACAAAACTAATCAATAAGGATTGCCAGATTTTCGGATAATTTCCCAGTATGGCATCCAGCGTAAGAGTAGGGTAGTAACGCTTGAACGCTTCAATCAGACGAATTTTATTTGCCAATAGAAGTAAAAGCCCGGTAAGAAAATACGTCGGAATCATTGTGACAAACAGGAATAGAGCAATATTGGCTTTTTTCATAGTTAATCCACTTTGAGAGAGTTCAGTTTGGCTTGCGGATCAAAATAGATTTCCGTCATATGTCTGCCGTATTCGTGGCTATTGGTAACATGCACGATAATATCTATGGTTTGTTGCAATAAACGACGGATCACATCATAAGAGAGGGTGCGTCCCTGGTCGTTTTGCAAGGTCATTAAGATAAGCCGTTCCCAAGTTTCAGCAACCGAACCGGCGTGACAAGATGTAATCGAGCCGTTATGCCCGGAAGAAACAACATTGATAAAATCATAGGTTTCCCCCCCGCGTAATTCCGCAAGCAGAATACGATCAGGCTTCATCCGTAAGCAGGATTTCAGCAAAGATGCTGCTGTGATTAAATCGCCGTTTTTTGCTTCACTTGGATAGAATAAGTGGAAATAATTCTTATGTTGGCGTAAGAATAATTCCGGAGTATCTTCGATGGTGCCTAGGCGTTCATGCAACGGAATATAATCGACCAGGGCTTTCATTAAAGTGGTTTTCCCAGAGCCGGTTTCCCCGGCAATCACAATATTTTTCCCGCAAATGACCGCTTGTTTAAGAAATTCCGCATAATCACCTTTATGATAAATTTCCAGTAGTGTCTGGTCATCATCTGGCAAACGATTTTCCGTCTTGATAACACGACTAAAAAAGCCGTTGTTGATGTAATAATCCAGGTCAAAAAAAGACTTATTCGGTTTTCGCACCGTAATACTGATGGTTTCCCGTTCACTGGCGGGCGGAAGAATAATCTGTGTCCGCTCGCCGTTCGGTAATACCGCAGATAAGATCGGTTTGGTATCACTGATATAATCCCCGCGATACTTGGCTAACGCCCTAGCAAAAGAATCACATAAATCATAAGTAATATGCGAAGCGTCTTGATAATGCCATACGCCTTTTTTTTCAAAGAAAATTTCACCGGGGCGATTAATCGCAATTTCTGTAATGGCTTCGTCTTCGAGCAATTCTCCGAATAATTTATTGGCATGAAGTGAAATTGATACATCACTGGAAGAATTTATGACCATTATTTATACCTCCTATTTCTGTTTCAATTCGTACACATCGCCAAAATCAATATCTCGTGCAACAAAAATCCCCACTAAATCCCCTTGGTTCTTATAAAGCGTAGGGGGAATATTAATGGTTTTTTCCAGGATACTTTGTGCAATTTCCGAGCCGGCTTGCACCGTATCAGTCGGATTAAATGTACCCCGTTTGGCTAATTGAGTAGATAATGCACTGGTTGAATCGGTGATCATGCTTAACATGATGGCATTACCAAAACGTTCCCAGAAATGATTATCTACATAGCCCGGAATACCGGTTCCGCCTAATTCGTCCGTTGCACCGGAATTAATGTTAATGATGATATTTTTCGGTGTACGGATTTCACTCCAAACCACAAATAAACGTTCTTCGCCTTGTTGGATCTGACCGTTACGGAATTCACCGAATACGGTAGAGCCTTTTTCAATCAGTAATACCGTACCGTTTGCACTATATACATCGTTTGCCACAACGCAGCCTAGATTGCCGGCTACGGTGGAAACAAGTTTTGTGCGTAAGGAACATTGTATAAACGTGCCTTTTGCCAACAATAAATTAGCATTAACCGGGAGTTTATGAGCTTTACCCGCTTTAAATGTGCTGACGTTATCTTCAAACATATCGCCTTTAGCCGGTTCAGGTGATTGTGCGACCGTGGAATCGGTCTCTGTAGCAGGTGTAGCTTGAACATCCATATTTGCTTGCAGATTTTCACCGTCTATAGTGCCTTGAGATAGTCCTTTAATTAAACGCGGGAGCTGTGTTTCAGTGCTTGTGTTATTTTCTGCCGGGGTAGTTTCTGTTGCCGCTTTTACTTGTGGCTCCGGATTTAAAATGGCGGGTATTTCCGCCGGTGGTGCTGTAAAGGTCTTTGTTTGAACTGCTGTGCCAAACTCTTCTTTTTCTTTTACCTGGGCTTGTTGTGTGTCTTTTTTATTCCAAAAGGAATAACCAAGAAACGCTATAGCAAGAAAAGCAATAATCAGAAAAATAAATAGATTTTGGTTTTTACCGCGTTTGGCAATTTTGCTGACTTCTGGTTGATAATCGGTTTCCGTTTTGTCATCCGTCGGCTGAATGGTTTTGTTATCGTTCATCTCTGCCTCCTATCGTTCGTCTCTTGCCACACTTGGTGAAATGGTCGTGTTATAAGTTACCGGTGTTTTTCCGTAACTTTGATTGTAAATGCCAACCACTTTTTCACCGCTACGTAACACCAATTTTTCTGCTGTTTTTTGGATGACTAATACCTGATAATTACCGTCTTGTTTAACATTGGTATTTAACAGACTTTCCGTGGAGCCTTCTAACAAGAAGGCTGCAGGAAAGGTTTTATTCGGGGCAAAGCCAAGATAAGTAAATATGCCATCATCGTACGCATAGTTCGGTGTAATGGTTTCGCTACCAGCTTTAACTTTCATCACATAATCCCAATTTTTCGGTGTTTTAGTGCTTTGCAAAGATTTTTCAATCGCTTGCTGTTCACGGTCACGTTTATCTTTTTCACGTTGCGCGACTTGTTGCTTTTGTTTTTCCGTAGGATAGGAGAAATTGACCTGGTAAGCGGAAGTCGAATTTTCCGGGACAAGAATCAAATCAAAAGAATAAGTCCGTTTATTAGTGTTGATGAATAAGTTGGTATTCCATTGCCCTGGGGTCGGTTCAAAATAGCTTTCACCTTCACTGCTTTGCTGTTTGACCGCCAAAGGCTTAATCAATACAAAATTATCATTATCGGTAATATCCCAGCCGTCTTTAAAACCGGTGTGTTTGTATAGAATACGCTCATCATCGGCAAAAATGATTACGGTAGAAAATCCATCTTTCGCATAGACTTTTGTCACATCTAGCGCGTTATAAATTTGTGATTGAATTCGGTCATCATATTTTGATTTTATCGGTGTGCTAGCTGCGTAAGTTTCCGCGCCGAACACGATAAGCAATAAACAAAGTAATTTGCGCATATTAAGCCTCATTATCTACCCGGTAATGTGTCACAATAAATCCTAACGGGTTATCCATGCGGAACCCTTCAACCATATTTTTCACTGGTAAATATTCATAAGTTAAAGAAACTACAATATTTTTTGCCGTTTCTTCTCCAGTTGACAAATTACGTTGAATTAAACGAACGCGGGCAGTTGCAATATTGCTTGCTTGGCCATCCGTACCAACTTCTTTTTTAGATAACACAATAGAAATGATTTCTGGTTTAACGGTGTTACTACTACCTAATTTTTGGTCACGTGCATTCTTACCTTCATAAATGCTACGATAATCCTTCGCAACTTCATCACTACTCATCATTTGCGTAAGTTCATATTCTTGTTGTAAGGTGTTGAAATAATAGCCTTCACGTGTTTTGATATATTGACTGATGAAATGTTTATCCATGGCGTCATCCGTGGTCAACGTTTCCACATCCAAACGAGTAATGACGTCAGGAATACCCGTACCGTTATCACGAATCAGAAATGGCACAACCTCGCGCAACGGTAAAATACTGACAATGACCGCACCGAGAACGAGGCTAATCAGCCAGGATACTCTGGCCACTTTCCAGGCGCGGGCTTCCGATTTTTCGATGTTCTCCTGGTTTTTGGCTTCTAAATCCCGATTTTGGTCAAGAATGTCTTGTTCGATATTGGTCATTTTTTATGTTCTCCTTGCGGTTGCATTGTTTTATTAACAGGTTCAAAGGATGTACCTTTTAAATCATCCGGCCAACTTGACGAACAACCGACCAGATTAAAAAGCACAAAAAATAAGCATAATTTGTATATTTTTTGCATAAAAACCTCTCTTTTAAGTGTAAAAACCTCTACAAAGTAAATTGCATAATGAAAAATAATGGAAAAATTAAGACTTGCCGGCGCGATTCCTTACTGAATTTGCGACTGCCCGCGCCGTTCGATGTATTGCACTACCGACCTTGTAAGCGGTCGGTGCGCGACTGTATCCGGCACCGCTTGCGCCCATGCCAAAACGGGCGGTATTTTGTACGGAATTTTTAGCTCCGCTAAAGATTCCGCCTATTCCGCGTAATCCGGCGGAATAAGCGACACCCTCGACCGAGACAGAGGCTAATTGAGACGCATAATTTAATGAAAGATAAGCTAAATACCCCATGAAAATACCAAATAGTAAGACGTAAAAACCTATCAATATTAAATTAAATTCTTTAGCTTGAGTTATAAGTCCACTTATATTTTTGCCAAAAAATGACATCCCCATGCGAAGTGAAATACCAATAAATACAACAGTAAGTATATTTGCCAAAATAAGCTGTAACCACTGATTAAAGGTATTGCGTAAGAAATTGTATAATAGACAAAAGATGAAAATAGGGGCAGTTACAGTCAATAGTTTTAATGTGATAGTTGTAGTAATAAAAATAATAAATGGTACAAATAAAGATACTGCTACACCAATCCAGGCAAGAAATGAAGCAATTCCACCTTCTAAGGGGACATATTCTGATTTATCTAGATCAAAAAGTTGACCAGCAATATCCGAACCTAATTCCAATTGGTCATCCATTAAACCGGCAATACCGTTTCCGGTAAAGCCGGTTAAGCTAGTTTTGAGATCATCAATTATCGCTAAAGAGTTATCCAGATACCCTCCATAATTCATCATAAATGCTACAATGATCATTTTTGTGGCAAAATCATAAATTAATGCTGTTGCTGGAGCTTCAATCTTGCCAGATATTACGGCAAATCCTTTTCCTAAAAAGTAAATTGTCAGTGTTACGCCAATAATTGTAAAAAGTGAGCTAGCGAAATTGCTACTCATAGATTGACTAACTGAATCCAGTAACTGAATAACGAAAGAATCGATACTCTCAAAGAATCTCATAATGATAACCTAATTAGAAAAATTAACACCTCGAGTATTCATACGTCGAATACTTGCTTGTGCTTTATTTGCATTACTACAATTGGAGTTTGCCATTAATGGTTCCGCCTTTTTCTCACATTCTTCTAACATTTTTTGACGTTCAGTCGTATGTTCTTTGTAATACTCCACACTTTTAACCTCTTCTGAACAAGCACTTAAAGTTAATATAAATAATGCGATAAAAAGTTTTTTCATCTTTTACTCCGTATTAATTAAATATAACGCCCTTAACGTTTGAGCGACGTTGAGACGCTAACTGTTTTTGTTGTTCATTCATTAAGCGACGGTATTCCGTTTGCCGTGCGTTGAATAAATCCAACTGGACTTTTTGTGATTGCAATGCGGCCAACTGCACGTCCATTGCATTTTTTAAGTCCTGGCTTTCTTTGACATCTTGAGATTTTGTCATCCGTTTAGCGAGTTTATCAATAGTTTTCAATTTACTATTGACGTTACTTTCAAACGAATCTAAGAAGCTCATACTTTCCACGGTGGAAACAATATTTGCTTCACAAGAAGTAATTTCACCTTGACGTAAATTCTTACAACGATCAAAAAGGTTGTATTTTTCAAACAGGCTTTTGGCATTCGCGCTTAATGCGTTTTTCCCACCGGAAACTAAATCGATTACCGGGGTAAACTCCGATTTTAAGCCGTTTATTTCACCATACAAACTATGCGCTTCACCAATGAAAGCCTGCACATCACGAATACCGGTTTGTGAGGCTAATTGGTCGGCATACGCCTTAAGTTCGTTTTTGTAATGAGATACAGTTTCTGTCCATTGTTTTGCTTCTTTTGCCCACTGTTGAACAGTTTGTAGCATACTGATTTGCCGTTGACCTGCGGCAGCACCATCAACTACTGGAATACCGCTAGCTTGAACTAATACCGGCAGAGACAAAACGGCAACTAAAGTGAGTTTTTTAAACATTTTCATCACGCTCTCCTTATACACAACGTTGTTTATAAATTGGAATCCAATCATTAGCGGCTTCGCCAACTTCTTCAATAATTTGATGTAAGATTTCTGCGTTATCCTTACTGGTTGACAAAATTTTTAAGTTTTCACGCCCTAAACCGCTTAAATCTAACTTAGCTAAGGCGGTTTCGAGCCCTTTACGCACTAAGAAAGTACGGGAATCCGGTTGTAATTCACGGATAATTTCAAATTGTTTTTTGCTGATTCCGAAACCATCCACATAATCTACTTTGCGTGCAATCGGGTTAGGTAAACAAATGGTTGTTTCACATTGCTCAACTACCGCGCGGGAAATTGGGCTTTTCAACACTTCATCCATACTTTGGGTCATCGGTATGACAATTCCATCTTCTTTCCGAATAACTTTTAATTTGTTATAGGCAAAGTCGGAAAACGCTTCATCTTTTAACCATTTCCAGAATTCATCCATAAAAATGATCAAACGACGACCATCTAATAATTTTCCGATACGGTGTAATAAGTAGAAAGAAAGCGGACTACAAGTATCCTGGTCATCTAAAAACTCCGTACCATCAATGCCAAATACGGCATGCCCGGTAAAATCTAACGTATCGGCAGGATTATCAAATACCCAACCGAATTCCCCACCTTGCGCCCAGTTTTTCAAACGACGGGCAAGGGAGTTTTCTTTTTCGGCTTTAGTTGAGCCTTCCGGCAAATGTTCAATCACGCGTGAAATCGGATAACTGCGGTATTCCATGTCAAATTCCATCACCGATTTAACCGCCTTGAATAATTCTTCTTCATCGAGCGATGACAACGTTCTGCCGTTACGCGTAACTAACATCTTCATCAACGTGGAAAGGAAAGACAGATTTTCCGGCGTGTTTTCACACATAAACGGATTAAAACCGGTCGGCGCACCTTTACGGATCAGCATGTATTTTCCGCCCATGGCACGAATACAGGCTTCCGCACCGTAATCTTTATCCAGATATACCATTGTCAATTCACGTTTTACCGATGTTGGTAAAAAAGTAGAGGTATGTCTGAATTTATCCAGTTGTGTCATGAGAAAAGTCATCAACATGGTTTTACCGGAACCGGCTTGCCCGAATACTGCGGTATTCCCCAACCGTTTTTCGCCTCTGTCATCAACACCGGGTGCGCTTTGATGAAAGTTAAAATAGTACGGTTGACCGTTTGGCGTTTTCAGTAACGTTACCGCGTCTCCCCAAGGGTTCCCGTTGCGTTTACCGGAGGCAAAATTATGTAAAGAAGTTAGCGACGCATAATTTCTTGAACTTAACATTGCCAGGCGTGGACGGTAGGCAAAATTTGCCGGGAATTGACCGAAATAAGACGCGCTTAACGCCGTATTTGCCAATGTAATAATCAAACCTAAACTACTTAATACCGCAATAATTTCATTGGTTTTATCAGTAACATCTTTTATAGAATCACCGTATACCATCATGCCAAAATGATAATAACCAAAGGATAAACGGCCACTTGCTAAATCATCCAATGCAACAGTTAAATTATCAACTTGCGAAATGGCAGCCTCATTTGAGGAATTTAAGCGTTTTTGCTGTCTGTCTAACTTCTCTTTTGCAACATTGCTTGGCATGGACTGAAAAGATTGTGTAATGACATAATCGGCATTGATATACATTAATGCGTCAAAAAAACCCTCACAGGTTTCTTCCGTATAATCTTTAATTTCAAGGCAGCGGAAGAAACGGCTTTCACCATTAAAAGTAATTTGCCCGGTTTCTTTGCCAAAATGTAAATCAGTATTCCCCAGTAAGTGATAAAACGACGTGGAGGTAACGCGTACCGGTTGCCAACGATTTGTAATCAAATAGTTGTAAAACGATAATTGTTCAGAATAAAGCGCACCACCTTTACTAAAGGTTGTTAACGCTTCACCGCGAAAATCTTCCAGTGCTTTATCCAAGCGGGAACACATTTCTTGCATAGTCTCTAACTGATAAGCAAGCTCCTGTTTTTTATCCTTTAACTTGCTTGTTTTACGAGATATTTTTTCCAGTTTTGAATAAGGGGTATAAACCAACGTAACGTATAGTATGTTACGTTGTAATGTTCCATTATTAAAACCGGCATAGTATTTATCATTTACTTCCTGCGTAAACCCGGAAGAAAAATGACCATCCAAGATTTCATTGACTTTATGGCGAATATTATGCTGATAAAAACTAACCCCTTTTTTAGAAAAAGATTGGATTAAGGTATTCAACTTTTCTTTACTAAGATTGAGCTCATAATTTTCTGCGGTTTCAAACGTCACCCCTTTACAACACCAGGTGGCGACTAAATCACCGTTACGGGTAATCACGACATTCGGTGCAATATGAGAAGAATAAGGAATGAATTTGGAATAATCCTTTTGTTCACTCAGTTTAATACCTAATGTTTCGATTCGATTTTCAGAAAAAGAGGTTCGATTGTATTTTTGTGCCGTAAACGTTTTACTGCCAAAAAAACGCACGATCTTACCTAACCCGCTATTTGTCTTAAAATTGAGCATGTTCAATGTTAAAAAATCCCTATCTGTTTCATACAGTAATCTTGTGCCAATAAGTAGCGGAATAGCCGGTAATACGGCATATAATTTTCCGCTGATGAAATATGCCAGACCACTAAGAAAAGCGATGGCAAATATTATTGGAATGGGGATACCGCCGATCGTGGCTTGTGTTATCATGCCTTTAAAAAGCGGTTCACCACTGATTGTATTTTCTGAATCGGCTTGCATGTTTTACCTTCTTTAAGGGAATAACCACAGTGCAATTTCAGGAACAACAATTAATGTAATCGCACCATAAATCACTTTTGCTATACTTTCGAAAGGTTGCCCTCTCCACATCATTTGATAACCTGCAAATAAACCAGCTAATAAAAAGACAATGCCCGCAAAACCATGAATTTCAGTTGAGAATTGACTTAAATATTGTTTTGTTTTTTGTAAACCACCGGCAAAAGCGGGATTGGTTACCACCATGAAAAGCGCTGGAATAAGTGTGTAATGCAGTTTATGAGAAAGTTTATTAAACATCTTTAACGTCCTTTATTGGTTAATAATTAGTTGATAGAAGCAAGTTTCTTATCTTCTTCCGGCGGTGTTACCGGAGGAAGATTTTTATATAATTTGATTTGATGACGGTTTTTTCTGGCTTGTTGTGGTTTTTTCTCCTTTTTAGTTGTGGTTACTTTTGCTACTTCGGCAACAGCAGCAATAGGTAAAGGTTCATTTTTCAAAGAGGGAATCGCAAAACTTTTTTCCGGGGTCGGTTCAAAGAGTTGTGCATGTACTCTTTCAACATAACTGGTTCCTCGAAAATCTCTTTTATACCCACGTAAGAAATTTCCGGAGTAATAGCAACTCAACGCGTCATTGACACTGCCGCTACGTTGATAACAGTCTTGCAAAATTTGTTGCGCCACCTGCAAGTTATTACAAGGGTCGAACATTTGCTCAAGTGTTACCCCATAACGTGAAAAGTTATGTTTGTTGATTTGCATAAGTCCGACAGAATAGTTTTTCCCCTCCTTTTCAAGTTGTTGTGCGGTTAATACCGCACTATTAAAGTCAGTGGGTTGTTTTACCCAGCCATCTACTACGCCTATCGCAAATTGATTTAATTTGCTTTCTTCTTTCATCACAGATAACGCAGTATCCGGATGAACGAGCGGGGCGCATATAGCAATCATTTGTAGAGCTGTCATTGACATAATCTTTTACATATTCTTCTTATATGTAACTCAAAACGGAATATCATCATCAAAATTATCTGCTGGAGTTCCCGCTTGCGGTTGTGGTGACGTTACCGTTTTAGCCTGGGCTTGTGCCGGTGCCTGTGTTGATTTCGGATCACCTAACATTTGCAATACATCACCTTGAATTTCAGTGGTGTAACGGTCTTGCCCGCTTTGGTCTTGCCATTTACGCGTTTTTAAACGCCCTTCAATGTACACTTGTGAGCCTTTATGCAGGTATTCACCGCACACTTCCGCTTGACGGCGATAAAATACTACACGATGCCATTCGGTTACTTCCCGGCGTTCTCCGGTATTTTTATCCGTCCAGCTTTCACCGGTCGCAATACTAATATTCGCGACAGCTTCTCCGTTCGGCATGACGCGCATTTCCGGCTCATTGCCTAAACGACCAACGATAATGACTTTATTAACTCCAGCCATAACTTTTCTCCTTAACGTTCCAAATCTCTTGCCTGGTTTTTTCTAAAAACGGATCGGTTTTTGGAATTTTTTTATTGAGCTCATAAATGCCCACCTTACGTTCTAAAAAGTCCTCCAGAAATACTTTTTGGAAGTCATTGTAAAATCAGCTATTATCCGAATAAAAAGAGGTGAATTATGTTAGTTGGTTATGCCCGTGTATCGACAAAAGAACAAAACTATGAAATGCAGATCCAAGCACTAAGAAATGCCGGATGTGAAAAAATTTTTTCTGAAAAGGAAAGTGGAAGTTCTGATGACCGTAGGGAATTCAAAAAGGCATTAACTTTTCTCAGGGAAGGAGATACGCTCATAGTATGGAAATTAGATAGGTTAGGACGTAGCGTTTCTCAATCAAGCCGGTTTCTTGAAATACTAAAGGAGAAAAAGGTGAGTGTTGTCAGCCTTATCGAAAACATAGACACAAGAACAATATTTGGAGAATGGTTATTTTATTTTGCGTCTATATTCGCAGAAATGGAACGTAACAGTATAATTGAACGCACAAAAGCAGGCATAAAATTTGCAAGGGAACAGGGTGTAAGAATAGGACGCCCGCCTAAAATGACAGAAGATAATATAGATATAATAAGAGAACTGTTAAAGGCCGGTTGGACGGTAAAAAAAATAGCAGAGAAATTAGGCATATCACAGTCAAGTATATATGCCTATTTTCCTAGTGATATTCTCGAGGATTTACGCCCTAAAGAATTATAAAATCTATCTAAAATGTTCTTGTGCAGACGGCAATTTACGTTCACTTAATAGCTTAAGTTTATTTTGCTCATAACGCTCTTTCGGAGAAAGGGCTTTTTCATTACTCTTAGCAATGCGTTCTTGTTGATTTAAAGCATTCAGCATTGATAAACGTCTCGCACGTTGATATTCAATTAACGGATCAGCTTTGTACGATAATCCTTTATACCGTTCAACAATATCGGCTTTCCAATACTTACGATTCAAGATAATTTCATTACTCATATTTCCCGATTTATCATTTATGAATCGAGGCAAAGAAACTTTTTCAATGTGACTGACTTTAAGCGATATAACATCACCACGTTTAACATCTGAGGATAATAAACTTTGCTCTAATGTTTTACTCCATATCGTCACATTTTTACCATTTTGCGCCTTATATGTCACAAAATAGCTCATTTTATTTTCAGGCTTATGCTGATAAAAATCTTTGCCAAAATCGACAATTTCGACAGCTCGGCTAGGCAACTTATTAACGGATTTTTTGAATGGTGTTGCCTTAGCTTCAACACTTAATGAATTAAGGTACCTTGCAAAATGCGTTCTGATTTCTTGTAAATCATGGAGATTGATATTAACTCGATTTCCATTGTTATCGGCAATTTTTAAAATGACATGACAATGAGGATTATCCGTATCACCATGATAGGCCAATACGAACATGTTATCAGGATATAATTTTTTCAAAGTGGCTTTAACAGCCTTCTTAATTTTTTCCTCCGGAATGCTTCTATCACGCATAGAAAAAACAATATTCATCGTTTGGCGATACTCGCGTTTAAGCTCATTTTTCTTCTTGATTTTAACACCATTATCACGCAAATAATCTCTAAGCTCGCGCACTTCCTCACGACCTTTATAAACTAACCCTTGTTCATCCTCTAACTGAATCTCACCATTTCTTGAAATATAATCCATGTGTGACTTGATAGCTTTAAGATCCTTTCCGCTGCTTGTAATTTTAACCATAACCTCATTAGATTTTTGTAAATTACGTGGTGCTTTTTGTTTGGATGAAACATTATAGGAATGGCTAGATTCTCTAAATTTCTTATTACTAGAATAAGAAATTGAAGAATCTTTTTTAGCTCTTCTAACTAACCATTCTTTTTCGATACGAACGCCCATCTATCCACCGTTTTTGAAATTAAGTTATCAAGTTTTTTATCCAATTTATCAATCCAGAATTGAGTATTTTTCAATGCTATTGATAGTTCCCTTTCATTTATGTCTTTAGATAATTTTTTAGCAATCTGATTAACGTTTCGCCCAACTTGATTTAATGCTGTTCTTAACTTTATGATTTCAGATAATTCATCATTCAAAAGTTTAGGTTCGTTAGAAAGTGTAGATAAAATCCTAAAAACAATTTCCTCACTAATCGAAAATCCATGATTTTCTGCGTGCATTTCCAATGCAGAAATTTCAGAAAGTGTAAGACTTATTCTAATTTGCTTCTTTTCTAGTTCACGAGGCGGAAGCATTTCAATAAACATTACATCATCAGAAAAATAATTTGATAAAACTTTAGCAACTAAACTACTTAAACTATTTCCAGTTTTATCACAAATTTCATCTAATTTTTTTCTTAAAGAGTTATTTAACGTTATAATAACTCTACAATTTTTTTCTGAAATCATGCTGCATTATTTTTCTAAGGTGTATCACTTTAAGGCGCTTGTCGCTATCCTGCATTAGTCCTTTAAGGACATGAAATTAAATCTAACATAAAACTCAGATTTATGCAAAGAAATGTAGAAAAATTAAGCTAATAGTAGTATTATCAGAGGTAACAGTATGCAACCAGTTTAAGAAATTTGCTCCTGTGCTTGTCAAGGTCAAGCCCTCCGGGTTGGCTACGCCAAACCTTGACAATCACCCGCAAATTCTTAATGGTTTAGCATACCGTTACCCCCTCATTTGTGCTAAAGCACGATACAGATAAAATTGATAATAAAGATTTCAGTGATTCGGAGTGAGGTAAATTTTTGAAAATTATGCACAAGAACGGATGAGTGGTAAGAAATTTTTGGAGCTCCAAAAAAGCCCAAAAATTTCTTATCCCGAATAGTGAGCGTAAGCGAGCGTAAGTGACTGTGTATAATTTTCAAAAATAGCTTTTAAGTGTGGTAAAATTCGGTGTAAAACTGCAAGCAGTTTTGCACAATTTTTCCACACGGTCGCCATCGGCGATAAAAGCGTGGCGCGACAAACTATAGGTACACATATTTTTAACAAAAAGGTAATAATCATGAAAATTACAAATTCTAAGATCGAAAAGTTGAAAGAGCAGTTAAAACTAGAGGAGAAAAAAGAAAAGCTGCGTATCAAACAGGAACAGGAAAATAAGATTAAAAATGATAAAGATAAGGCTTATAAAGCCTATCTAATAATTAAAGAACAATGTAAAAGTGATCCTACCTTTAAAGCTGATTTTAGAGAATTCTTGATTAAGAATTTCAAGAATGATGATTTTAAAGTAGTTCATTTTTTATGTATTGATGAAGGAGAAAAAAATGACAACGCTACCAATTAGCCAATCTGATTTAGACGAAATCAACAATGATTTAGCAGATGATGGTGTTATCTATGATTTGGATACATCAGGAATTGATATAGAGGCATTTGATCCTGAAATCGATTCAGACGATTAGTTTATAAGGAATAAGATATGGCAGAGAAAAAAGATATTCGCACAGATTATGAAGATCGGTTAGCGGAAACAATACGTAGTGCCATTATTAATAATGATTCAAAATGGGAAAAACGCTGGAATAGTTTTGATATATATCCGCAAAATGGAAATACGGGAAGGCCATACTCCGGTATTAATGAACTAAATCTTTATTTTTCGCCATATGATGATCCTCGATGGTTTACTTATAAGCAAATTAAAGAACTCGGCGGACAAGTTAAGAAAGGTGAAAAGGGTCGATTGATACAATTCTATACGAATAAAATTGAGCGAATTAAAAAAGACCAAAACGGCAAACCGATTGTTGACCAAGAAGGGAAAAAACAAAGAGAAGTAGAAATAATTGATGGCTATATAGCAAAATATTACATTGTTTTTAATGCTCAACAAACAACCGGGCTCCCTCCTTATACCCCACTGGAAATCACAATAGAAGACCGAAAAAAGCGCGATCTATATAACATAGAACGGATAGAACAACTTGTTAGAAACATGAATATTAATGTTGAGGAAAAGTTTAGTAATAAGGCTTACTATCAACCGGATTTAGATCTCATCGTGATTCCAGATAAGGCACAGTTCAAGGGCAAAAAAGAGTACTACGGCACACTTCTACATGAAGCGTCTCATGCAACTTCTCACCCGTCCAGACTAAATAGGAAACTTTCTTTTGATATGAATTCAAAAGAGTACGCTAAAGAAGAACTTATAGCTGAAATTTCATCAATGTTACTTTCCAGGAAATATCAAATTGCCGTGCAAAATCCTAAGCGAGATTTTTCTGATGAAAAAAATTCGTTGGCATATTTGCGCGGGTGGATTATGGCCGGCAAACTGACAAATGATGATTTTAAAGAGGCTATAAAAACAGCTGTAAAAGTATCAAATTACATTACACTATATGACAAAGAGTTAACCTTGGATAAATCTCTATCAAAAGAAGCTATTCAACAAAACAACCACATTGTCTCGTTTGCCCAACATCAGGGCTATAAATCTTTTGATGAATCCATGAAGTCAAATACAGTGGAAGCATATCATAAATTGAAGGCGCAGCTCGTCTTTCAAAAAGAACCTATCAAAGAACAAGAGAAGGAAAGATAATATTTATGTAAAAACATAAATATTGCTAAACATATAAGAGTAAAAGTGCGGTAAATTTCTACCGCACTTTTTGTTTACATCGTGCTTTAGCACAAATGAGGGGGTAACGGTATGCTAAACCATTAAGAATTTGCGGGTGATTGTCAAGGTTTGGCGTAGCCAACCCGGAGGGCTTGACCTTGACAAGCACAGGAGCAAATTTCTTAAACTGGTTGCATACTGTTACCCAATAAATATTGGGTCGGAGTGTACTTTGCCCTTGCGGTAGCAAGGGTCCTATTATTTGAAAATCGAAGATTTTCTGTTCCTTATTTTTATATTTAAAAATAAATTATTAAATAACGTTTAGTGCCGAAATTAAGGGCGAATTTAATAATATTTACCTAACAACAAACACACAACTTACTCACAATGTCGTATGAATTTAGCAAAATTTAGTTAGTATCAATGCAATCTTTACTCTGAAATAAAAATAAGGTAGATGAAATAGCCTAAATTATAAGCAATTTCATATTGGTAGATGTGTTGAGTCGTGACTTAGTAAAACCAAGCCATTAACTGAAAAAAGATGATTAAATTAAGAGGCGTAATGTTGTAAATCGGTCATGTAGCTTTCTTTGAGGGCTTTCTGGTACAAAATATCGTTTGCCGCTTTTTCTCGCGCTCGTTGTCTTATTCGATCCTTGTCATATAGACGCTTGCGGAGTTTTTGTACTTCTTCCGTTGTGTTACAGTCGGCAAACGAACGAAAACACGGTTTAAAAACGTCGCTTTCAATGTCTAAATCAAGATAATTTACCGGCTTACGTTGCGAAACAAATTTAATGACGTGCTCGCCTAACAAATCTTTTCGGCGTTTGATGAGTAAATTCCGGAGTGAATAGTGCTGTTTAATGTCGGCAACGCCCTTATTTTCCAATTTATCTAAATGTTTTTTATAGCGTTCAAATGTTTGATTTACTCGATTGTTCACAAATTGATATTTATGGAAATCGACCAGGATTTTTCTTAATTCTTTCTCTGTAATGTTGAACATTAAAAAGAATTCAACGTTTAAGAAAATCCGCATTGGTTTATGCTTTTGTCCCAATCGGTCATACTCACGTAATACAGTAATCAATTCAGCGTCTTCCAACATTTGAATAGCATTGAGTACCGTATCGTAACGCACTCGATTTTTACCATTCTTATCCCACGATACATAAGCCTGATTACACATATTAGCAATATGTTCGACGTTTGCGCGGACTTCAAAGAGATAATCGCTTGCCGGAGAAAAGTCACAGTAAGTAATAAGCGTTGGCAACAAAACAGAAAGGACTTCCCGACGTTCCCGGCGGATAGTCTCACGCTGATATTTACTTAATCGTAAAGCGTTCAAGTAAGGATTCTTATTGAAATTATGGGTTTCACAACGTTGCAGGAAAAACCACGTTGTATAAGCAAATTCCCGGCTCTGGAGATTTTGAGTAAAGAAAGGAGTAAGATTGCGATGTTTTTTCTTCGCGGCCTTCTCATAGTTGACAGCTCGTTTTGATGACTTAAAGCCGAATGTTCTGTTGATTTTTTTACGTTTAATCTTCATTGTTGCTATTTCTTGTTAAGCAACATTTGAATCACGATTTTAAGGTACTCACAATGTAAAAATTTAGTTTAAAACTATTGCAAATAACATTCAGCCCAGTATAATACTAACTGATTTAATTAATCGTGTTTCAAACGTTGCTTTGGTAGAGTTCGTTAAAACACACTTCTTGAATAAGCACCTTTGCCGAGGTGCTTTTTCTTTTTCAGTTTCCTCTCGCCTCAAATCTCATTTCTTGAGCAGAAAGCAAGTTAGTGCTCCTTATTCTACTCTTTATGCACAAAAAAGATCAAGAAAGATCTATTTTTTTAAGTTAAAAAAACTCATTTTTATGGTATTTTATTATTGAACTATACCCACAAGAAGGATACAATGAGGATAATATGACAGATTCAGATATTTCAATTAGAGTTCGCACAAACAGGGCACTGAAAAATCAAGTCGCTAAAGAACTACGAAAAATGGGATTAACCGTTTCTGACGCCATTAGACTATATTTAAGCTACATAGCAAATGAAAAAAAATTACCAAATGAATTAACAAATTCTGCTGTATTGATAAGCATAGCGAAAGAAAGGAAGCTGTAATCCAAATAATCCTCTAGAAATTATCTGTTAAAGATGATTGTAAACGCGGTTATAAAAACCGATCCGTTTTTGGAATTTTAGAGGTTAAATTTAGATAGGAGTTTAGTTGTTACATCCTTTTACAAACTTAAAAAAATCATCCCTATAATTGCAAAGATAATAACTCATAGTGTCCTCTCCTGTTCCTTATTTAAGGAAATTTCAAGCTTTTTTTCGGCTATTTCCTTTTTTTTCGCAACTTCATAGGCAAGTTTAGGATAATCCTTTTGCCACTGCGGATAGATTACCTGTAATTCACGTTCTATCGAACGTTGTACGGAATCTTTGAGTAACCGGGTAATGGCTTGATAATCGCCCTTATCTGCGTTTGCTAGCGCGTTGTAATAGTTTTCCCTATCCGTCGGCTCAATAATGGCGATACTGTAACCGGCATTCATCAGTTCAAGATTCATAATTAAACGCCCGGTACGCCCGTTGCCATCAACGAAAGGATGAATCCCGACAAAATCCGCATGGAGTTTCGCAATTCGCTCAAGTGCCGGCATTTGGTTTTCTTTATCCAGGCGATTTTGTTCAATCAATCGTTCCATGGCATTTTGTAACAAATAAGGCTGTGGGGGAATATGCTCCGCACCTTGAATCGTTACCGGTACACTGCGGTATTTGCCGGCATAAATTTCTTTCTCTGTGCCTTTCAGTAACAACGCATTAAATTCTTTAATATGGCGTTCGGATAGTGATTCTTTCGCTTTCACTATATCCAATAGGTAATTAATGGCTTCCCTGTGGTTGATTACATCCAGGTGATCTTTAAACGGTTTCCCCTTGGCCGTAATCCCATTTTCCAGTAACACCCGGGTTTCAATTAAAGTGAGCTGGTTGCCTTCAATTGCATTAGACGCTTGGTTATAACGCAACATAAAATCATCTTGTAAAGATTTTGTCGTAACCGGGTCAAGCGGACGCTTCGAATCCAATACTTTTTTTAGTTCATTTACAGTATTCATGTTCACTTTTCCATTTTTATGCTTACAAATATTTATGCTTTTGTATAAATATTCATAACATGCCTTTTTCTTTTAAATCCTTACTAAGTAAGTCATTAAAATACTCTTTCAACTTAATATCATTAAGTAACGCGTATTTCTTCGCTGCTTTGTAAACATCCACCGGAATCATGATGGTAGTTCGTTGTTCGGCAATAATTACTTCCTCTTTGAGCTGTGGCATAGCCGTTTTTTCAATGCTACCCATAGAAAGCCCGGATTTGCTTAGTGTACCTTTTGTTAATTTACTCATATTGAACTCCTAGTACAGTTAAAATTTCATTTGTGATTTGATTAATCTCTGCTTTCGCTTCTTTAGACTGACTTTCAAAAACCGTATTACCGGAACTTAAGACTTCTGCATAGCTGACGCGTACCGCCGTACTACCCTTTAATAACGGTATTTCAAAGTTTTCGTTGATAAATTCAATAACTTCTTTAGCTAAATTTGTCTGCTTATTCGTTTGACTGATGACTAACCCGGCTTTGAGCTTATCATCAATTTGCATACGTGCTTGCACCAGCTCTATCGAATCTTTGCATGCCCAAATATCAAATTGTGATGGTTTCAGTGGGATCAGAATGTAATCGGCAAGTTTAATTGAATCGGTCATGGCTTTTTCAATACGTGGCGCACCATCAATAATTAAAAAATCTGCCTGGCGACCAAGTGCTCGGATTTCTTTTTCAGAGAGCCCTTTATCACAAGCAAACACCGGGAAAAAATCATCACCGGCAAGCGCATTCCACTCACGCGCGGACGCTTGTGGGTCGAGATCGGAAGAGCGTCGTGTAGGGAAAGAGTGTAGATCTCGGTGGTCGCCGTATCATTAAAAAAAAAAAACAAAAA
>OOCP01001654.1_pt1 | contig 21614 bp, 16 predicted proteins | sample 1671511 | NCBI WGS metagenome assembly OOCP01 (sample SAMN06348164, study PRJEB24527) | human gut metagenome | biome: human gut; feature: ankylosing spondylitis patient; material: feces | host: Homo sapiens | place: China | collected 2015-10 | reverse complement strand
TTTTCGAAGCCGAAAGAGGTTTTTATTGGCATAATTTTTCGAAGCCGAAGTTGTACAAGTTTGTACGTCCGCCAACACCTGCCTTTAGGCATGGGGAGTGTCAAAGGGATACGTTTAGTGTTAACACACAGTGTCACTACAATGATACCGAAAATTCACACGGGTTTGAGGCCTGTGTGTAGCCATTGCGTACGTTTAGTATAACTAAAAACTATTGCAAAATATTATTTAATAGAAACAAACCTATTCAATGGAGCGTGGCTTCGTCGGGAATCGTCAGTCGCGGGACGCTGGTTAATAACGTACGGGTGTAGGGCGTGCGGGGATGGTGGCGTAGCGTATACGGGTCGCCCATTTCCACAATTTTCCCTGAGCGCATTACCCCAATCCGATCGGCCATATAGTCCACCACGGCAAAGTTATGCGTAATAAAGAGGTACGCGAGCCCACGCGCCGCTTGTAGGCGCTTTAAGAGGTTAAGAATCTGGGCTTGCACGGACACATCCAAGGCGGAGGTGGGTTCGTCACAGACAATGAGTCGTGGTTCGGGGGCGAGGGCACGGGCAATCGCAATACGTTGACGTTGACCGCCCGAAAAGGCATGCGGTAATCGATCCCGCACGTCCTCTGTGAGGCCCACGTCGGCGAGTAGGGTGCCGACGCGCGCTTTCTTTTCGGCCATCGTCCAGTCGGTGCGTAGCGACATTCCCTCTAGGAGCGTGTCTTCAATCGTCATTCGAGGGTCAAGCGAGGCAAAGGGATCCTGAAAGATGATTTGAATACTCTGGCGTAAGCGCTTGAGATCCTTGGGGCGTGTTAAATCGAGAGGCTCGCCATCGAGACTCACCCGCCCCGAGATACGGGCCCCTCGTTCCAGGAGTCCAAGCGTTGCCAAGGCGGTCGTGGTTTTGCCACTCCCAGATTCCCCCACCAGGGCAAGGGTTTCCCCTTCAAACAGACTCAACGAGACGTTATCGACCACCCGTTTGGCCCCCGTACCCCAAAAGCGCGATCCATAGTCGACCGTTAAGCCGTCCAGACGAAGAATTTCTTGGGTAGTTTTCGTGGCCCCGCTGAGGACGTCGGTACGCTCCGTTTTCGTGCCCTGTGTGTGCGTCTCAAAGACAAACGGACAGCGAACGGCATGCGCTGCACTGACCTGAGGTTCACTGGCAGGATCCGCTAATAAGTGAGGGGCTAAGACCAAGGGCGGCGCCTCCTCAAAGCAACACGGTTGTGCCCGTTGGCAGCGTGCGGCAAAACGGCAACCCGATGGCGCATGGGCGAGCGAAGGCACTACCCCTTCGATGGGGGTCAAGCGCTCGCGGGGATTTTCTCGCGGTAGCGCTCCGAAAAGGGCTTTGGCATACGGATGAAGCGGACGACGAAAAAACTCGTCCACTGGCGCGATTTCCACGGTTTCTCCCGCGTAAAGAAGCGACAAACGATCGGCCGTGGCTTTGACCACCGCGAGGTCATGCGTGATCAATAAAATCGTCAAGCCATAGGTGCTCTGTAAGCGTTTTAAGAGGTCTAAGACCTGTCGTTGTAAGGTCACATCCAATGCCGTGGTGGGCTCATCGGCAATCACGAGGTCGGGTTTGGCCGCGAGCGCCATGGCAATCAGAATGCGTTGCTTTTGTCCACCGGAGAGTTCATGGGGAAACTTTTGGGCGGTTTTCTCAGGGTCGGGTAACCCCACCTGTGTGAGCCACTCGATGACCTCGGCCTGTACGGCACGTCGGGAAAGCGAGAGGTGGGTTTCTATGACTTCGGCAATTTGGTCGCCCACGGTCATCACGGGATTAAGGGCCGTGCCGGGTTCTTGGAAAATCATGCTGATGCGCTTGCCTCGCCATTCGCGCATGGCGGACTCGGGTAAGTCTGCGAGCGAGGTCCCTAAAAACCGAATGTCACCCGCCACGAGGCTGGCCCCTTGCGGTAAGAGACGCATAATGGCGCTGGCGGTGAGGCTTTTCCCGCAACCCGATTCTCCGACCAAGGCAAACGTTTCGCCCTGGTAAAGGGTAAAGTGCACGTCGTTTAAGGCTCGAATGGGCCCTTCGCTCGTCGGTAAGCTGAGGGCAATATGATCCACTTCGAGGAGAATAGGCCGATCAGAAGTTGCTTGAGTCATCACGTTGCTCCTAGGATTCCCGTGCGTTGGCCCGGGGGTCAAACGCGTCACGAACGCTCGAGGCAAGCACGTTGGCCGAGAGGACGAGCGTCAACATAAAGCAAAAGGCAGCGCCCAAATTCCACCAGACCATGGGCGAGCGACTCAATTCACTGCGGGCCGCATTAATCATGGTGCCAAAGGAGTTCATCGAGGGGTCTACCCCCACGCCCACATAACTTAACACCGCCTCATAGAGCACAATGCCCGAGAAGTCCAAGACGGCAACAATCAGTACGATATGGAGCACGTTCGGGAGAATATGTCGCGCCATAATCGTGAGATTCGAGACGCCCGAGGCGCGAGCCGCCATCACGTAATCGAGCGTGGAGAGTTTCAGGGTTTCTGCACGCAGTAAGCGGGCAAGACTCGCCCAACCCGTGAGCCCAATAATGAGCGAGAGCATAAAGAGTTTAATGTCGGCGCGCTCCAGCCCCGTTTGCCACAAATCGGGGTGTGAGTCCATAAAGCCCTGAATCATCAGCACCATAGCTGCAATCAATAAAACCCCTGGAATCGAGGAGAGCGTGGTGTAGAGGTACTGGATCAGATCATCCACCCAGCCCTTGAAAAAGCCCGCGGCGATGCCAAGCGTCACCGCAAAGGGAAGCGTGGCGAGGGTAGCCAAGGTGCCAATCACGAGGGCGGTTCGAAGCGACTGTAGCGACGCGAGGAGTACATCGTTGCCCACGGCGTCGGTCCCCAACGGATGGCGAGCGGGCCACGCCGCCAAGAGGGCACCAAACAGGAGCCCCAGCACGATGAGGGTTAGCCAACTGGAGCGTTGCGCGGGGCTCATGGCTTTAGCACCACGGTTCATGGCGCGGGCCACGCCCCACGCGGGAGCCCCCAAGAGTAGGGCGCCCAGCAGGGCTCCTAGCGCCATCCGTAAGACGAGTTCCGTCGTGCTCCAAGCATAGGTCTGAGGCGCTTTTAAGGGTTGAAAGTCACGGATGCGTCCCGTCGGTGTGAGCGCCGTACTCTTATCAAACTCTTTGAGCGCGAAGGGGGTGCTGTAGCTGCGTTCCGGGTGAGCCGCATCCAGTGTTTCGTTGACCCAGTGCGCTAAAAGCGAACGGGTGACGGGCGAATAAATCGGAGTCCCATCGGGGGCAGGGTCCAAGGCAGGGCGAAAATGTACCGAGTCGAGCGCGGCAATGCTGGTAAAAAAGAGCAATAACGTCGCTGCCACGGCCGCACTGGGGCGTGAAAACACCCGTCCCCAGGCACGACGAATCGTGGGGCGCGTGCGGACCCAAAGTCCGTAACCGAGTAGGCCCAACAAGAGGAGCCCCATGACGATATCGGTGGAAAGACAAACCCACATCTTCTCGGTCTCCTTATTTCGACAGGCGGATGCGGGGATCCACCACGGTGTAGACCACATCGGTGGCGAGTAGCCCTACGATATAGGCCAGCGTCCCTAGGAACACCATGGCGCGCACAATGGAAAAGTCTTGAGCGTTTAAGGCATCAATCGTGTAACTGCCTAAGCCTGGAATACCAAAGAAACTCTCCATGATGAGACTCCCCATAAAGAGCATCGGTAAGACGGCCACGGTGCTGGTGATAATCGGCAAGGAAGCGTTACGTAGGACGTGTTTGAATAAAATGCGGCTCTCACTTAATCCTTTGGCACGGGCAGTTTTCACATAGTCTTTATGGATTTCTTCCAAAAAGAGGGCTCGGTAAAGCAGGGTGTCACTGCCTAAGCGGGAAAACACCCCAATCGCGATTGGTAAGATCAAGAAGGGCCATGCGCTGGAGCCCGCATCCCAGCCACTGATGGGAACGAGCCGTAGGACTTTACTAAAGAGCCATTGGCCGGCAATGATATAAAAGAGCCCCGAGATACTCATCAAGACGACCGCTAACCCGATGGCCGCATTCTCTAGTTTGGTTTGTCGATAGAGAACGACCAGAAGTGACCAAGCGACCATCACGATAACGCCTAAAAGAAATGTCGGCGCAGCAAGGAGCAGTGAGGGGACCATACGGGTTTTGATTTCATGCGTAATGTCGCGTCCCGTGTCCGAGAGTCCAAAGTCGAGCGTCAGTAAGGGGACACTGCGGGTAAAGAAAATCGTATTCGTAAAGCGTTCGCTCCCCGATTTAGTCTCGTCATAAAAGAGCGGTTTATCGTACCCATGGGCGACTTTCCAGGCAGCAATGGCCTCGGCACTCACACGTTTACCCCCAATATTGAGTCGTGCCATATCGTCCGGGGTGTTCACGGCGAAAAAGAGTAAGAAGGTCAGTAAATTGACCCCTAAGAGAATCAGTACCCCATAGAGCACACGGCGAATCAAATAACGAATCATACGGAGGCTCCTTTCGTGGGATCGTTCGCTCGTAAGGTCGTAGCGGAACGGTGCTGAAGCACACGTTTGGCTCCCCAGACGATCCCCACAAGGAGCGGAATGACGAGCAAAAGTGGCCAATAAAGCGGTGAATTCCACGCGTCAATCCGGTCGCGACGCATCGTAGGATCGACGCTAAAGTACTGGAGACTGTTGCGTACCATGCTGCTCGGTTTGGCGTTATGCACCCACGCGTGAAAGACGGCGACGTTTGAGGGGAAGACCCCAAAAAGGACTGGAGCGTCTTCTTGCACAATACGGGTCATCTCGTCGACCAAGGCCTGCTTTTCGGGGCCATCCTCTAAATACTGTAAGCGTTTAAAGCGTTCATCAAAGGCAGCGGACTGATAGTTGGTTTCATTACTGCCGCCAAAATGGGCCCGACTTTGCGCGCCCGAGAGTAAAAAGAGGAAGTTCTCGGCATCGGGGTAGTCCGCATTCCAGCCGGCTAAAAAGATTTGCACACTCCCTTTACTCAATTTATCTTGGAAGCGATTAAAGTCGGTGGCGCGAATTTCCAATTGAATCCCCAGTTTGGCAAATTGGCGTTGGAACCATTCGAGCAAACTCTTGGAGCCCTGCGAGGCACTTTGGTAGTCAAAGTTGAGGACCAACGGTTTACCGGTTTTTTCATCAATCCCATTGGGATAACCAGCTTTTTGCATGAGGGCACGTGCTTCCTCGAGTGAGCGGCGCACGGGGATCCCATCGCTCCCCCGCTTAAAGACGACCGGGTTAAAGGCTGTGGGACCATCGTCACGCCACCCAAAGAGTCCTGGCGGCACAATCCCATGCGCCACCATGCCTAAATCTTTTTCAAAAATGGCAATGTACTCTTCCCAATCGACCGCAATCGAAATCGCTTGGCGAAGGGCTCGGGCACGTTCTTGACTCTGGGCATCCCCGGTGCCTCCCAACACCGGATCGAGCCAATTAAAGCCAATGTAGGTAATGGCAGGCTCGACGGATTTGGGCAGTTGTAGCGCTTTTTCTTTATAGAGTTTGGCTTTTTCGGGGCTATCGACCATGGCGACCGAAAAGCCGCCCCCCATGTCGACACGGTCAATCAAGGGACTGTCGTAGTAGCCTTGTAGAAATTTACTTTGTAAGGGTACGCCTTCTTTTTCGATATCAAAGACGATGCGATCCACTTGAGGAAGGGGGCGACCACAGGCGGCTAAGTAGCCCAGCGCTTCGTCGGTGGCTTCACCTTCACACGGATAGGTTTCGTGGCGAAATAGCGGATTTTTCACCATCACGTGTTCGCGGTTTTCTAAAAAGGCCTGCATCATAAAGGCCCCCGTACCGACGGGCCACGTATTAAAGCTAACGTTGTGCGCGATAAGACCCGGTTGGGCGTAAAAACGATCCGCTTCGATGGGCACGGGCGCCAGAAAGTTCATCGTGAGCCAGTAGTTAAACTGCGGGTATTTCCCTTTGACATGAAACCGCACTGTATACCGGTCGATCGCTTCGACGCCCGTAAAGGGGACTTGCATCAGGTCAAAAAAGGGCCCCGATGTGCCACTTGCCTTTTCGCTAGCATCCCGCTCACGCAGGGCTTTTGCATAGTCGGCTAACCCAATGATGTGCTCGGCCAGGGTGGGTAAGACGGGCGAGGCAACACGTGGGGACGCTAAACGGCGTACCCCATAGACGTAGTCCTCGGCCGTCAACTCTCGGGAGGCTTTTTCGGGAAAGTCCTCGGGCGAATACTTATCGCGCAGTGCCTCGTCACTGAGCGCCCAGTAGCGTCCTTGCCCGTTGGCGTCCATGACAAACGCAGGATGGGGCGCATAGTAAATCCCAGGTTTAATTTTGATGTCGTAGCGCGATTCCGCAATCTGTTCAGGAGGGGCGTCGGCGGGAAGGGCGTTCCCGTTTTTATCCCAATAGGTGGGTGTCACGACCTCTTCGGCCGTACGAGGAATCACTTGGTAGGGACGTTTTAAGTAGTGATACTGGTAGAGCGGTTCATAAATGGCTAGCACATACGTGGCTTCATCCGACACATACGAGCGCTGAGGGTCCAAGGTTTTGGGACTGCGCGCAAAAAAAGCGGAAAAGAGCGTATTGTGCTCATACTCCTCAAGCGCATGAGGCGCGTTGATCACGCGTGCCTCAACGCCTCGAGCTAGCCCCAGCACGATTAGCGAAGTGAGTCCAAGGACGGTCAGAACTCTTTGACTCAATAAGTGTGGCAGTGCAGCAAAAGCGCTCAAAGCAGTCTCTCCCAAAAGTGCGGAGCACGTCCAGCCGTATACGAATAGAGAAATTATACCGAAGGCGCTTTCATTGCTTGGTTGAGCCAGCCTAATGGCGTTGGTTGAGGGTGCGTGGATGCCAACGTCGCTCGTCCTATGGAGGTAGTCTTCGTTAGGGTGAGGACGGCCTGTTGAGAAGCGCACGGCCCGTAGAGGCGGGCCCGAAACGTCGGAAGCCGTTCGCTAGGCCCTGACGATAGACCGATTCAAACGCGCTGTTATGGGAGTATTTTGACGAGCAAGACGGGGTAGGAATAGAAAAAAACAATAGCGAAGCGGTTAGCTATCATCCTTTCGATATAGATCAAAGATCTAAGGGGATCTTTACCAAAATAATGGTTTACCCTTACTCCATAGTGGTTATAGAATATGACGTACTGAAATACATTCTTATTCTTTCAGTGAGTCCCACATGGGAGAGATCGAGGCATTCCTTTAGGGAGGGCTGTGATGAGCAAATCGGTGCGCAGGCTCCGGTTCGAAACGTCTACGATACTCGACTTTGGGGACAATCTCAACATTTTTTTCTCAGTACTGGAGACACAGATGAAAAAAATTCTCGTCGCTGCTGCTTTGACAGCCGCTTTTGGTACAGCCTTTGCCGCTGAAGACATCAATGTGGACGTTGCCGTGATTGGTGCGGGTGGGGCTGGTTTGTCGGCGGCTGTGGAAGCCACGAACCTCGGCGCTAAGGTCGTAGTGGTCGAAAAAATGGCTTTCCCGGGTGGTAACACGATCCGTGCCGCTGGTGGTTTGAATGCTCCGTCGACGACGTTGCAGCAGGCCAAAGGAATTTTTGATTCGCCCGAAATCGCTTTCTATGATGCGATGAAGGGTGGTCATTGGAAGAATAACCCTGAACTCGTTCGCACCTTGGTGACGAAGGCCGCGGAAAGCGTGGAATGGTTGCTCGCCTTGGGCGGTGACTTCCGTGACGTCGGTTTGATGGCCGGTGCTTCCCAGCCCCGTACGCATCGTCCCACGGGCGGTGCCTTGGTCGGTCCGGAAGTGATCAAGACCCTCTACAATGCTGCCAAGGCTCGTAGCATTGACGTTCGCACCAGCACCACCGCTACCGAAATCTTGCGCGACAAGGATGGTCGTGTGGTGGGCTTGAAAGTGAGCAGCAAGAAAGACGGTGACTACACGATTCACGCCAAGGCGGTGGTGGACGCTGCCGGTGGTTTTGCTGCCAACAACGCGATGGTCTCCGAATACCAGCCCAAGTTGAAGGGCTTTGCCACGACGAACCACCCGGGTGCGATGGGCGAAGGGATCGCCTTAGCCACGAAGATCGGCGCGGATACGGTTGACATGGCTGAAATTCAGGCTCACCCGACCGTGGTGCCGAAGGTGGGCGAATTGATCACCGAAGCCGTTCGTGGTAATGGCGCGGTGTTGATCAACAAGGAAGGCAAGCGCTTCTTCAACGAATTGGATACGCGTGACGCGGTTTCCGCTGCGATCTTGAAGCAGAAGGATAACGTGGCTTACCTCTTCTTTGACTCCGACATGCAGAAGTCCTTGAAGGCCACGGAAGGCTACATCAAGGAACCCTACACCTTGACGGGTGCTACGTTGGACGAAATCGCTGGCAAGATGGGCGTCGACGCCGCCACGTTGAAGGCCACGATGGAAGCCTACAAGAAGGGTAAGGCTGCGAAGAAGGACGCCTTTGGTCGTGCTGACATGCCGCGTGACCTCGACAAGGGTCCGTTCTATGCGATTCTTGTTACCCCGGCGGTTCACCACACGATGGGTGGCTTGAAGATCGACACGAAGACCCAGGTCTACGACAAGAATGGCAAGGTCATCCCGGGTCTCTTCGCTGCGGGTGAAGTCACCGGTGGTGTGCACGGTGGTAACCGCTTGGGTGGTAACGCTCAGGCTGATATCGTGACGTTTGGCCGTATCGCGGGTCAGCAGTCCTACATCTTCGCTAAGCAGGCGAAGTAATTTGGTCCGTTGATTGACCGATCGATGCCCGATGCGTTCGGGCATCGATTCGAAAACCCTCCTAACGAAAACCTCGGAACCATTGGCTCCGAGGTTTTTGCATTAAGGAGGTGCACTTCACCCAAAGGATACTCATCACAACGTAGCGGATGGCTTTCCCAACGCTACTTGTCACCAAAAACCCCTCCGTTGAGTGAAGTGCGAAAGGGGGTCGATTACCCTTTGAGGAAGTGCTTCACAATGGCCACCTCCATCGTGGTGCCGGTAATGAGCGCCTCGTCTTTAGGTAGGAATTGGGGGTGATGGTTTTCATAAGGGCTTTCCCCTCCGAGCACATTAAAGTACATGCACGAGGGAACGACTTCGCTAAATTCGGAGAAGTCTTCGCTACCACTCATGGCTGTGGTGGTAAGGACGTTTTCCGCACCGAGCGTGGCTTCGGCCAACGCTTTAATTTCATTCACGAGCGCCAAATCCTGTACCACCGATTTCGCGCCAGGCTGCCATGTGAGCGTGGCCTCGGCATGGTGATTTTTGGCGATCCCATAAACGAGCTCTTCGACGCGTGCCATTAGTAGGGAGCGGTCGTCTGGATTTTTGGCACGGATATCCACTTCAAGCTCGGCCGTTTGGGGGATCACGTTGGAGACCGTGCCTCCGACAAACACATTGGGCGAGACCGCTGCAAAGTGCGACGGATCAATGTTGCGTGACACAATCGTGTGGAGGGCGAGGATGATTTCCGCCCCCACGAGAATCGGGTCAACCCCATGGTGGGGACGTGAGCTGTGCGAGCCTTTCCCGTGAATCGTGATGTGACAGTTATCGCACGAACTCGTGACGACCTCATCGGTGAGGATTTTCACTTTGCCCACCGGTCCATTCATGATGTGTAATCCAATGCAGTGATCGACGTCGTCGAGTACCCCCGCTTTCACCAAATCGATCGCTCCGCCTGGGGGCAACTCTTCGGCATGCTGAAAGAGGAATTTGACCGTACCGTGAAGGGTATGGCGTTCGGGCGCGAGCGCAGCAATCGCCGCCATTAACATCGCGGCGTGGGTATCGTGCCCACACATATGGCCCACGCCTGGGTTTTGGGAGCAAAAAGGCACGTCGTTGGCTTCTTGCACGGGCAGGGCGTCGATGTCGGCGCGTAGCGCAATGGTCTTACCTGGGCCCGCGGTTCCGACCAATGTGGCCACCACACTCGTGGGGGTGGGCTGGGTGAGGGTGATGCCCTCAATGCCGCTCAATTCCTTGAGGATGTATTGCGCGGTGTTATGTTCCTGAAACCCCAACTCAGGGTGCGCATGGATATGGTGGCGCCATTGAATCAATTGGGCTTCATTAATCTGAGTCATAGAACCTCCCGTAGCGAAGCGAGCGTAGTGCGCTCGGTCGATGTATCAAACGTATTGGTACATCTTAGCGAGTGAGTGATGGCTTGGGAGAGAGATCAGTCTGGGGAAAATAGGACTATTTGCGTGTTAACTGCGAGTGATCACGTCCCCTACACACTACCCGATAATCGCCGATAAATGTCGACCAATGGCGCTCAATATTCGACGCACGGTTACGAGAGAAAGTCAAACACCCTAGTGTCCGGTCGGATCACTAGGGTGTTTATTGAAGAGAGCGTGTCAGGGCCGCTGAGTTACTTCAGGGGCAATTCCTGTTCTTGCATGGCTTCGAAGGCCTTCTGAGCTTCTTGAGCGGTCTTCGCCTTACCCCACACATCGCCCCAGTCGCCCGATAAGGCGCCCTTGGCGTAGTCCGTGGCACGGTTTTCGAAGAAGTTGGTGTGGGTCACGCCCAACATCGCGTCCACCCAGGGAAGCGGGTTTTTCTTCGAACCGAAAATGGCCTTCATGCCGAGACCCGTTAAACGACGGTCCGCAATGTAGCGGATGTAGTCACGCACTTCGCCGCGGGTCAAACGCTTCATTTCCGAGACCCCGAATGCGAGGTCAATGAACTTGTCTTCCAAGTCAACCATCACTTCAGCGATCGTGTAAATGCGGGACTTCAATTCGTCGGTCCAGAGTTCGGGACGCTCTTTGATGTACTCACGGAAGAGTTTCGTCATCGATTCCGTATGGAGCGTTTCGTCGGCGATGGACCAAGAAATGATCTGTCCCATGCCCTTCATCGTGCCGTTGCGAGTGAAGTTTAAGAGCATCACAAACGAACTGAACAGCTGCATCCCTTCGGTAAAGGCCGAGAAGGCAGCAATTTGCGCGGCGAGTTCATTGTCTTGCTCACTCACTTCGTTAAAGAAGTTGTGCTTGGCGGCCATGGCTTCGTACTGAAGGAATTCGTTATAAATCGATTCCGGCAGGCCGAGGGTTTCGATCAAGTGCGAGTAGGCAGCAATATGCACGGCTTCACGACCCGCAAAGCTCGAGAGCATCATGCGCACTTCGGGGTGATGAAAGCGCGGGAGGTAGTTATTCACGTACGCGCCCGACACGTCAATGTCACCCTGCGTAAAAAAGCGCAAGATCTTCGTCAAGAAATCCTTTTCGGATTCGGTTAACTTCGTGTTGTAGTCTTTGACGTCTTCGAGCATCGGCACTTCCGTCCAGAGCCAATGCATCTGTTCGCTTTCCATAAAGGCTTCGTAGGCCCAGGGGTAGCTAAAGGGCTTGTAGTAATTACGCGCACCCAAAAGCCCCAAGTCATCTTTGTTGTCAGCCATTTTCTATCCTCGATTAACCTTCGCACGCTAAGCAGGTCGTATCATCGGCCACGCTCGTCATGTCAATTTCGTCTTCAATACGTTTGCGCTGTGCCTGCACCCCGACACGGTCGGCCTTACGCAGTTTGTCGGAACGGTTGTAGTAGAGGCTCTTTAAGCCACGTTTCCACGCCATGAAGTGGCAGGCATGCAAGTAGCCAATCGATACATCGGGCGAGAAGAACATGTTGACACTCTGACCTTGGTCGATAAACTGCTGACGATCGGCAGCCATTTCCACAATCCAACGCTGATCGATTTCGATCGCGGTCTTATAGACATTGCGAATCAACTCCGGAATGTCTTCACGGTGCTGAATGGAGCCATCGTGCGCAATGATATCGGCCCAGAATTCTTCGTTATCGAGCCCTAAACGAGCGACTTCGGCCTTCAAGAAACGGTTCTTCATGATGTAGGCACCCGAAATCGTGTCCTGACGGTAGATGTTGGCACGGTAGGGTTCAATCGAGGGACTCGTCCCGCCCATGATCAACGAGGAGGAGGCGTTCGGGGCCACCGACATCCAGTGCGAGAAGCGACGACGTACCCCCGACTGAGCGGCATCCAAACAAGCGCCACGGCGTTCGCACAAGTGCTGGTCGGCTTCTTCACAAGCCTGGCGAATATGGCGGAAGATTGCCATGTTGGTTACCTTGGCCATTACGCTTTCAAACGGAATACGGTTCTTCTGTAAGTAGGCATGGAACCCTAAGGCGCCTAAACCCACGCTACGTTCACGCATGGCCGAATAACGGGCGCGCGAGATCGTATCGGGTGCGTGATCAATGAAGTACTGCAGAACGTTGTCTAAGAATTCCAACACGTCTTCAATGAACTGCGGCACGTGACGCCACTGATCGTAGTATTCCAAATTCAAGCTCGACAAACAGCACACGGCCGTACGTTCGGGCGAGGTGGGTAAGAAGATTTCGGTACAGAGGTTCGAGCCGTTAATCTTGAGCCCTTTGTCTTTGAGCCACGAGGGAAGCGCACGGTTGGCCGTATCGGTAAAGACCAAGAACGGTTCGCCCGTGTGCATGCGCATTTCCAAAATACGCTGCCACAAGTCGCGTGCACTCACCACAGCCACGACTTCACCCGTCGAGGGGTGCTTTAATTCCCACGAGTCATCCGCGTTCGCGTCACGCATCGACTGTTCAATCTTCTGCATGAACGCATCCGAGATGTTCACCCCATGGTGCAAATTGAGCGCCTTCATGTTCTGGTCGCCCGTGGGCTTACGCATTTCAATGAAGGGGATGATATCGGGGTGGTCAATCGACAAGAACGCGGCATAGGAACCACGGCGGGTCGAGCCCTGACGGTAAGCCAAACAGGCCGCGTCATAGACCTTCAAGTGAGGCATCACACCCACACTCTTTTCGTCCGCGGAACGGATGCCCACGTGAATACCAACCCCACCCCCTAACATCGAGAGCCAGTTCACTTCGCTCAACGTGTCGACAAGCCCTTCGGCGCTATCTTCCATGTAGGACAAGAAGCAGGAAACGGGAAGGCCTTTTTTGGTGCGACCAAAGGCAAGAATCGGGGTCGCAAAACTCAACCAATGCTGGCTCGCGTAGTCGTAAATACGTTGCGCATGCTCAGGGTTGGAAGCAAACGCTTCGGCTACAAATTTCAAACGTTCTTGAGGGCTCTTTTCGTCAGCGCGCATGTAGCTTTCGCGTAAGCGCATCAGTCCAAGCTCATCAAATAGCTTGTCACGACTCAGATCAATTTGCACAGACATCAGCAGTTCCTAAAATCGGGGAAAAGTAAACCCCCACCAGATAAGCCACCGATGAAAATGCAATGACTGTATGTAGGGGTATTGGTATAAAGTCAACACAACAGCTTGTGTTTTTACTGTCGTAGGGTATGCACAATACTACCTGTTCTCGTCCGTTTTTGCCAACAAAACTCTTGAATTTGAGAGCATCCGAAAGGGGCTCCGTGGTGAGGATATTCAGTAAAACTTTGAGAAATCAATGACTTGAGTGGGCTTTACGTTGGCGCAGTTTTTTGACCTAAGTCGCATGGCGTAGCTCGGGTCCCAAAAAGATCAAAAAGTAGTGAAATGTAACGAGCCCGAGGGAATACCTTACTAATTTAGTCGGGATTATGCTACACTCTATCATCATCGTTTTTTTGAGGACGGGAAGGGGTCTAAAAGGCTTCCGACCGACGCTTAGGTCGTGTTATAGTGGCCTTCAGTAAGACCGTTTTCTGGGGGTGCATCAGTCCTTTGGTAGCACGAATCAGAATCCGTGCGAGCCCTTTTCCACCGTCCTTCTATGGAGATACATCATGGCAATTAAAGTCATTACGGATGCCACGTTAGACAGTGAAGTTTTAAAGAGCACGAAGCCATTTATTTTGGCGGTGGGAGCCACTTGGTGTCCCGATTGCCGTCGTGCTGCGCCCTTCTTCCAGCAGTTCTCGGAAACGTTTGCTGAACAGGCAACGTTTGGTGCGGCCGACAGCGAACAGAATCCCGACATTGTGGAAATGTTCCATGTGGTGAACATCCCGACCATGGTCGTTGTCAAAGAAGGTAAAGAGGTCGATCGCATCGTCGAAGTGCGTACTCCGTCCGAATTGAAGGCATTCATCGAACGTAACCTCTAATCCACGAAGCTCTTTTTGGTATTTCACCCTTGGCTCCCTTTCGCGGTGCCAAGGGTCTTTACTTTTTCTTGAACCCTCAGACTCGAGTCCCCAGATCATGTTGATTGATATTCCGCTCAACAAAGCCTATTCCTTATTAACCGGTGGTCCCACGGTGTTGGTGACCTCCAAGAGTCCGGATGGCCGCGACAACGTGATGGCCAACGCTTGGAACACTGTTTTTAATATGGATCCCAGCCAAGTTATCGTGGTGTTCGACTTGGAACACAATTCCACGGCCAATATTCTGAAAACCGGTGAATTTGGCATTTCGGTGCCTGGTACCCATTTACGCGTCGAAATGCTCGCTGCGGGGGGCAAACATTTGCGTGAAATTGATGAGGATAAGTTCACGTACGCTCACTTACAGAAGTTAGCGCCTCAGGTGATTGGTGCTCCGTTGGTTGAGGGAGCGCTGGGGCATTTGGAGTGCCGTGTGATGGATATGGATTTACTCGCGAGCACTGGGATTGCCTTAGCCGAAGTGGTTGCTGCACGTGTTGAAGCCGATTATTGGAATGGCGATAGCTTGGTGTGCGATGGTCGCCCCCAACAAACGCTTCACAGTGCTGGCTCAAAGGCGTTCTTCCCCCGCGGGCTGGTCCAGCCTTGGGGTCGCCGCTCGACTCTCTAAATCGTTCATCGCGAGAAAATCAAAGCGCACGGTCGTTTGATCGTGCGCTTTTTTTGGGCCCAACGTCGACGCGGGACGTTATTCGATCGGGTCGTTGGTGATGGGTAGGAGGTATTCCGCCACGGCATCGAGCACATAGTGCATCGGCAGGGTCGTGGGCTTGAAGTTGAGAATCACGTGAGAGAGCCCTTGCTCGGCTTGTTCACGATAAAACGCCGCGAGCGAGCGAATCCCACCACGAATGTAGACATTGCGAATCAATTCCACAGGGGCGAACTCATCGGCTAAGAGTTCGACCATATTCCCGTAACCAAATGGTACCCAAGTGTCGCGCTCGTTCATGCGCTGTAGGGTATCGACAATTTTACGGGTATCCCGCGGATTTACTCCGTGCCAGATCCACGCATCCACATTGTTGGCCAGCCATTGAATGGGCTGGCGGCAACGACCAATCGCAATCATCGGAATGGTTTGCGTGGGGTGAGGGGTCACGTCGACTGAGCCAGGTAACCGTCCGTAGTAAGTGGATTTCGTGACCGGGAAGCTGACATCCTTGTTCGTTAAGCAACGAATCATGTCCCAGCTATCGCGGAAACGTTCGCCACGGTTATGAAAGTCTTGTCCAAAGAGCGTGAATTCAATCGGACGGTCCCCCGTGCAGAGCCCAAGGAGCATGCGACCTTGCGAGGCCACATCGACCGATACGGCCGCCTTGGCGACATGAATGGGGTAACGCAACGAGGAAATAAACCCCGCACTACCAAGAGCAATGTTTTTGGTATTGGCGGCAAGCATGCCGAGCGTTACCATCGGATCGAGCCCTTGTCCCGCGTCCCCAAAGTAGGGGTCAAACATGGGAACGTCACGCACCCAGAGGGCGGTGAGCCCTGCCGCTTCAGCACGTTGGGCATCGGCAATCAAATCGGTAAAGGATTCGGGTTCGGGGTTGGGGTACCCGGTAAAAGGCGCCATCAAACCGAACGTGAGTCGCTGAGGACGGAAAACGTGGCGATAAGCGGGGTGAACCGAGAACGGATTGGTGTAACTGCGATGCACCGATTCCTTATCGGCAACGAAAGGGGAATCATCGATCGGGGTGTCGAGGATTGAAAAGTGAACGAGGGACTTGTCTTCCATAATCGTACGTCGCCCTTTAGACAGCCGGTTGTTGTAAATCGTCGGATTGGAGCAGTGGGAATTGTTGGAGCGCTTTGTCAATCAACGGATTTATACTTTCAACGAGGTCACGTCCTTTCGGTGTTAACACAATATAAACCGCCCGTTTGTCTTCGGGACAGACTTGACGGGCGATAACGCCACAGTTTTTTTCTTCCAGCTTCGCAATCATGCGTGAGGTGGCGCTGAGACTCAAACCGAGCTTGTCTTCGAGGTCAATCTGTTTGAGTTTCCCATGTTTAGCGAGGTTTAAAAAGTAGAGCAAATAGTACTCATTGACCATCAGAGGACACCCTCCCATGGCCTGTAACTCGCGTGCGAGGACAGTTTGGATCTGTTGCTCAAGACGGCGTAATTGGAACCAAGCTTCAATACTAGTGCTCATACAGGGCGTGTGTGTTAATGGGAAAAAACGAGACCACTGTCTCAATCAATTAAAAAAACAAAAAACTACTGGGAGTATAACACTCAGACAGTCAAGGGAAAAGACTTGACACAGAGAGGCCCGCAAGGACGCGAGGAGCACGTCAGCGAATGAGAGGAAGAGGAAAAAGAAAAGCAGGCTCATTGGCGAGCATCACTCGGACGAATGGGAGGTGAAAATCGACACTGAGGAGCTCAAGCCTTTGGGCCTGCACGATTATGTTAGCAGTTCAGAGGTGGGGGCGTCTCTTAGGAATTACCCTACAGCCACCAAACATTCTGCCAAGCGCTAATCGCTTGGTGAATTTCCTCGACGTTGTGAACCACGACAAAGAGCTCCCGACCGGTGCGGTCTTTGGGGTTGTTGCTCAACCACGTCTGAACGTCTTGACTGCCGTCGTTGAGGATTTCATGCCACAGCAGTACGGGACGCTCAAGAGTAATGGCTTCTTGGACCAGCTTGGTCGTAAAGCCACCATCGTGGACATACATGATGAGAATCGCCGAGGAGAGTGTCACCTCGATCAACTGTCGGTATTTCACCACTGCTAAGCGTTCGGATTCGGACAGTGAGAGCCCGCGCAATTGGGGGGTCAAGGAGAGCACCAGTCCCCCTGCACGCACGAGTTTACGTGCCAAATTGTGTCGCCCCAGTGGCCAGGGTGCCCCAAAGGGTGAGGTCACCATAGCGGTTGACAGCGTGACATGTTCGGAGGATTGGCGTGTTGCGAGAGAGCCTAAATGAACGGCTTCATCAATATCAGAGATCATGCCGCTCAGTAGCGCAACGCGGTCTTCCGTGAGAGCACTGGCGAGTTCATTGGTGGTTTGGACACGTTCGGGCGGGGCTTCCCGCGATCCCGCGACGGCTAAGCGCACCTGGCGCGATAAAAGGGGCAGATTCCCTTCGTACACTAACACATCCGGTGAACGCGGAACAATATTCAGTTCATCGGGGTAGCCATCGCGGTCACGCGCCACCCATTGGGTTTCTTCTGGCAGAGAAGAGTCGATTAATCGCTCAACCGCTGCACGGGAAGCGCTGGGGAAGTATTGCGCTTCTTGAGCAACAAAACGATCGTAATCGGGTCGAACCGAAAAAGGTGTATTAGGCATGATGTCTTCATGATCCTATCTGAGGGTTGGATATCAATTGGGGGGGACTATTGATATCTTAGGAAACATTGTTGTGTTTGAGTATTCGGTTAAACCATCAAGGGTAACTCCTAAGGCACAACGTTGGCGTAAGGAGGGGACCTATGGTACGGTGAGTTGCCTTACCCAACAGCCACACGCCTCAGGCTGAGCGTGTAGCTGAGCATTCAGCGTTGTCTTTAACGCAGAATTAGAGGCGTTTCACAGGAGTGACGGGGAGGGCTTTCGGGACAAAATAGAACTGGTTTTTCGTCGCCATTTTATGGAAGAGGGCTTGCAGTTCCGCGTCCGTATTGTCGTAAATCATGACTTTGTCAGTCACACGGTAGGTGGGTTGATCCAACTCCATGCTGACCTCCACGTAACCCGATTCGATCAACTCGTTTAAGCTTGAGTCAAAGACACAATCCTCAATATCGAGTAAGGCCTTTAGAGCCAGTGCCGTTTGCACCCCACGCTCGATTTGCAGGAACAGGTCGTGCATGACTTTCGTCACGCGATAGTCAGGCTTCGTTTCACGGCAACGATTGTGAGAAAGCGCTTTGCTTTCCCAATTTTCGACTAAGAAAAACCGATATCCAGCATTGGTTTCTTTCGAAGCTGGTTCGCGACGTAAGATTCCGCGCGAGTAAAGATTCGTTAAGGCGCCCGAGACGCTGTGTGTTTTGAGTTGGTGTTGTTCAGCAAGTTCGCGAGCGGTTGCCGCACCTCCTGCTTCGACGATAAGGTCCAAAACTTGTGATTGCAGTGGGGGCAGCTTCCAATTTGACATAACACAATTCCTAACGTGACACACAATAGCAACCGAGCACAAGGCTCGAGGAAAACGAGGGGGAACGCCTCGAGAGTATTCCATTGTCTAGGTTAACAAATTCATCGATAAAACCTATTGAAATAAAAGATTGTTTACCAAAAAGAACTGCCGATAACACCCTTGCTTTAGCTATGGGGATACAGCGGCAGTTTTTATTTGATCTCTTGCACTGAAAATAAAATAAGAGTATAATAAAAAAATAAAAATTAAGAAATCGATTTGGGAGAAGATATTTTATATCTACTGTTGTTGGGTACTATTTTTTCTCCATACTCAAACAGAGCATCCAAAGAGAAAACTTCCCCGAGGGAGTGTTGTTATGTTTTACGGTAATCATGCGCGACTTTATCCAACTAGGAAACAAGAGATTCTCCTAAAAAGGACGTTTGGTTGCTGTCGCGTTGTGTACAACCATTTTCTTGCAGAGCGCATTCGTGTGTATAAGGAAAAGGGTATATCTTTGAACTACGCTAACACCTGCAAGATGTTAACCTCTCTCAAGCAGGATAAGGACCATCTGTGGCTCAACGAAGTTGACAGCATGGCTCTTCAATGTGCACTCCGCAATCTCGATGACGCATACCAAAACTTCTTCAGCGGAAGTGCGCAGTTTCCGAAATTTCACTCCAAGAGTCACGATGAATCTTTCAGAACTAGGAATCAAAATAATGGGATTCGTATTGTCGGAAATACCGTTAGGATTCCAAAAGTCGGTTTTGTAAAATTCGCAGGATTAAAAGAGTTTGAAGGTCGTATTCTTAACGCAACAATAACAAAAACTGCAAGTGGCAAGTTTTTTATCTCGCTGTGTGTTGAATCACAGCAGGTAGTGCTTCCTAATGCAGGGGGAAAGTTGGGACTTGACGTTGGCCTCAAGGACTTCTGCACTGATAGCAACGGGAATACGGTTGCTAATCCTAAATACTATCGCCAGTGCCAGCGGCAACTTGCCCGCGAACAACGTAAACTGTCCCGCAAACAAAAAGGTTCTAAAAACTACGAAAAACAACGAATCCGTGTAGCTCGTCAGCACGAAAAGATCGCCAATCAACGTTCGGATTTCATTAATAAATTGTCTCATAAGTTCGCTAGCGAAAACCAAGTAGTGTGCATTGAGAAGTTGAATGTGACGGGAATGTTGAAGAACCGTCATTTAGCGAAATCCATAAGCGATGCTGGGTGGTTTAAGTTTGACCGTCGGCTTAAGGAGAAGGTGGCGGAGTATGGTGGCATCGTTCAGGAGGTACCAACATTCTTCCCGAGTAGTCTGACCTGCTCGAACTGTGGCTATAGGAATGCTGAGGTGAAGAATCTCGGCGTTCGGAAATGGGTTTGCCCCGTATGTGGTGCACACCACGACAGGGATAAAAATGCTGCTATAAATATACTAAAGAAAGGGCTAGAGATGCTTGCATCTTGAACCAACTACGTACCGTGGGACACACGGGAACGGAGGATGAACATAGTTCTCCTCGACGCTTGTAGACATCATGTCAGACATCCAATCGGATGCAGTGGTGGTTTTTTATTAAGCAAGAATCCCCTGCCTTTAGGCATGGGGAGTGTCAAGCAATCGGTACATTCAGAAACATGCTTGGTGAACACAGCTTTTGCTGTGTTCGGTCGTAACAGTCGTTGGACCAAAATGACCACTATGCTAAAATACCTAGTTGGCGTGGGATTTCGCAAAGGCTTCCATCGACACGCCGGCACAACAGCACAAAGAAAACCCCATTGAGTAGAGACGGTGAGATGCAGTTATTGTTAATCCCTGAAGAGTTAGGGACCCAGCTTTCCCGAGCACGGGTGAGCGCCATTTTGACGCAAGCGGCCAAAGCCGTATGGCCACAGGTCTTAACCCGTAGTGTGGCATTTGAAACGGGTGGTGACGGGCTACTGGAAACCATGCGTAGTCGTTTAGGGGGACAGTACGTTGTTTTACCTGTCATGGGACCGTGTGGTACCCCGGTGAGTGCGCGGTATCTGAGTGTTGGTGATACCGCTGTGATTGCAGCGAGCGAAGCTGCGGGGTCTCAACACCGTCAGCCTGGCTTTAGTGCCTTGAATACCACCACGTATGGTGTGGGGGAATTGATTGCTCATGCCTTGAGCGCAGGGCATCGTAAAGTGTGGGTGGGGATGGGCCAGACCTTTGTTGCGGATGCCGGCTGTGGGATGGCTGCCGCCTTAGGGGTGCGCTTTTTAAACCGTCAAGGTAAGCCCTTCTTGCCGATGGGGGCCACACTTGAACAAATCGATAAGATTGCCCCGAATCGCTTTTTCTTGTCGCCGAACGCGCATACGATCTCGGTGCTCGTCGACCATCAACAGACGTTGTCGGATCCGAAAACGTTGAAAAAGCGTATTCGCCAAGAACCCGGTATTACGGACGAACATGTGACGCTTCTGGAAGCAGGGTTACGCCACTTAGCCGACACGATTCGTCGTCAAGGCGGGGAACGCATTCACGGGGTGGCCGGTGGTGCCGCCGGTGGTGGTGCCGCTGCGGGGCTTTTTGGCATGATCCGAGCCAATATCGTGACCGATATCAAGGCGTTTTTAGCTAAGTCGGGTATGGAATTGTCCGTGGACGAAGCGGACATTGCCGTGGCGGCGTTGGAAACGTTGGACGTGACCCGTTTAACGGATGGGTCGCTAACATCGTTACTTGAAGCCAAGGCTCCAGTGAAAGTGCTCTTTACAACAGAGTTGCCTGACGATTTGACTCCCTACTATAAAGCCGGTATTACCGCGGTTTTCCCGATTGCCTTTAAGCAAGGGGAGGCCACCTTACGACGTGACAGCGCCCTCACGTGGGCAGCCAATAATCTCTTCCGAGTGTTAGCGGCACGCGTTTAATCCTCTCGTCTAAAGGAATACACCGAAACGGACTGCGTCGCGAGACGTAGTCCGTTTGGCTAGAGGCACACGCTATATCAAAAAAGGTCCTATATAAATCCCCAACGAAATCGCTTGTGTTAAAATTCTTCACGCAGTTTAGTGTCACGACGAAACCAAGCGTTTCGTGTGCTTGCTCTGAGATCCCCCCAGACGGAGACTCAACGCCATGACTCAAGGCATAGCGCTGAGATCTGCTGAGCTCACAACAGGTGCCTTAACCTTGTTCTGCCCGCACTGAACGTTACCTCCTACCTTTTTCCAAACAGGATACCATAGTGTCTCATAATAGTTTTCCGTCTCCTTCTAACAACGGAGATGGAGATGTCATACACACAAGAATTTAGGGAT
>OOCP01001648.1_pt1 | contig 21655 bp, 16 predicted proteins | sample 1671511 | NCBI WGS metagenome assembly OOCP01 (sample SAMN06348164, study PRJEB24527) | human gut metagenome | biome: human gut; feature: ankylosing spondylitis patient; material: feces | host: Homo sapiens | place: China | collected 2015-10 | reverse complement strand
TTGAACATAGTATGCAGGACTGCCTGTAGCTTATATTTGTCGTCCGTTCGTCACCAACTAATATTCAATTAAACAACAATATTCCTACTTAGTTCCTGTAGAACCGAATCCGCCATCTCCACGAACTGTATCACTTAATTCCTGCACTTCATTAAAAGCAGCTGTTATATAAGGAGCAAGTACAATCTGTGCAACTCTGTCACCTGGTTCTATAGTAACAGCAGCATCAGAGTGGTTGTGTAGGGCAACTATTATCTCTCCCCTGTAGTCAGAATCAATAACACCTACTTTGTTGGCAGGAGCAACACCCTTTTTGCATGCCATACCGCTTCTTGCATAAATAAGACCAACAAGACCAGCGGGTATCTCCATGGCAATACCTGTTTTGATGAATTCAGTTGTGCCAGGTTTTATAGTGACTGCTTCTGTCATACCTGAATAAAGGTCTGCACCAGCTGAGTATTCAGTTCCGTAAGTTGGTATAATGGCATCAGGTGTAAGTTTTTTAATATTTACATTTTGTTTCATAAAAATAAATCCTCATTTCTATATATTGTGATTAGCATAAATAGCTTTAGTAACCATCAGCTATGACTACATGCCCCTCCTTAAGCGAGGTCTGTACATCAATAGTTCTCTGGTTAGATGATCCTTTGAATTTTAACATCATATCCTTTAGTTGTTCAACAAACTTCCCATCAACACATATGTCGATAAAAGACAGCATTCTTGCAGTCTCTGGGTATGTGTTATACATACGCTCCATAATATCTTTATCAAACAGATAGCCTGTAAAACACCATATATTCTTATCAGGATATACCTGTTTTACTCTTTCTAATAAAGGAAGAAGTCCTTTCTGGTTAGCTGGTTCGAAGGGCTCACCACCAAGAAGAGTTAATCCTGCTATATAAGAAGGCTTCATTGATTCTATTATTTCATCAATAGTTTCATCAGTAAATGGCATGCCATAATTAAAATCCCATGCAACCTCGTTAAAGCAACCCTTACAGTGATGAGTGCAGCCGCTTACAAATATACTTGTTCTTACGCCGGGACCATTGGCAATATCATTATATTTTATTTCAGCATAATTCAAAGTGTACAGTCCTTTCTGTGAATAAATTTACCTTCATGCTTAGTACTGATTGCTAACTTAAAGCAGGTAAAGGTCAATTAATATGTATAATATCATAAAAAGGACAATCTTAACAGTAGTTAGCAGATATTAATGTGAGTATAATAAGATATAAGTTAAATGCGAAAAAAAACCGGTAAAAACCCATATTAATACAGTTTTGTTGTGTTAAAAATGGTTTGCACAGTGGAATAACAAGGAGGAATAAAGCATGTTAGATATTTATCTGGATAAGTTATATAGGTATCCAAGGATTCAGGAATGCGTCAGCGTAGCAGTTCCATTTAAGAAAGGTGAACTTAAAAGCATATCAGAGATAGCAGTATTACAGAATGGAAAGGAATGTATTATACAGCCTGAAGTGACATCAAGCTATGATGATGGAAGTGTTAAGTTTCTGTTTATAAGCTTTATGGCAGATCTCCCAGCTAACAAACGCACAAAAGTGATTCTTTCTGTAAGCAGTGAGGAGTATGATAAAGCTGTAGAAGCTTCTAAGCTGTCTTATGATAATCCGATAGAAAAGGCTGAAAATGTACACAAAGCTGCAGTGTGTGTAAAGAAGACAGAAGCAGGTTATACAGTAAACAGTGGTGAATTAGAGTTTGATGTATCTGATAACTCTGAAAGTATATTTACAAGGTTAGTTGATGGAAGAAAGATATATACCGAAGAGAACTTTGAAGGACCGGTTTTAAAGGATCGAGAAGGAAATGATTATAAGATGTCTATAGGAGAGTGGCGTGTAGTAAAGCCAGGTCCTGTAGAGGTAACACTTTCAGCTAAGGCTTATAATGTTGTTGAGGCTGATAAAGATGAAAATAAAACTGATAAAGGCGGAAATACAGCTTCTATAGATAAAGAAGATATAAAATATAAGAAAATAGAGTCTGAGATACGAATCACAGCCTATGCAGGAAAACCATGGGTAAACATATCATATAGAATAATCAATACATCAGACGAGGAACTTAATATAAAATCACTTGTATTTTATATTAAGAAATCAAAGGACAGCAGAATAACAGATAAGCTTGTACATATAGATATGGCATCTGGCAACGATTCAACTGGATGTGGGGATATTCTTACAGACAATTCTAATAACAATGGACCTATATTTATGACAAGAGGAATAGGAGAACTTGATATGATAGAACACAGGACTCCTGTTTCAGATATCAGAACTATGGTTGCCACTTCAAACTATAAGACAAGCTTTATCATAGGTAAGAATGGTGAAGAAGTAAATGAGACGATAGATGACAGCTATCTTATAAAAGAGGCTAATGAACATTATGCAGAAGTGTTATATGGAACATTTATGGCTGACTATACAGATTCTGATGATGGCTTCTGCGTAACAGTGCATCAGGCACAGCAGAATTATCCTAAGGCAATCAAGTCATGCGCAGAGGGTGTAGCGGTCATGCTTGTGCCAGAAGGTGTAGGTCAGATTACTATGCAGTCAGGTATGGCAAAAGAACAGAACTTCCTTATACACTGGCATAGTCCGGAAACTCATATATGGGAGATAGACAACAGAAGTCTTATATATCAGATGCCAGACAGACCATATATAGCACCTCAGATATTTAAAGAGTCTGGTGCAATGCTTGATGTATTTCCTGACAAATATGATGAAGATGTGGAAATAGCACTTATGGCAAAAGCAGATGGACATTCAAGATGCTATGGTATGCTTAACTGGGGTGATACAGTAGATATGGGCTACACAGTCCAGGGAAGAGGTGGCGGAAAGCCGGTCTGGAGCAACAATGAATATGACTATCCGCATGCCTGCGCACTTATGTATGCAAGAACAGGAGTAAGAAGATTCCTTGATTATCTGATAGTAGCAGCAAAACATTGGATGGATGTTGATGTATGCCACTATAGCAGCAATCCTTTAAGAATCGGTGGACAATGGGAGCATACAGCAGGGCATTGTAAGAATGGTGTTATGGTATGCTCACATGAATGGGTTGAAGGTCTTCTTGATTATTATCATTTTACAGGAGATGAGAGAGGATATGAGACAGCTGTTGGAATCGGTGAAAATGTCTTAAGACTTCTTGAAACTCCGATGTATCAGGTGCCAGGTGAAGCCAATGCAAGGGAAACAGGCTGGGCACTTCGTACACTTATAGCACTTTATGTAGAAACTAATGATAAGAAATGGCTTGCTAAATGCGACTGGATCATAGACAGCTTCAAGAAATGGGAAGAAGAATATGGAGACTGGTTATCACCATACACAGATAATACAGCAATAAGAGTAGGTTTCATGATATCAGTTGCAGTCGGAAGTGTTATGAGATACTACAGAGTATTCCCAAGAGAGGATGTAAAACAGATGTTAATACATGCGGTGGATGATCTTGTAGAGAACTGCTATATGGATAACGGACTGTTCTACTATAAGGAACTTCCTAGTCTTGCAAGAAATGGTAACAACACACTTCTGCTTGAGTCACTTGCGATAGCTTATGAGCTTACAGGAGATGCCTCATATTTGAAGTACGGACTTAAAACATTCAGAAAAACCATAAATGAAGCATCTGGTGGAGCAGTAGGTATAAAGACAATAACAGACGATGCGGTTATATGTAAGGGTGATTCAGGAAAAAGCTTCGCACAGAGCTTTATACCACTGACTACATTTTATAATGCTATAAGTAAGAATGATATGAGCTTCTAATTGTTCCTGTTATAATTAATCGTACAATCTAGTACATTAATAGATTATATAAAATAAGAGAGCCTCTGTAATGGTAGTATTTATTAATTATACAGTAATTATTATCATTACAGGGGCTTTTGTATCAGGTAGAAGCTTAAATAGAACTTATAATTCAAGCTTAAATTGAACTTATAAGTGACATTTGGGCATTGATATGTTAAACTGAAATAAATCTGTAGATTTTAAATAGCATGATGTATGAATATAGTAAGACATATAAAATATTCAAGATTAAACACGCACAGAAAAGAAGTTTAGTGATAAATGAGCGTAGAAAAGAGGATTAGTGTGAAAAATAAGATTTTTCACACGCAAGAATGGAGGATTATTATGAGAATAGGTATCAGAGCACATGATGTTGCATATGCACCACTTGATGAGCTTATCCCTAACATACATAAGCAGGGATTTCATTGTATGCATATAGCACTTTCGAAGTCTATAAAGGAGTTTAAGCCGGGAGTTGAGACTATGACACCTGGACTTGCTATGTATATTAAGGAGTTGTGTGCAGAGAATAAGGTTGATGTGGCAGTTCTTGGATGCTATCTTAACCTTTGCAATCCTAATCCTGAAAAGCATAAGGAGATAGTCGAGAAGTATAAAGCACATATAAGATTTGCAAGTATACTTGGATGTGGAGTTGTTGGAACAGAGACAGGTGCTGTCAATGAAGAGTACAAGTATGAACCAGCGAATCATTCAGATGAGGCACTTCAGTGTTTTATAGATAACTTAAGACCTATAGTTAAATATGCAGAACAGTTTGGCGTTATAGTAGCTATAGAGCCTGTATGGAAGCATATAGTCAACACAGTTGAGAGGGCAAGAAAGGTGCTTGATGCTATAGATTCTCCAAACCTTCAGATTATATTTGACCCTGTTAACCTTCTTTATACAGGAAACATTGATAAACAGGATGAGATTATAGAAAAGGCATTTGACCTGTTATTAAAAGATATCGCAGTAGTCCACTGCAAGGATTATGTAGTTGAGAATGATGAGCTTAAGTCAATAGCAGCAGGAACAGGTGGACTTAATTATCCACTATTGCTTAAGAAAATCAAGGAATATAAGCCATATGTTCATTGTACACTTGAGAATACTGTTCCGGAAAATGCAGTGGCAACAAGAGAATTTATGGAAAAGTTATACGCTGAGGTATAACAGGTGCAAAGATGGAAAGCTATTGCCATATAGAATATATCGCTTCAATGCAGGTGTTCTTATGATAAGCACGAATAATAAATAAAATATAATAAGGCAGTCTTAGTATTGTTATATAAGCAGGAATGAATCAATTATGTCAAATGAACCATGTCAAATGAATTGATTATTATAAATGAATCAACCATGACATTTTGACCCGACATCATATAATAATACAACAACAGATTGCACACCCGGATTATAGATACACGAGGGGAGAGATTATATGCCAGAGAGCAATATAGAATTAGCAGGAAACAAGAATATTAAGACAAGCAAAGTAGAAAAATCAGTGGATACGCCGGCGGATTTTACAAGCCCGGAGGAGCTTTATAATGACCTTATAGAAAAAGTTAAAATGTACCATCCATCATCTGACCTTTCAGATATAGAACGCGCATATAAGGTTGCAAAAAAGGCTCATGAAGGCCAGTTTAGAAAGTCAGGTGAGCCATATATTATACATCCACTTTGTGTTGCTATTATATTAGCAGAGCTTGAGCTTGATAAAGAGTCTATTATAGCTGGTCTTTTACATGATGTTGTTGAAGATACTGTTATGACAAGTGAAGATGTGGCAAAAGAATTCGGCGATGAGGTTGCACTTTTGGTAGATGGTGTTACAAAGCTTACACAGCTTAACTATCAGCATGACAAGATAGAAGTGCAGGCAGAAAACTTAAGAAAAATGTTTCTTGCTATGGCTAAGGATATAAGAGTTATCCTTATAAAGCTTGCCGACAGACTTCACAATATGCGTACAATGCAGTACCAGTCACCAGCAAAGCAGGTGGAAAAGTCCAGAGAGACTATGGATATATATGCTCCTATAGCACATAGGCTTGGTATATCTAAGATTAAGGTAGAATTAGATGATCTTTCCATGAAATATCTTATGCCTGATACTTACAATGACCTTGTAAAGCAGGTTGATATCAACAGACCGGGCAGAGAAGCATTTATAAAGAGCATAATCAAGGAAGTCGGTATGCATATAAGCAATGCCGGTATAGAAGCAGAGATAGATGGAAGAGTTAAGCATTTCTTCTCAATCTATCGAAAGATGGTTAACCAGAATAAGACACTTGATCAGATATATGATATATTTGCAGTGCGTATTAAGGTTGATACAGTTAAAGACTGTTATGCGGCTTTAGGTGTAATACATGAGATGTACAAGCCTATTCCAGGAAGATTCAAGGATTATATAGCTATGCCTAAGCCTAACATGTATCAGTCACTTCATACAACACTTATAGCATCCAATGGCCAGCCTTTTGAAGTACAGATAAGAACATATGAAATGCATAGAATAGCAGAATATGGTATTGCAGCTCACTGGAAGTATAAAGAAGGCAAAACAGGTGAGACAAACAAGAGTGAAGAGGCCAAGCTTAGCTGGTTAAGACAGATACTTGAATGGCAGAGAGATATGTCAGACAATAAGGAATTCTTATCATCTATTAAGAATGACCTTAATCTGTTTTCTGATTCGGTATACTGTTTCACACCTACAGGAGATGTAAAGACACTTCCGGCAGGTTCTAACCCTATAGATTTTGCTTACAGCATTCATAGTGCTGTAGGCAATAAGATGGTAGGTGCAAGAGTTAACGGAAAGCTTGTTAATATTGATTATGAGATAAAAAATGGTGACAGAATCGAGATTATAACTTCACAGAACTCAAAGGGACCAAGCCGTGACTGGTTATCTATGGTTAAGTCCACACAGGCACGTAACAAGATTAACCAGTGGTTTAAGCAGGAGCTTAAGGAAGACAATATAATAAAGGGTAAGGAGCTTATATCCAACTATTGTAAGGGAAAGGGCATAGTTCTTTCAGAGATAAATAAGCCTGAATTCGTAGAGAAGGCCTTAAGAAAATATGGCTATAAGGACTGGGATTCTATCATGGCTGCCGTCGGACATGGAGCTTTAAAAGAAGGGCAGATAGTCAATAAGCTTAATGAAGAATACTTAAAGACAAAGAAGTCTGAGATTACAGACAAGCAGGCACTTGAACAGATAGCAGCAAGTGAAAGCAAGGAAAAGGAGAAGGACAATAAAAAGGGCAAGGGTGGAATCGTTGTTAAAGGAATCCACGATGTTGCTGTCAGATTCTCAAGATGCTGTAATCCTGTTCCAGGTGATGAAATAGTAGGCTTTGTTACAAGAGGAAGAGGTATCTCAATCCACAGAACAGACTGTATCAACATACTAAACTTCCCAGCAAGTGAGCGTGCAAGACTCATAGAAGCAGAGTGGGAACAGACAGAAAACAAGGATGAGAAATACAGTGCTGAGATTAACATATTTGCAGGTAACAGAAAAGGTCTTATTGTTGATATATCAAGATTGTTTACAGAAGCTAACATAGATGTAAGATTCATGAACAGCCGTGTAAACAAGAAGAATATTGCAACTATTAACTTAGGATTTGTGGTATCAGGTAAGGAAGAGCTTAACAGACTTATCGACAAGCTAAGAAAAATAGATGGCGTCACAGATATTGAGAGAGCTACGGGCTGATAAAGACAAGTATTGGCGGAAAAGGTATTATCTGAATTCTGATAATGTAGAAGCTTGTGTGCGATGGATATAGCAATAGAGAATGTAAATAACAAACATAATGTGTAAAATATAGCGTATAAATGTCACAGTTTAGAGCCGTTGTCGGGATTATTCTTGATAACGGCTTTTTGATAGCATATAATGATATTACGATGATATATAGGTTCTCGTAAATTGCAAAGCAATGGGTTTGGCTATATGCATTAATTGGTGGCAAATATTAAAAATAATAATATAAAGAAAAGGAAAAGTTATGTATAAAATAGATTCAAGAATATTAGGAATGGTGGGCACTAACTGCTATCTGTTATGTAATATGGATATTAAAGAGTGTGTTCTTATAGATCCAGCAGACAGCCAGGATGAGATAAGCAGAATGATAGATGAATCAGGATGCAGCCTTAAGGGAATATTGTTAACACATGGACATTTTGACCATATTATGGCAGCAGATGCCGTAAGAGATAAATATGATGTTAAAGTATATGCATCATGTGATGAGAAGAATACACTTGAACAGCCACATATTAATCTTGGTGAAGCATATGGGCTTAAGCTTTCAGTAAAAGCAGATGTATGGCATAAAGATGGCGAAATACTTAAACTTGCAGGCTTTGATATAGAAGCACTTCATACACCGGGACATACAGAAGGTGGAAGTTGTTATTATATAAGAGAAATAGGAGTGCTTTTTTCAGGAGATACATTATTCTGTGGCTCAGTTGGAAGAACGGATTTTCCTGGAGGTAGCATGAGCGAAATAGTGCGTTCAATAAAAGAAAAAGTAATGGTACTTCCTGATGATACGAAGGTATATCCGGGACACGGAGAAGGCACAAGTGTTGGTTATGAAAGAGTGAATAATCCGTTTCTGGTGAATTAAGATTTTCAATTTGGAATCGATTTATAAATTTTATATTTTATGTATATATAGACTAGACAGAATATTTAATATTGTGTGCAGGTGGTGTTTTTTTGGGAAGCTGTATATAGAGAGGAATAATGATGATATATATTAAAATAGACGATAATAGATTTTATGATGATGCCATAGTGCTGGTGCGTTCATTCTATCCAAGAACAGAGGTTACAGCATATAAAGAAAGCGATAATTCAAGAAATAATCCGAAAGATAATCATAAAGACAGTACAGAAGAGAATCTAAAAGATAATCATAAAGACGGTATAGAAGACGATTCAAAATATACATCAGTGGATATTATTGATACGATTATAGACATAAAGGTACCAGATGTTACAGGGCTTAACAAAAGCCAGATGCATGATAAGTTCAAGTCATATCTGTATGAGTATCTTAGTAAAAAGACCGGAAAGACACTTCCATGGGGATATCTTACGGGAGTGCGCCCAAGTAAGATAGCATATATGATGCTTGAAGATGGTGAAAGCGAAGAAACGATAAAAAGACATTTTATGGATAAGCATAAGGCAAGTGAGCAGAAAGCAGAACTTGCACTTAATGTGGCCAGAAAAGAAATGGATATATTGAATCGTATAGATTATAAAAATGGTTATAGTCTGTATATAGGAATTCCATTCTGTCCAAGTATATGCTTGTATTGTTCATTTTCATCATATGCACTTGGAGCCTATAAAGATTACGTTGATAGTTATCTTGATGCACTTATTAAGGAAATGGAATTCGTATCAGGAGCCATGAAGGGGAGAAGACTTGATACAGTATACTTTGGTGGTGGTACACCAACAACGCTTAGTGCAGCGCAGCTTGACAGACTGATAACAGAACTTAAAAGACTGTTTGATATAGATGGATGTCATGAATTCACAGTAGAAGCAGGTCGTCCAGATAGTATAACACTTGATAAGCTTAAGGTGCTTAAGAAACATAATGTTGGAAGAATCTCTATCAATCCACAGACGATGAATCAGAAAACGCTTGACCTTATAGGCAGGAAGCATACTGTAGAACAGATAAAGAATGTATACAATATGGCAAGAGAAGAAGGCTTCGATAATATAAATATGGATATAATACTTGGTCTTGTCGGAGAGGATGTTGACGAAGTAAAGCATACACTTAGCGAGATACAGGCTATGAATCCGGAAAGTCTTACGGTACATTCACTTGCCATAAAGAGAGCAGCCGCGCTTAATATATGGAGAGATAAGTACAAGCAGCTGTCAACAAAAAATACGGATGAGATCATAAGAATGACAGAGGAAACAGCAAAAAAGCTTGATATGGAACCATATTATATGTACAGGCAGAAGAATATGGCTGGAAACTTTGAAAATGTAGGATATTCAAAGGAAGGTAAGGAGTGTATATATAACATACTTATTATGGAAGAGAAACAGACTATAATAGCATGTGGAGCTGGAGCAAGCAGCAAGGTTGTTTTCCATAATGAGTCGGATGATAATCATTCAGTAAGGATTGAGAGAATAGAGAATGTCAAGGATGTAAGGAATTATATCAGCAGAATAGATGAGATGATTGAAAGAAAGCGGGAATTCTTTAAAGATAACCAGTTCTAGGAAGATATAAAATATAACAGTTGTGAGTTTGTCAGATAAAGTACATAAGTGGGGCGAAGCATTAAGAAATATGTTCTTAATGTTTACGCCCCACTTATTGTTTAATATTTAATCGGGTAAATAACTATTGCAGCTTTTTTTTAATGGCCTCTCTTTTATCAATATCAATATCAAGTATGTCCATAGCTTCATCAGCAGATTTGCCAAGCTTTGTCATGATATTTTTAATGGCATCGATAGCTGCGGTTATACGTCCTTCTTCAAGTCCAGCAGTGCGGGCTTCTTCACGGAGAATCTCCATAACGCCTTCTTCATCGTATTCAAATATACTCACATCAATCACCTCTTCTCTATGCTTTATAAAGAAATCTGATAGAATATCCTCTTTGATACATTCATCTACAGCTTCGATAACTGATGTCCTGACATCCAGACCGGATAAATCCATTTTATTACGTACTTTGGTGACAAAAGTCATATAATCTCTGAGTGACTTGCAGCGGTTTAATATGTTATCCGTGAATAATCCGTTTATGGCTGGTCTGATATTATTATCAAAAAAGTTGTCATCAGTAGTGCTATGTATAATATCAGTTGCCTCTTCAGCAGGATTAAGATTAATAACCGTAACGATTAACTCAAGCTCTGGATGCTTTGTAGGATGTTCAAACATATCTGACAGCTTAAGAATTTTAATACGCTCTTTCATACGTTCTCTTCCATTATAGAATGTAATAAAATGTGGAGTTGGAATCTTAAGCATACTTCTTTTATGAAGCATATTATTAGGAAATATATTCCTGTATACTTCTGAGCCATAGTGTAAGAACCTTAATGGCATATTAAAATTAAGTGATGACTGCTGTTCAAACATATATAACTCATAGCTGAATACAAATGAGGCATCATTCTTATACTTCATATACACGCCACCTTTTAGCGTTGTTATGCTAAGATTATCAGTGTCTGTATGAGATGAGTTATTCAGGGCATTGTATAAATCCAGTAAATTCTTCTTATCTGAATATAATAGACAAAATACGTTATCACTATATCGTTTGGTTGTAGTAGAGGAGCTACTATCATTTTTAATAATTATATTGTTATCAGTGTTTTGGTTGTAATAATTATTATCTTTATCGTTAATTTTCATAAGCAAAATCTCCTTAAAACTTCATTTATTCAATAAGTAAAATTAACAACAGGCAATTCTGCTATGAAATCATATATATTAACATGTGGTCAAATATATAACAAGTGAGTTGTTACATCAGGTACATCATATGATAAAATGATCATAATATAGAATTATGCCTTGTTGTGTATATATGGGTAAAATCTGATTATAAAATGCTGTACTGAATCCAGTGTGATACATAAGAAATGTGTAATATAGAACTTTAATATAAGTATATAATACACATTCAAGACTTAGTTAAGTATAGCTATACTATACAATGCTTGATTTTCAATGTCAATAGATAATAAATAAAAAACTTTTATTTATTATTAAATGATGATACAATATGAATATATTTGTATTGGAGATATAGAGTGTTAAAAGTTTCTGGAATGAGGGAAAACACATGATTAAAAAGAGAAGAAGGCTGGGAAAATGAATTCGGAAATATAAGCAGTATATACATTCCTGCAAAAGAATTCTATCTAACAGATACAATTAAATTATGGTAGGTTTCCGTTAAAACCAGTATAAAAAATATACCCACCAGTGTCTATGTATCAATACACATAGTTCACTGGTGGGTATTGTGCAAGAGATATTGAAAGCCAAAGAATTTATATAAATAATGAGGGGAAATATGGGATTAGCAGAAGAAATAAGAGACTATATAAAAAGTAAAGGATTAGATTATGTATATGATAAAGTAAAGAATAAATTAAGACAGAAAAAATTTGAAACATTCTGTGACGAATTGCCGGGCATAATAGAAAATAAAGTATTGTTTCCTATGCAGAGCACAGAATATTTTACAGAGCTTCAGAAATTCTATATATGTAATAAAGTTATAATAAGATATCTATTAAGTTATCTTGCAATCAGTGAAGAATCAGTAACTGGACTGACTGATAAGTTTATAAAAGAATTTATAAAAGAATATTCGCATTATGGTAAATATGAAGTACAATTGAAAAAAATATTGGATAAGTCTGCTGATATAATAAAATTAGAGTTGAAAAATTTAGGTTTGTTATCAAATGATAAGAATAATGAATTAGAAATAGTACAGAATACAAGAGGAATATTAAAAACACAAGGTGATATTAGTAATAATTATCATGAAATAAATAAAAAATTGGATTATATATCGGCTAATATTAGTAGAATAGGTAATAATTTAACAGAAGTATTAACGGATGATAATCATATAAGTGATAATACAGAATATGCTGCTGAATTTAAAAATATAGAGAAGAATTATCAGGCTAATACGAGATTTAGAGATGCAATAATCAAGTATAATGAATTGATTAATGATATAAGGGAGAGTGGAGTAGATGCAAAAGAACTTCTTACTAATATATACATTAATCTGGCGTTGTGTTATACCAATATTGAGGATTATACTAAAGCTAGAAAAAATCTTACATATTCAGAAAAATATTGTGACTACACACAGAATGCAAAATATTACTATATAAAAGCATATACATGTTGGAAAAATAATCAAAATAATAACAGACAGTATAAAAATATTGATGCGTCAGAAGCTATACAACTGCTTGATAAAGCTATAAATATAGATGATAAATATATACCAGCAATAATATTAAGATGTGAGCTTGGTGCTTTGATAAAAGAGGATAAAGAAGAATTGTTTCTTAAATTGGATGAAGTATGGAAATGTATTGTAAATAATACCGATAATAGCAGATATCATTCATCTTATTATGCGGCAAGAGGAATAGTGAGTAAGATATATGCAGATTATGAGGAAGCAGAGAAATGGATGTTAAAAGCAGAAGGTGAGAAACATTCTGTTAATAATCTGATTAACCTTGGAATAATACACTATTCTATGGCAACTAAAGCGTGTGAATATGGAAAGCGCATATCAAGAGATTTGATAGATTATACTCATATGTTTAGTTCATTGGATTATTTGTCCAAAGCAATGGAAGAAATATTGCAATCTGAAGACAAACATTATGATGATCAATTTCTTATGTTATATGTTAATGTATGTATAATATGTGAAAGAATGGATAAACTTGATGTGTTGTCACTTAGTGATACTGATATGGCCAAGCTGGATTATGATACAAAAAGAAATATAATATATCATCAGATGTTATGTGGAAACAGGGATAATATTGGCTATCTTAGTGATGGAGATATAAACTATATAACATGTCTTGAAATGTCAGAGAATGGTAATGATGATGAGGCACTTAGCTTTTTTAAAAATAAGCTTAATATAGGAAGTAAAAATGAGATTAGTAGAAATTATAATTTGGCATTGCAGCTTGCACTTGATATAAAAAGAACAGAGGATTATAGAAGCATAAGAAGTGAAGCAATAAAAAGGGATATAGATTGTCCATATATTGAACTATATGATGCAAGATATTATGAACTTATAGGGCAAAAAGAAAAAAGTAAAGAATTATATGATAAGTATATTCATAGCAATGATGTTATGTATATATGGAACTCTATAGGTTTTTATAGAAGAAACAGGTATGACGGGGAACTTAAACAGATATATACAGAAATTCTTAATAAACTTGGAAAACATGAGCTGGCGATATATAATCCTGAAAGCTTGATATATGATGCTTTCATATACCTTGCAGATATTGATATATATACAGCACTTGATATGTATGAGAAGTATGCAGATATATTTATAAGTAACAGGCAACGCATACAAATAGGAGAATTTATATATTTTAAAGTACTAGATGCTGGAAGGTTAATAGAATTATATGAACAGATACCAGATGATAGTAAAACATTTGCACAGAAAATAAACTATATTATACTTTTAAAGTATATATTATCTTTCGATAAAGCCAAGAAATATGGAGAAATGCTTGGAAATTCATATAAGATAGAGGATAGGGAAAATCAAATAAAGTATCTTGAACTTATGAGTGAAGTCAGTCTGCTTGATAGGGATTTGGATGCAAGTGTCAGATATATAACAGAAGCAAGGGGATTGGCAAAAGAACTTGTGTATAATCCAGTTCATCAGTTATATATGTCAAGACTTATGAGATGTGGAAAAGAAGACGGTATATCTTATGGTATTGAATTCAAGAATATGCATCCTAATGTTGCAACATGGATAGAGTCTATGCAGGCTATAGAAGTGAATGAATCAGGAGAGAAAAAACTTACAGATGAATTCTGGGATAGAATAAATGATATAAAGGAGCATTATGACAATATAATTCCATATTATGATAACGAATATATTACAATCTATATGTTACAGAAAGCGCTTGGAAAAGATAACGATATGATAGCTATGCTTGGTATGCCAGATAATAAACAGATTAAAATGGTGGTTAATAATGATAGTAATGATAATATAATAGAAAAATCAAAAAAAATAAGTGATGCTATAGTAGTAGATGCAATGACACTTTTATTCCTAAATGCATATGACGTGATGGAACTGTTGGATATATTTAGAACAATATACATAACATATAGTTCAGTAGAAGAACTTGAGAAAATCTATGTGAATTATGGTGGGACTATGTGATAGAGAATATATTAGAATGGCTTAAGAGTGACTTAAGAATAGAATTATATCCATCATATAACAAAAGAAATGAAAAAGATTCATTCTATCATCCCGCATATTTTATGGATTCTATTGAGGCGGCTAAGAGAGAAGATTGCTATTTCTTTACCATAGACGGAAAAGTACCTCGTCTATTTAATAAGGAGAGAGAAATATTTATAAATGTTATGCATCTCGTATGTAAAATGACAGGTGAGCCTGTATCAAGAGTTATACTTAATTTGTTGTCGCATAATATAACATTTATCAGTTTCGGACCAGAAGATATTATATATGCATTGAATAGAACAAATATATTGTTACAAGATTCATTGCCAATAGATGCTTCAATAAATAATATTATCAACAAAATGTTTAGCGTTAATAGTACAAGTGATGCTATAAGTTATCTTGGAGTATATAAAAAAACATTTGAAGATATTATAACTTGTTATGGTTCTAAAAATGCTATAACAGGTAAATTCATAGAATGTATATGTAGGCAACTTGACAGAACATATTCAAGGGCAAGGGCGAATTACCTTAATTATATGGAGAACAGAGAAGAATCAGAGTATTACAAATGTATATTTTATTGGAAGTATAATGAAAGGCTTATTATTATATTAAGAAGATTAATGATTAATTATAATGAATTGTGGCAGAAGTTGCGTGAATATCCGTACAGACATATGGATGTAAAAATACTTGATAAAGTAGATGCAAAGTATGGTAAAGGGAAAAAAGATATTACGAAAAATGATAAGAGGCTGGACGAGATTGCAAGGGCATATAATTTTAGGCAGTGAATTGATTTTTCACAAGAAAATATCAGTAAAAATGTATAACTGATTATTGTTAAAAATATTTTAAAATATAACAAATAAATATTAGTTGTTAGCAGGAATGAATAGGATTATGAATAATAAAAACGATATATTAGAGTCTTGGATAATGGTTGAACATTTATCAGAGGGAAATATTAATTTAAATGATAAGGCAATTTTGACGTTTAGTGGGTTATGGCAACAGGATTATTATGCTGTGATGTTAGATAAAATGAATAAGAGCAGAGTTGGAAATTATAAAAATAGTGGGGCTGTTATATATTTTGATATTTTTCCATTTAGTGAAGTTATTGATTATCTAAGAAAAAAATATAAATTAAAACCAACAGAACAGGAAATTACAATAGAAAATAAATTTTCATTTGCTTTATATTTTGATAAAGAACTTAATTTTGTTTCTGACATGACATTTTTAACATAAAGTTATTATCTAAGTCACAACAGACGAATACCTAAAGAAAATGAATTTATGGAATTTGAAGCAGAAAAAAGAAAAGAATTTGAGGAACTATTTGAATGTTCAGAAGATGATGACTACATAATACATTTTAATCGTACGATATCACTAATTCTTAAAAAATATAATATTTTAATTGAAAATTGTAGAATACAGATATTAAAAAATATTGAAATAGATGCCACAAATTTACATTCTTTTTTCATAGCTGATTTGGAAAAAGCAAAAAAAATACATTCAGACAATTTAGACAAATATATAGTTGCAAATTCTATAGAGCGTATAAATTTAAATAGTCAAAAGGAAAGTAAGGGATTTAATCACGGAGCTTTTGATGATATTTTACAGCCAAAGAATTATCCTATTGCACGATTTCCAAGTAATCCACAATTTTCACTTGCATTTATGCAGCAGGTGGCTGTTAATTTATCAATAGGGTTTGATAATAATCAGATTAGGAGTGTAAATGGACCACCGGGTACAGGAAAAACAACATTATTAAAAGATATATTTGCTGAGCTTATTGTAGAACAGTCATATGATATAGCAAAAAATTCATTAAAATATATAAGAGGTAATGATTCAACAAAATATATGGATAATTCTTCTATTGGTATTATGCCTAAAAATATAGCAGAGAAATGTATAGTCGTTGCAAGTTCAAATCATAGTGCAATTCAAAATATAGTTGATGACTTACCTTTGAGTAAAAAAATAGATAAGGAATTTTTGGATAGTATTGTTAGAGCAGATTATTTTAAAGAAATAGCAAATTCATTAGTAGAAACAGAATGGTATGAGGACGAAAAAGGCAGGCATGAAAAATTAAAAATCACAAAAAAAGAAGATGCTGATAAGTTTTGGGGATTGTTTTCAATTGAAGGTGGAAAGAAAGATAATATGAAATATATAGTTACAGTGTTAAAGCATATTGTAAATTATCTTGAGTGTGAATATACACCGGATGATGATATATACGAAAACTTTCTTGAAATGTACGACAAGGTTTATAATTATCGGGGCAATATTCAAAATACTTCACAGAACATAAAAAATATAAAAAAATTTAAATCAGTAATAGATGAAAAATTACAAAAATTAAACCATGAAGTGACTAGCAGAAAATATAATCTAAGAAAAATAAAATTAGAAAATGAAAAACTTATTGAAGATATTCAATATAAGATAGAAAATTTAGAAAATGAGATGAACAATTTTAATACACAGATACAGATGGCGGAATGTGAAAAGAATACTGTTCTTAAGTGTATTGAAGCATTGAAACTTCAAAAACCAAAATTATTTTCTCCACGAAAGCATAAGAAAGAATTTATACAACAGAGTAAAGAATATTCAGACCAGCTTCAAATAGCTATTGTTAATGAGAATAAAATAAGAATTGAATTGTTAGGATTGCAAGATAAGATAAAGAACTTTCAAACAGAAATAGATAAAATTAAAAGAAAATCAGAACAAGAACAAATAATATTTGATACATGGGAAGAAAATGAAAAGTCTGAAATTCATAATTTAGAAGCTGACGTAGAAAATCTGGAGAAAAGACTGAATAGTATTGAAATAAATGAGCTTAATCTTGATTTGGACTATGAAGAATTACAATTGAGTAATCCATGGTTTGACATAAAATATAGAAGGTTACAGTCTCAATTATTTATTAAAGCATTGGAAGTTAGGAAACAATTTTTGTATGAAAATAGAAAAAATATAAAAGCAGCTTATATTATATGGAACAAGCAAAGTGAATATCTTGAAAAGAAATATATAATATCGGAGGCGTGGAATTGGATAAATATGACTATACCAGTTATAGGTTCTACATTCGCCAGTTTTTCAAGAATGTGTGCAAATATGGGAAAAGAAACCATAGGACATTTATTTATTGATGAAGCAGGACAAGCACTTCCACAAGCAAGTGTTGGAGCTATCTTCAGAAGCAAATATGTTATGGCAGTTGGAGATCCTGCACAGATAAAACCTGTTCTTACATTGGATTCTAATATTCTTAATATGTTGGGGGAATATTATGGTGTATCAAGACAATATTTGTCTGAAACAGCATCTACACAAACGCTGATAGACGCAATAAGTAAATATGGATATTATAAGGATACCAACAAAGAAGATTGGATAGGAATACCATTATGGGTACATAGAAGATGTAAATATCCTATGTTTGATATTTCAAATAAAATTTCATATTTAGGTAATATGGTACAGGGAGAAAAGTCTGATGGAATTGCTGAATGGTATGATATAAAAGGTCGTGCTGTAGATAAATATGTTGCAGAACAAGGGGAGTTTTTAAGAAAAAAACTTCAAAGTATGATAATGAAAAATCCTGACATTGTAAATAAACAAAGTGACGATATTGTATATGTAATTAGTCCATTTAAGAATGTTGCATATCAATTATCACAGGAATTAAATAAAATTGGTTTTACAAGATATGATAAAAATAGTAAGCCTACCAATGTTGGAACTGTTCATACATTTCAGGGAAAAGAAGCACCTATTGTGTTTTTAGTATTAGGTGCAGATGAAAAATGCATTGGAGCAGCAAATTGGGCTATGGGAACAGAAAATCCTAATATTATGAATGTTGCAGCAACACGGGCAAAAAATGAGTTTTATATTATTGGTGATAAAAAAATGTATTTATCACTTAATAGCGATGTAATAAATGATACATATAGGATAATAAAAAAACATATGCTTTAGGGATATATTTGTTAAAGATTAATATGTGTACACTTTAAATTACAATTGAAGAGAAATATGGCTGGAAAGTCAATATAAGTTATGAAACTAAAGAAAAAAAGATACTTTATTTATAAGTAATAGAAATATGTTAAGGGGTTGGAGTTTCCATTTGTGATATGTTTTATGCAGGGGAAATTAACGGATAATCTGCAAACAAGAAATTCAATCTATATGATGTTAACAAGAACATTTATAACATCTTATTTTATAGTACCAGATGATGCATCACCGTTGAATTGGGATTAGATACAATAAAAGAAATATTTGAAAAAGTCTTTTTTGATGTAGAAGATAATGAATATACGGAAAAAGAAGTAAAAGACTGCTTTCAATTACTATTAAGAATTTTTTCAACGGATTTAGGTTATATAAGTTATGATTAAAGAAAGCTATTATTATAGCATCGATAGCTGTAGATCGGAACGTGATAAATATTGGACAGAGCTTATTCAGAAATGCAGGATAAGCGGATTGTCAGATTATGAATGGTGCCAGAGAAACAGCATTTCGACAAGAGGCGGCTATTATGCAGCAAAGTTCCTGACTGATTGACATGGTTATGTACATACCGATGGATTCAGTGGTTATAACCGCCTGAAAGATGCAAATTCATAGATCTAATTTGAAAATTTTGAAAATTAGATAATATGGATATTTATACAGTTGTTTATATAGCGTTTACTGATGAAAATAAAATGCGTTAATTCGCATTTGGAAAGGAAAAATATGGCATTAGAAAATAAGCTTAATATTACAGATTCCACAGAACTTGCAAGAATGGAAAAAAAGATAAGCAAGAAAGATGAATATAGCACATCCTTTTCGTGAAGATAATGGAAGAAGCACCAGAATATGGCTTGATTTAATTCTGAAGAAAGAGTTGAACAAAGTTATTGATTGGAGTCTTGTAGATAAGGAAGACTATCTTTTGGCAATGGAAAGAAGCCCAATCAGAGATATTGAAATAAAATATATTTTGAAGCAGGCTTTGACAGATAAAGTTGACGATAGAGAAGTTTATATGAAAGGTATAGATCATAGCTATTATTATGAAGGTTATGTAATATATAAAGCTGAGGATTTGTAGAGATATACTCCTACCGCCACCGCATATTCTTATGTAATTGGTTGTTTTATGAAATGTTTCAGAAGGAGCGTCTTCCCGCTTCCTATTTGCTGACCGAGCAGAATGGTAGTTCCCATTGCAAAACTGCTTATAAGATTAGTTAAAGTAGTCATAATCTGCGAATCTGTTGATACTGCCGGTACATCAGCAGAAGAAGCAAATTTACCGACGACGAGCAGATCAATTGCACCATACATTGCCTGCAGGAATAATGCTGATAATACAGGAAATGCAAATAAGACTAATGGCTGTAATATTTTTCCTTCTGTAAATGATGAGTTTTTACTCATTGTAATCCTCCTATATCTGAATAAATAAGTTAAAAAACTGGACAAGAAAGCAGATATCTCAATCTGCCATCTTATCCAGTAATTGTTTCTAAGTGAACAAATCACCATCCGATGTAAACTGTAAATTACACTAAACAAATTCGTAACTGTCAAATGTTTAGAAATAATAACATTGTATTTGGTAAAAAGAGAGAGAAAGAGACAGCTTTTGCAGACAGTTACTGCGTTTGCGGCTTTTATACAATCCTAAATTATCATGCAATGCATCTGTAAGATCTGTTCTTGTATAGTTAGGTATATATCCATAATCATAAACTTTCCTGACATTCATTTTGCGTAGGATGTTTATGATTTCTTCACATGTGTAGCTATTATCAAACTTTTCAATTATTTCAGTACTTCTTTTTCCATCCTGTTTAACATCCTGTATTACATGATAAGCTATCATACTATTCATACATAAATCTCATATATTAAAGTCTTTTATGAAATAAATTATATTAATTGTGATGTAAATATAATATAAAAAACAATGAAAACAATTATTGGTTCGAGAAAGTTTAGAATTGTCGAACATTTGTCTTTTGCTCGAAAAATTAATAGCTACATATAAAATTTTTTAAAAGGTAATATCATATAATAGTGATTGATGTGTATAAATTCCAGTACTTGACAATTACAAATTGTATGCTTATACTTTTTACGATATTATAAATGATTATCATGAATGACAAGAGCGATTTTATGTGAAGAATTTGATTATGTATTTGGAGAAAGTATCACATATAAATCATATATGAGAATCTAACAAATGAAGTGGAGGGACAAATGAAAGTAGTATTATTAGCCGGCGGTTTTGGAACAAGAATAAGTGAGGAAAGCCAGTTTAAGCCAAAGCCAATGATTGAGATAGGTGGTAAACCAATACTTTGGCATATTATGAAAGAATATTCGTACTATGGTTTTGATGAATTTATCATATGTGCAGGTTACAAGCAGTATGTAATAAAAGAATGGTTTGCTGATTATTTCCTTCATAACAGTGATATTACATTTGACTTTACAAATGGTAAAGATGACATGATTGTTCATGAGCAGCACTGTGAACCATGGAAGGTTACTGTAGTTGATACAGGACTAAACACTATGACAGGTGGAAGAATCAAGAGAGTCCAGAAGTATGTAGGAGATGAACCATTCCTTATGACTTATGGAGA
>OOCP01001627.1_pt1 | contig 21903 bp, 18 predicted proteins | sample 1671511 | NCBI WGS metagenome assembly OOCP01 (sample SAMN06348164, study PRJEB24527) | human gut metagenome | biome: human gut; feature: ankylosing spondylitis patient; material: feces | host: Homo sapiens | place: China | collected 2015-10 | reverse complement strand
AATGTGGCGTGATGTAGTGTCAGAAAGTGTTTAAAGACTGGGACTTTTGCAGCTATCTGGATGTATCTGCCATCTATTGGAAGAGTGTTTTTGAGAAGCATTTAAAAGAAAATCTCTGTTCAATTGCCTGAAAAAGCGTTACAATCATTCCATAAAGACAGGGAGGTGTTCCATGGATCAGAAAGAACAAACAAAGTGCATGGGTTCAGACGGAATGCAGAAAATGAACGGTGTTATCAATGCCGATCTTATGACTGTGGAAGAGATTCATCAGAAACTGGACGCAGGATACAAGGATATGGAAAACGGAAGAGTACGGGAGGCATCGGAAGTCTTTGCAGAATTTCGACAGCAGCATGAAACAAAATAAATGTGAAAGGGGGAAGAAGATGCAGGTTGTCATCGAGATACCAAAAGAAGTATTGTATGATACAAAGCAAACGATAGAACAAGCAACAGACTTTGCAAAAAGTGTAACTGCATTAGGATTTTATAAGCAATATGGGGTATCTGTGGAATTGTGTTCCCAGGTTGCTGGCATAACAGAGAAAGAATTTTTATCAGAAGTAAAACGTAGTTTTATAGGATAGCAAAAACCAGATGCGTAGAATGTGAAATACAAGATCTTTTGTGCTTGACAAGTGTGTCGGAAGCGGTTACGCTATGTCTAGTGATCGTACTACAGAAACTTGTGAAGCCTGTAGTCCGGAGAGACTCCTACGGGGGTCTTTTCGTTATTATAGGACAGATAAGAAATGGTTTTGGGTGGTGTAAGACTTGTTGAAAAGCCTAAAAAGTAGTTGAAGATACACATTGGGTGAATTATAATGAATTTTATCATATATGAGTAGGTGATGCGAATGAATCAGGAAGCACAGGAATATTATAATATTGCCAGTTGGACAAAAGATAAAGTAAATTACAATCGGGTATCAAAATTTAATACGAATAAACATAGACAGGTTTTACATGGACAAATATGGTTTTGTGATTTGGGATATAACATAGGAACGGAGAAAAATAAAATGCGTCCGGTACTGGTGATGTCTAATAATAAAATCAATAATTCCGAAAAAGTGGTAGTGGTATGTATTACCGATGCAAAAGGAAAGGTAAACGCACGATGTCTACCAATTCAAGATTCATGGTTTTTGTTATATTCTGATACAGAAGATGAAGAAAAGCAAGTGATTCCGGGAAGAACGATACCAGCATCTATGCATACTTATGAATTTTTGGATAAAGACAGTATGATTCAATGTGAGGAGATACGTGCAGTTAGTAAGTCAAGGCTGGATGCGAACCGAGGATGTATTGGCACTTTAACACCGGAAGATTTTGATCTTGTAAAAGGAAAATTCAAAAGAGCATACAACCTGTAAAAATGTGACTGCTAAAAATTTGTTGACAAAGAGATGGTAGTTGCATATAATAAAGAAGAACAGAGATACTATGATTAAGTCCCACACTTGAGCAATCAAGATACAGTGGGTACTTTATAAATGTTTAAACGAAGCCGTAGGACCGTAAGGTATAGCTTCTGGAGGCTCCCCAGTTTATCTGGGGAGTTTTTCTTTTATCATGTTCATGATAATACAGAAAATGAAAACAAAATAATAAAGAGACCAGGCAGGATATGTTCCCGTAAAAAGGAAGGTATCCTGCCTTTTTTGCATGAAAGTCTAACTATTAAAAGTCAAGGTTAAAATGAAGATTTTTTGAGTAAATTGCAGAAATGCTTTTCAGATATATTTGAACCTTGAAAACTGCATGACAATAAGAGCATCTTTGCAGGTGCTCTAAAAGGAGATATGAAGTTAAATTTTATGCTGCTCTATGATAAAGCTGCCCTGACTTTTCTAGTTGGTAAATAACCCTGACCAGTTTCTTGGCAGCATGGGATATGGCAACATTATAGTGTTTGCCTTCGGAACGCTTCTTTGCAAGATAAGCAGAGAACTGATTATCCCAAATGCAGACAAATTTTGTCGCATTAAACAGCGCATAGCGGAGGTAACGGGAACCACGCTTTTCCATGTGAGAATAACAGCCGTCAAGCTGACCTGATTGGTAAGTAGAGGGAGAAAGTCCTGCATAGGCAAGTATCTTGTCAGGGGAACTAAAACGGTTGAAGTCGCCAATCTCAGCAATGATCATCGCACCCATTCGGTAATTGATACCGGGGATGGAAAGAATTGGAGAGCGGATTTCGTCCATAATGGATTTAATGAAGCATTCTATTTCATCAATCTCAGAAGTTAATTCCTGAATAAGCCGAATTGTGTGCTTTAGTTCAAGAGATTTTGCAGGCATATTTGAACCGATGGAATGTTTGGCGGCATTTCGGATTTCTATGGCTTTTTCCTTATTGTAGTGTCCCTTAGAAGCATTCGCCAGCAGATTTGTGAGGCGAGTCAGATGGCATGAAGCAATCTGAGCAGAAGAAGGAAACTCGGCTAAGAGTGCGTATATAGAAACCATGTGAAGACTAGGAACAAGTTTTTCCAGTTCAGGGAAAAGGATGTTAACAAGGCGTGAGATAGAAGTTTTCAGTTTTGCTCGTTCTTGTACTTTATCAAACCTGTATCTGGTTAATGACTTAAGCTCTTCGTTGTGATAAGATGTGTTTGAGTAGGACTGTAAGTTTACTCCAGACATCATCATAAGAGCAATCGTATGGGCATCCACTTTATCGGTTTTTGTCTGTCTAAGGCTAAGACTTTTACGAAACAGATTGGTATGCAAAGGGTTGATGACAAAGGTGGGGAGACCTTTATCAATGAGAAAACCTAACAGATTGTAATTGTAGTGTCCGGTAGCTTCCAGTCCTACTTTTACGTTAGAAAAATCATTTGTTAAGGAAGAAATCTTTTGAAAGAGGTCATGGAAACCATCCGCATTGTTTGGAATAGTAAATGCGTTAAAAAGCACTTCTCCTTCTGAGTTTGTGATAAAACAATCGTGTTTGTCTTTTGCAACATCAATACCAATATAAATCATGGCAAATCTCCTTTGAATATATTTGACACTGTTTTAGAACCACAGTTGCTCTTCGCAGTTGTGAACTCGTTCTAAATAAACCGTCATGCGGTATCTAACTGATTAACAATCAAGCAAAGAGACTGTGGCTGGACACTTTCTGAAACCATCAAAGTGGTAGAGAGGAAACACCAGTCCACAGCATCTTATATATCATAACCATACCTGTAGAAAAGGTAAAGAATGGTTATGATGGAAATAGCATACAGACCTTGGAGAGGGTCTATAAATACTACTACTTTATAATACGAGTTGAGGAAATTGTGTGGATTACAGAGTCTTCTATTGAGGGAGTACAAAGTGAGATGGAAGAGGCGTTGAATGCGTTGTTGAAAAAACGTGGATGTGAATATAAAGTACGATTCGTATGCTTTCCAATGGAAACATATGAGGAAGATGTTGCAGAACCGTTTGAACCTGGAACAGGTGCTTGAAATAAATCAGAAAGTTTTTGCCGCCTCTTTGGTCAGACCTCAGACTCAGGAGAACGAGGAAGCTCTTCAGAGGGAGGAAAATACGCTTAAAGAGATTCCGCAGCGCATCGTGAATGAGGCTTTTGGCTCAGTAAATGAGTTGCTGACAATCAGCCTGATGGGCATTGCGGTTTATAATGAGACTACGCATCGGCTGGAATATGCTTCCTGTCCCGGACAGGAAATGCCGGAGATGGTGCAGCAATGTTTTGAAACGGGTGAATATCTCTCAGAACAGAATTTGCAGGCGATTCCGTTGATGGTGGAAGCCGGAGGTGAGCATCAATGTGTAGGCGTGCTTTATCTGGAACGCAGGGAAGGGACGCAACAGGAAACGGATCATCTTCTTTTTGAGCTGGTAGCACGTTATGTATCGATTGTGGTGTTCAATGCAGTGGTAAAGCTTGCCACGCAATACCGGGATATTGAGTCGGCACACGAGGAAACACGCCGTGCTTCGTGGGAAGACAGTATGCTCCATGTGCAGAACATGGTGCTCGATAACTGCCTTTCGACTATTAAGCATGAGACGATTTATTATCCAAACAAGATTAAACAGATTATCGGTCGGTTGAATACGCAGAACCTTCCGGAAAAGGATGAACGGGAAGCTGTGGAGACGATTACGGAACTGATTGAATACTATAAAGGGATCTTTACGATTCTGAGTTCATGCGCTGCCCGACAGCTGGAGGAGGTTACTTTCCGCCGGAATACGATTCCGGTACAGGAGCTTTTTGATGCTGCTGGAAAATACTTCAGGAAGGTCATGAAAAACCGGACGGAAAAGGTAGAACTAATCATAGAACCGATGGAAGCCAAAGTGATCGGCGACGTGAATCAGTTGCGTTTCCTGTTTGAGAATCTGATTGATGAAGCATTGGCGGTTCGTGAAGAAGGAGTGATACGCTTGCAGGCTCGTAAGGACAACGAATATATCCGTTTCCTCTTTACGGATACCAGGCGCGAGAAGAGTGTGACGGAGCTGAACCAGTTGTTCTATCCGAACCTGGCTCGTATGACTTCCGGCAAAAAAGGGGAGTTGAGGGGAACGGAATATCTGATATGCAAGCAGATTATTCGTGACCATGATGAATTTGCGGGGCGCAGAGGATGCCGTATCAATGCCGAACCGGCAGAAGGGGGAGGATTTACGGTTTACTTCACCATCCCGCGCAGATAAGAAAGAAGACACATAAAAGTTATTAGATAAATAAAATGGAAGAACAGAAGTTTAAAGTTATTATTGTAGAGGACGTAAAACTGGAATTGAAAGGCACAGAAGAAATTTTCCGTCATGAGATACCCAACGCAGAAGTGATCGGCACGGCAATGACAGAAAGCGAGTTCTGGCCGTTGATGGAAGCGCAGCTTCCCGATCTGGTTTTGCTGGATTTGGGACTGGGAGGTTCTACGACGATTGGCGTTGATATCTGCCGGAATATTTTCAAACGTTACAAGGGGGTTCGTGTATTGATCTTTACGGGGGAAATACTGAATGAAAAACTGTGGGTGGATGTGCTGAATGCAGGAGCGGACGGCATTATTCTTAAAACAGGAGAATTGCTGACCAAGACAGACGTACAAGCTGTAATGGACGGCAAGAAGCTGGTATTCAACTATCCGATTCTGGAGAAGATCGTAGATCGTTTCAAAAAGTCGGTAGCGAATGATGCCAAGCGTCAGGAAGCGGTAATCAACTATGATATTGATGAATATGACGAGCGTTTTCTTCGCCATCTGGCATTAGGCTACACCAAAGATATGATTGCCAACCTGAAAGGGATGCCATTCGGCGTGAAATCATTGGAGAAACGACAGAATGACCTGATCGGACGTCTCTTCCCGAATGGAGAACGGGTGGGAGTGAACGCGACCCGTCTGGCTGTCCGTGCATTGGAATTACGCATTATCGATCTGGATAATCTGGAAGCTGATGAAGAGTAAATGGCGTATGCCGCATCCCGCTACGATGTTCCTGCTGCTGACAATGGCGGTGGTCTTTCTTTCGTGGATATGTGATATCTACGGACTGAAAGTAACGCTGCCGCAATCAGGGGAGGATATTCGGGTGCAAAGCCTGCTGAGTCCTGAGGGAATCCGCTGGTGGTTGCGGAATGCTATCAAGAATTTTACCGGTTTTGCTCCGCTTGGCATGGTGATTATCGCCATGTTCGGACTGGGGGTGGCCCAACATTCCGGATTTATCGATGCGTGCATCCGTCTGGGAGTGGGAAACCGGAAAGAGAAAAGAAAAGTTATTCTGTGGGTGATTGTCCTCGGATTGCTGTCGAACGTCATTGGTGACGGCGGTTATATTATTCTGCTTCCCATTGCCGCCATGCTGTTTCAGTGGGTGGGACTTCATCCGATAGCGGGGATTGTGACGGCTTACGTTTCCGTGGCCTGCGGATATAGTGCCAATATCGTATTGAGTACGATGGACCCGCTCTTGGCGCATACCACTCAGGAAGCCGCACTCACACTGATGGGATATCAGGGAAACACGGAGCCGCTGTGCAACTACTTCTTTATGAGCGCTTCGACAGTGGTAATTACAGGGATTGTTTATTGGGTGACTCAGAAATGGCTTCTCCCGAACTTAGGAAAATATGAGGGAAGTGTGAAAGTCGAAGCCTACCGCCCTTTGTCACGGAAAGAACGTCGTGCGCTGATGGTGGCTGTTACAGTGGCAGGGATATACGTTGCCCTTATTTTGTGGCTTACTTTCTCTTCCTATGGTATCCTGCGTGGCGTTAACGGAGGTTTGATGCACTCGCCCTTCATAGCCGGTATCCTGTTTCTGCTATCTCTGGGCGCAGGCTTTACGGGGATGGCCTACGGATTCAGCTCCGGTCGTTATCGCAGCGATAATGATGTGATCGAAGGACTTACCCAGCCGATTAAACTGCTGGGTGTGTATTTCGTTATTGCTTTCTTCGCTGCCCAGATGTTTGCCTGTTTCGAGTATTCTCATCTGGACAAGTGTCTTGCGATTATGGGAGCGGACCTGCTCTCTTCTTTTGAGCCGGCTCCCTTGTCCGCACTCATCTTGTTTATCCTGTTTACGGCGTTTATCAATCTGATTATGGTATCCGCCACTTCCAAATGGGCATTTATGTCTTTCATCTTCATTCCGATGTTTGCGCAGATGGGGATTTCGCCGGACGTCACGCAGTGTGCTTTCCGTATCGGAGATAGTTCGACGAATGCCATTACTCCTTTCTTATTCTATATGCCGCTGGTGTTGACGTATATGCGGCAATATGACAAACAGATCACATACGGATCGTTGCTGAAATATACATGGAGGTACTCCTTGTGCATTCTGGCAGCATGGACGTTACTGTTTATCGTCTGGTATCTGTTGAAGATACCGATGGGGCTATAATTCACGATTCAAAGTTCCGGTTTTAACAACCGGAATTTTGAGTTTCTGAATTAATCGCTATATTTGCACCCGTCCCTTAAAGAAAAAGAACGAATGAATTTACCAGAAGTCTCTGAAAAACTAATCGAACAACTGAATCACGGTAGCACCAAAGCATTTGATAAAATTTATCATACGTACTATTTATACCTGTGTGCGATAGCTGTTTACTACGTACATGACAAGAGAGTCGCCGGTGAAATAGTCAATGATGTCTTCGTTTCTTTCTGGCAGAATCGCCACCATATCACTTATCCTGCCCTTCCGTATCTTCGTCGGGCTATTCAGAATGCAAGTATCAGTTATTTGCGGTCTTCCGCTTTTAATGAGCGTATGATGACCGAGCAGATGGAGGAAATATGGGCTTTTCTTGAAAATCATATTCTTTCTTCCGACAATCCGTTACAGGCATTGGAAAGCAGCGAAATGAACGAGATCATTCTGCGGAAAGTAGAGGAGCTCCCTGCCAAATGCCGTGCTGTTTTTAAGGCAAGCCTGTATGAAGGCAAGTCGTACAGTGAGATTGCGGAAGAGCAGAATATTAATGTCGCTACCGTCAGGGTGCAGATGAAAATTGCGCTGACTAAATTGCGCGAATCCCTTGGTACTCCCTATATGATAGCTATTTTGATGTTTCTCTAAAAAAAAACGGTTTTCTTTTAAACGTTTCTTTTTTTATTGCGTATCTAGTTATATACACCCATAGAAAAAGAACGGTTTATGATAGAATATTACGATAAAGAAGAACTGGAATTACAGATTAGTAATTATTTGTCGGGCAATAGCACCGATGAAGAAAAAGAAACGTTGCTTGCCTTTCTGGCTTCCAATGAAGAAGCTGCCCGGACTTTCCGGGAAATGTCTGCCGTATGGGCACTTTCTTCCGTGCCGTCGTTTGCAGAAATAGAAAATTCCAATTTAGTGCAGATAAAGGAGAGAATGACTGCTCCTGTCTCTTCGAAGCCTGTCCGGAAACTGATACCTGTCTGGCTGAAAGTGGCTGCCGCCGTTATTCTGCTGATCGGCTGCAACTATTTCTGGTATACGTATACGGAAAATCTGACGGAAGTATATACCAACGCCGATTCTCCTTACGAAATCAAGGTTCCTGCCGGATCAAGAACGAATATCGTTCTTCCTGACGGGACGGAGGTTTCTCTGAATGCAGGTTCTGTATTGCGCTATCACCGTGGTTTTGGTATCCGCGAACGTAATGTGACGTTGGATGGCGAAGGATACTTTAAAGTTGCGAAAAATGCAGAGGTTCCCTTCTTCGTGAAGACGAACGATGTGCAGGTGCAGGTAGTCGGCACGGTATTCAATGTCCGTGCTTATGATGACGATAATTATGTGATGGTGTCTCTGCTGGAAGGCAGGGTGAATTTATCGGCGTCTGCTAATTCCGTAATGAAATTATTCCCTAATGAGCAGGCACTGTATAACAAGAACACCGGACGCATGGAAAAGCTGAAGACCAATGCAAGTAAAGCCTGCGACTGGCTGGACGGCGGACTGACCTTCGAGAACGCTTCGTTCGCTGATATTGCCCATCGTCTGGAACGTAAATTCCAGGTGAAGATCAGCATAGAAAGCGAGCGTCTGAAGGCCGAACACTTCTCCGGTTCCTTCGACAGCAATCAGAATATTCATGATATATTACGCGAAATCAACGTTGAGAAACAATACACGTGGAAAGTCAGTGGTGACACCATCTTTATTACCGATAAAAGAAAGGGGGTAAGATAAAAGAAAGAAGAAAAAACATGGACACAGCCGATAGATATACCGGCAGTCCGCAGCTACGATAAATAACTATATGTTAACCTTTAATAGTGAAAAAAATGAGATTGATAATAAGAAAAACATTATTGATGTTTCTGCTTTTGTCCCTAAGTAATGTCTTGACAGGTTTTCAACTTTCAGCGCAGGAACAAAACAAGAAGTTCAGTGTCAAAGCAGATAACGTTACTTTGAAAGAAGCCATTGAAGTAGTCAGGAAGCAGGGAAATTATTCTTTTCTGATTCGCAATAACGACATTGACCTGAATAAGAAAGTCTCTGTGAACGTGGACAAGGGTACAATTAATGACGTGATGGCCCAACTGCTGACTGGTACGGGGATCAGTTATGAAGTGAACGGAAACCGGGTGGTCATATTCCATGCCGCAGTGCCTGAAAAGGAACAGGGAAAAGCGTTTGTCCTGAAAGGCAAAGTGACCGATCCTTCGGGTGAAGGAGTGATTGGTGCCAATGTGAAAGTGCTGAATTCTACGGAAGGTACGATTACGGATATGGATGGAAACTTTTCTCTGTCGGTGACTCCGAATGCACGATTATCCGTGTCTTATATCGGATATGCTACGCAGGAAGTCGTTGTCAAAAATCAGACTCCTTTGCACATTGCTCTGAAAGAAGACAGCCGTCTGATTGACGAAGTGGTGGTAGTAGGCTACGGTGTACAGAAGAAAGCGAATCTGACCGGTGCGGTAAGCAGCGTGAAGATGGATGAAGTATTGGGAGACCGTCCGGTAGTGTCGGTCAGCGATGCCTTGAAAGGCGCGATGCCCGGTTTGCAGATTACGGGTAACTCCGGTAGACCTGGAGAGGAAATGAGTTTCAATATCCGTGGTGTCAACAGTCTGGATAAGAATGGCAAACCGTTGGTTCTGGTGGATAACGTAGAAATGGATATCAATATGCTCGATCCGAATGATATTGAATCAGTAACGGTCTTGAAAGATGCTGCTTCTTCGGCTATCTACGGGGCACGTGCCGCATTTGGCGTCATTCTGATTACGACAAAGAAAGGATCGGATTCAACCAGGCTTTCTATTAATTATTCTAACAATTTCTCATTTAGCAGACCTGCCAATATGCCTCGTAAGGCAACACCGCTTCAGACGGTGCAGGCTTATAAAGACATGGGAACCATCAACTATCAGAGTGGACAGAATGTGGATACGTGGCTGGATTTATTGAAAGAATACAATGCCAATCCTTCGGCTTATCCCGATGGGTATGCAATGGTGGACGGATTGCGCTATAGTCTGGCAGAAACCAATCTGTTTGATGATATGATGGAGACCGGTTTCCAGCAGACGCACAATCTTTCTGTAGGTGGCGGCACGAAAGATATATCTTATCGTTTCTCTTTCGGTATGGTCGATGAGAATGGAGTGCTGGCCTCGGACAAGGATGCGTATAAACGTTACAATGTGTCTTCTTATATCCGTTCGGACGTATTCTCATGGATTACTCCGGAACTGGATATCAAATATACGAACTCGAAATCAGAATTGCCGGAGACTTCGGGAGGATATGGAATCTGGGGAGCAGCCGTTGCCTTCCCGTCTTATTTCCCTACCGGAACAATGAATATCGACGGAGAAGAACTACCGATTAATACTCCCCGGAATCTGATTAATCTTGCTTATCCGACGACTATCCAGAAAAACAATATCCGTATCTTCGGAAAGGTGACGATTACTCCTTTGAAGAACGTCAAACTGGTGGGTGAATATACATACAACCATCTGAGTAATGAAAAGACCAAGTTTGAAAAGAAGTTCTATTATGCCCACGGAGGTAACTTTGTGAAAGAGACTTCGACGGCAAACTCTAAGTATGAAAACTCCAACGGCATTACCGATTATAATGCCCTGAACTTCTACGGAAACTACAATAACACATGGGGCAAGCATGAAGTCACCGTGATGGGAGGTTTCAATCAGGAGAGCAGTGACTATCGCTATGCGGAAATGTCGCGTATGAACATGATTAACGAAGACCTTCCTTCTATATCGCAGGCTACAGGAGATTATTTCGCTAAAGATAAATTCGAACGCTATACAGTAAGAGGATTATTCTATCGTATCAACTACTCCTTTGCCGGCAAATATCTGATTGAAACGAACGGACGCTATGACGGCTCTTCCAAATTTCCGAAAGACAGTCGCTTCGGTTTCTTTCCTTCTGTCTCTGCCGGATGGCGTGTGAGCGAAGAAGCGTTTATGAAACCGTTGACATCCGTATTGTCTAACTTAAAATTGCGTGCTTCGTGGGGTAATATCGGCAATCAGAGTATCACTCCATACGCTTATATTCCGGGTATGGATGCCGAGCAGGCTTACTGGACCGTTTCGGGTATCAAGGTAACCACCCTTAAACCTGCCGCATTGGTCAGTAACAGTTTTACCTGGGAGAAAGTGACGACTGTCGATGTCGGTTTTGATCTGGGTTTATTGAACAACAGGCTGAATCTTGTATTCGACTGGTATCGTCGTGATACGAAAGGTATGCTCGCTCCGGGAGCGGAATTACCGGCTGTGCTGGGTGCAAGTGCTCCTTTGCAGAATACTGCCGATCTTCGTTCCAAAGGATGGGAGATCACTGTAGACTGGAATGATCAGATCGGAAAAGTGAAATACAATCTGGGCTTCAACCTTTATGATGCTAAAACCAAGATTACCAAGTATAATAACGAGACAGGTCTCTTCGGCAAGGATAAGAACGATAAAGATACTTACCGTGTAGGTATGGAACTGGGTGAGATCTGGGGGTATGTTACCGACCGCCTGTATACTGTTGATGATTTCGATGCCGATGGCAAGCTGAAAGCAGGCATTCCAAAAGTGGAAGGCTACAATCCGAATTCGGGTGATATCCTGTATAAAGATCTGGATGACAACGATATTATCAACGGAGGCACAAGTACGACAAAAGATCCGGGCGACCGTAAGATCATCGGTAATAGTACCCGTCGTTATCAGTATGGCATCCACGGTGGTGCAAGCTGGAAGGGGTTCTCTTTATCTTTCCTGTTGCAGGGAGTAGGCAAACGTGATTTGTGGATTATGAATGACTTGTTCTATCCGCATTATGACGCATGGACGACGGTATATGACACACAACTGAATTACTGGACGCCGGAACGCACAGACAGCTATTTCCCCCGTCTGTATGAGAAAGCTGCCGGAAATACAGCTGCCAATACACGTATTCAGACCCGTTATCTGCAGGATGGTTCCTACCTGAGTATCCGGAACATCACCTTATCTTATAATTTCCCGTCCAAGTGGATGACTAAGATCGGTGTCAATAATCTGGCTGTCTTCTTTAGCGGTGAGAATCTTTATACATTCGATCATTTGCCGAAAGGACTCGATCCGGAACGTTCGGTAACGGATGACTTGGGACAACGCGGTTTTACCTATCCGTATATGCGGCAGTATTCGTTTGGTATCAACCTTTCATTCTGATTGTTTCACTATTTAAAAGAGTAATTGTTATGAAGAAATATATACTGGGTACGGGCATTAGTCTCTGTTTGCTGATGTCGTCTTGTTTGAATGACTCTTTTCTGGAAGTTTATCCGAAAGGACAACAGACGGAAGCGACAGTCTTTACTACCTATGATAACTTCAAAACGTATGCATGGGGATTATATAATGTATTCTTCGGATATACGTATGATACGGGGCAGACGGACGAAATATTCCGCGGAGATTTTGAGTCGGACAATATGATCAAAGGTTTGTCCGGATATGAAGGGCAGTGGGCATACCAGAAGGCGAAGGCAACAGATGAAGTCAAGGAATGGGATTACGACTATATCCGCCGGGTAAATCTGATGCTGGACAATATCGATGGTTCGCAGATGAATGATACGGAGAAGGAGCACTGGCGCAGTGTCGGCTATTTCTTCCGTTCATATAAATACTTTCAGATGCTTTCCCGCTTTGGAGATATCCCTTGGGTGGAGAATGCGTTGAAAGAAGACAGTCCGGAACTGTACGGCAAACGGGATAGTCGCGATCTGGTGGCTTCGAATATCCTGTCCAACCTGAAATATGCGGAGACACATATCGGTGCGGACGATGGCAAAAACACCATTGGTATATCTGTGGTGCAGGCACTTATTTCCCGTTTTGCTTTGTTCGAGGGTACTTGGCGGAAATATCATGGATTGTCTGATGCCGAGACTTACTTGAAAGAATGTGTACGTGCGTCGGAAGAAGTTTTGAAGGTTTATCCGAATGTGCATCCACGGTATGACGAGCTTTTCAATTCGGAATCTTTGGATGGGGTAACGGGCATTATCTTGTATAAAGCCTATGAAACCGGTCAGTTGATGCATGGTCTGACACGTATGGTGCGTACCGGTGAATCTTATATTGAGGCGACAAAGGATGCGGTAGACAGTTATCTGTGTACGGATGGTCGTCCGGTAAGTACTACCACCAGTCGGTATGGCGGTGATAAGGAGATTTACGGACAGTTCCGCGACCGTGATTACCGGTTGTATCTGACGATATGTCCTCCCTATATGGTAAAGAAAGAAAATGGTCCGAGCACGGCCGACTGGAAATATACGGATGATGCGCAGGACAGAGAGTTTATAGATCTTCTTGCTACAATCTCCGGTGAGACTTATCATCGTTTGCCGTCTTCCAACTTCAAAGGATTCACGGTGCAGGGGCAGCCGCACTTCAAGAATCAGAATTGGGGACAGGGCTGGAATGCTTCTCAAATGGGATTCTGGGTATGGAAGTACTATAATACGCATACCGTAGCTACCAATGCCAATGGAGTGAATACGACAGATGCGCCTTTGTTCCGTGTAGGAGAGGTAATGGTGAATTATGCCGAAGCCATGTGCGAATTAGGTAAGTTTGATCAGACGGCTGCCGATAAATCCATTAATAAACTTCGTGCACGCGGTCATGTAGCGAAAATGACGGTCGAAGACATTACGGATGATTTTGATACGGCCCGTGATCCTTCCGTTCCTGCTCTTCTGTGGGAGGTACGCAGGGAGAGACGTGTGGAACTGATGGGGGAAGGATTCCGCTTGGACGACCTCCGTAGATGGAAGAAAGGAGACTATGTCAATAAACGCCCGTTGGGAGCATACGTGACGGGAGCTTCGGCTAAAAATCTGAAAGTGACCGGCGGACCGAACAATGACGAAGGGTATGTTTACTTCTTTGACGCTCCGCTCGGATGGCAGGAACATTATTACCTGTATCCGCTGCCTCTGAAGCAGCTGGCACTGAATACGAATCTGGAACAGAATCCGGTATGGACTAAATAATTTTTTGAGTAAAAACAGAGGCAAGACCTGTAATATTTTGTATATTGCAGGTCTTGAAAATTTAAACTATAAAATGAAGAACGCTATTTCGGTAAAATATACCCTTCTTTGCGGGACAGCTTGCTGTATGGCCTCTGCTGTGCAGGCGCAGCGCACTGTCTCCGATGTTTCCAGAATGAATGTTCTTTTTCTGATGGCTGACGATATGCGTCCCGAACTGGGTTGTTACGGAGTGGAGGCGGTCAAGACTCCGAATATGGATCGTCTGGCATCGAGCGGAGTCTTGTTTCAGAACGCTTATTGCAATGTTCCGGTGAGTGGCGCTTCCCGTGCCAGCCTTCTGACAGGCGTATATCCTCACTATCCCGATCGTTTTGTGAATTTCTCGGCTTATGCCAGCAAGGATTGTCCGGAGGCTATACCTCTTTCCGGATGGTTTACAAAGAATGGTTATCATACAGTTTCGGATGGCAAAGTTTTTCACCACATGAGCGATCATGCCGCATCGTGGAGCGAACCTCCCTACCGGAATCATCCGGATGGATACGATGTCTATTGGGCGGAATATAATAAATGGGAACTTTGGATGAACTCGGAATCGGGCAAGACGATCAATCCCAAGACTATGCGCGGACCGTTTTGCGAGTCAGCGGATGTTCCGGATACGGCATACGATGACGGAAAACTGGCGGAACGTGCCATTCGTGACCTGCGGCGTATGAAAGAGATGAACAAGCCGTTTTTCCTGGCTTGCGGATTTTGGAAACCTCATTTGCCGTTTAATGCCCCGAAGAAATATTGGGATTTGTATAAGCGGGAAGAGATACCTTTGGCTCCCAACCGTTTCAGACCGGAAGGCTTGCCGGAACAAGTCCGTAATTCGAGTGAAATATATGCTTATGCACGGGTGACTGATACAAGTGATGCTGATTTTCAGCGGGAAGTGAAGCATGGATATTATGCTTGCCTGAGCTATGTGGATGCACAAATCGGAAAAGTGCTGGACGCTCTGGATGAGTTAGGCCTGGCGGAGAATACGATTGTGGTACTGTTGGGAGATCACGGCTGGAATCTGGGCGAACATGATTTTGTGGGTAAACATAATCTGATGGACCGTTCTACTCATGTGCCGTTGATTATCCGTGTGCCCGGAATGAAAAAAGGAAAGACCCGGTCGATGGTTGAGTTTGTGGATTTGTATCCTACTTTGTGCGAGTTATGTCAGATTCCACAACCTGGAGAACAGTTGGATGGACAGAGCTTTGCGAAAGTATTCAGCAACCTGAAGGTTAAGACGAAGGATGAAGTCTATATTCAGTGGGAAGGGGGAGACAATGCGGTTGACCAACGTTTTAGTTATGCCGAATGGATGAAAGGGGACGTGAAGAAAGCAAGTATGCTGTTCGATCATCGGATAGATAAAGAAGAAAACAAAAATAGAGTCAATGAGAAAAAATATAAAAGTAAAGTTGAATCACTCTCTTCTTTTATCAAAGTGAAGAAATCATCATTAAAAAAATAATATGAGAACACCAATTATGTCATGCTGCCGCTTGATGGCAGTTGCTTTATTCCTGTTTTGCAGTATGCCGCTCTTTGCTCAGCGGCAGGATATTTTATTAAACGACAACTGGAAGTTCCGATTCTCGCATCAGGTGCAGAAAGGGTCGGAAATAAAAGTAGATCTGCCCCATACCTGGAATGCGCAGGATGCTTTGTCCGGAAAGATCGACTATAAACGGGGAATCGGTAATTATGAAAAGAAACTGTTCATTCGTCCCGAATGGCAAGGCAAGCGTCTTTTTCTTCGTTTCGAAGGGGCGAACAGTATAGCAGATGTATTTATCAATCGCCGTCATATCGGTGAACATCGTGGAGGATACGGAGCTTTTGTCTTTGAAATAACCGGAGAGGTGAATTATGGAAAAGAGAACTCTATATTAGTGCGGGTGAATAATGGAGAACAACTGGACGTGATGCCTTTGGTGGGTGACTTTAATTTTTATGGCGGTATTTACAGGGACGTACATCTGTTGATCACTGATGAGGCTTGTATTTCTCCTTTGAATTATGCTTCTCCGGGAGTTCGTCTGATACAGGATAGTGTCAGTCATCAATATGCGAAAGTAAGGGCGGTCGTTGATTTGGCAAATGGCAATAATGCCGGTCAGGAAGTAGAACTGGGTGTCCGTTTGCTGGATGGTCAAAAAGTGGTGGCGGAGCAGAAACAGACACTTTCTCTTGCCGGGAATGCAGCTTTGCAGCAGGAACTTACATTCGAAATAAATAATCCTCATCTGTGGAATGGCCGTCAGGACCCGTTCCTTTATCAGGCGGAGGTATCCTTGTCGAGAGGAGGGCAGTTGGTAGATTGTGTGACACAGCCTTTAGGACTTCGTTATTATCGGATTGATCCGGATAAGGGATTCTTTTTGAATGGCAAGCATCTGCCTCTTCACGGTGTTTGCCGTCATCAGGACAGGAGTGAGGTGGGTAATGCTTTACGTCCTCAGCATCATGAAGAAGATGCAGCCCTGATGCTGGAAATGGGAGTGAATGCGGTTCGTCTGGCACATTATCCGCAAGCTACCTATTTCTATGATCTGATGGATAAGAATGGCATCATTGTCTGGGCAGAAATACCTTTTATCGGTCCCGGAGGATATGATGATAAAGGATTTGTCAATCTGCCTTCTTTCCGTGCCAATGGGAAAGAACAGCTGAAGGAGCTGATCCGCCAGCATTTCAATCATCCTTCCATCTGTGTATGGGGGCTGTTCAATGAACTGCTTGAATCCGGCGATAATCCGGTGGAATATATCAAGGAATTAAATGAGCTGGCGCATCAGGAAGATACTACCCGCCCTACCACTTCGGCAAGTAATCAAATGGGTGACTTGAATTTTATAACAGATGCCATCGCATGGAATCGATACGACGGATGGTATGGAGGCACCCCGGCCGATTTAGGACGCTGGCTGGACGGTATGCATAGAGATCATCCGGAAATCCGTATTGCCATCAGTGAGTATGGTGCTGGTGCCAGCATTTATCATCAGCAGGATTCGTTGGTAAAATCCGTGCCAAACAGTTGGTGGCATCCGGAGAATTGGCAGACTTATTATCATATAGAGAACTGGAAAGCGATTTCTTCCCGTCCTTATATATGGGGTAGCTTTGTATGGAATATGTTTGATTTCGGTGCGGCTCATCGTACGGAAGGTGATCGTCCGGGAATTAATGATAAGGGGCTGGTTACCTTTGACCGGAAAGTACGTAAGGACGCGTTCTACTTTTATAAGGCTAACTGGAACAAGGAAGAACCTGTGCTTTATCTGGCCGGAAAACGTAACACCGTACGTTCCCGATGTCTGCAAACAATTACTGCATTCACTAATCAGCCCGGGGCGGAACTGTTTGTCAATGGAAAAAGCTATGGTAAGGCAATGCCGGATCAGTATGCTATTTTGGAATGGAAAAATGTGGAGTTGCAGCCGGGAGAGAATGAAATAAAAGTAGTTTCTATCAATAAAAAAGTAAAATTGATGGATAGTTTTCGCTGCAAACTATAGCATAATGCAATAGAAAGCATTACCTTTGCGGTCTATGTGTAAAGCAAAGAAGGAGTCCGTGAAGTAAATAACCTTTGGCAGTCTGTCAAGGTTATCCCTTAATTCATACTCTGGCATATTCTTGCCAGAGTTATTTTCATATTCTATATAATAAGTATAATCGCATGTCTATAAAGCGGATAATAACTATCTGCAAGATATACATGCTCAAAAAAACAATGAAATGATAAATTCAATTAATATACAAATCAGAGAGACCAATACAGATGATTTCGACAGCATAATGACTGTTGAAAAACAAGCGTTTGGCTATGACAAAGAAGCACAGTTGGTAGCCGATCTGCTGGCTGACAAAACTGCAAAACCAATGGTTTCGTTGCTCGCTTTCTACAAAGGTGAGGCTGTCGGACACATTCTCTTCACCAGAGCCTATTTTGATGGTCAGGGAGCACAACAGATGATGCACATTCTTGCACCTTTAGCTGTCAAGCCGGAATATCAACGGCAGGGTATAGGCGGAATGCTGATACGGGCAGGTATAGAGAGGTTGCAGGAAAAAGGTTCGTGCCTTGTGTTTGTATTGGGGCATAAAGAATATTATCCAAAATATGGTTTTATACCGGATGCAGCCAGGCTGGGTTATCCTGCTCCTTACCCGATACTGGAACAGTTCTCGGATTATTGGATGGTTCAGGCAATCAGTCCGAAGGGATTTGATGTGGATAAAGGAAAGATCAGGTGTTCGGATGAGTTGAACAAACCTGAACATTGGAGAGATGATGAATCGGACAGATAGTTCCCTGATAGTAGTTTGTTAAAATAGAGGAAATATATAAAGATTTAGGTAGCTTTATTAGTGCAGCCTAAATATAAGACTTATTTTTGTGTGGGGCTGTCCAAAATCGGACAGCCCCTTTTTTAGATGTATTAGTATTTTCTATTATCTTTCATCGCCTTCCTCCACCTCTTAAAAGCCCTCATAAGGCTATCTTCCTCCACTGTACCTTCCATATTATAATGTTCCACAAAAAGCTCCATCGAGCGTTTGAACATGATTCCGTTTTTGAATTTATTCTCCAGCAGAAATTCATAGAGTTCCGCCCTCATTTCCACTTCGATTTCCTTTTCTATGGTTAATGCGCTTTCCTGCCCGATATAATTATATACTTCCGGATTCTTTCCGTAGGCTGGATTAGGCAGAACAAACGTGATATTTCCTGTTTCTTTCCAGGATACTTTGGATGGATGCGGGACGGATAACTGATAGAGAAAATGATAGATGGGAGTGATGTGAGAGAGATGGATAGGAATCGGTTTTCGGAGAGAGGCTGACGAAGAAGGTGAGGGGCGACTTTCGGATTCGGGTTCTAAACTTTGTGCGTAACGTACGTACATATACCTTGCCAGATACGGCTTGATGGTAATCGTAACTGTAACCATGGGATTTTAATTCTTAATTGTAAATAAATATTATATGCATCAGACCGCTTCGGGTCATGAATTCCGTTTTGTTTGTTGAGAAAAATCCCATGGGTTACGGGGACGGAATTATGCTTTTATAAGAAATTGAAAATCAAATAGTTACAAATACCTCTTTTTGGTTTAAAACCAAAGGGCCGTTCCTTTAAAACCAACGCCCCGTTTCTTTAAAACCAAGAGGGTGTTTCTCGGTGAGAAACGGAGGTATTGGTTAAAACCGAAGTGCAAAGCTAGGACGAATATTCGTATTTTTCAAAATAAGGAAAATGCCGGTTGATATTACTGTGTAATGATATGAGAATTATCCGCTACCAATTAAAATTGCGCGTATATACGCGGGGATTGATGTTGATAAATAGTACGGTTTTTGCGGTTGAGCGTTTAACAAAGTTTATTACAAACAGGCGTTTTTCCTTTGCCTCTCTTTTTTTACGTGCCTCCCTTGCTCTCCGGAACATCTGTCCGGCCGTTACCACTCTTCCTGAATTAAATAAAATTAAGAATCTCTGCCGGACGAAGATGGAATTTTCATATTTTCGCCCTATACTTGTATATAAAATAACTAGTGATATAAGATGAAAAGTAAGAATGGATTTAGCCGGTGTGGGGAACTATACATCGGTCGTTTACAAAAAGAGGGGCGCTTTTCTACAGCGCATGTCTATAAGAATGCCCTTTTTTCTTTCAGTAACTTTTGTGGTACGCAGAACGTGTCGTTCCGTCAGGTTACCCGTGAGTGTCTGCGCCGTTACGGTCAGCATCTGAGTGATTGTGGTTTGAAACCGAATACGGTTTCTACCTATATGCGTATGTTGCGTAGTGTTTATAATCGTGGAGTGGAGTCGGGGAGAGCTCCGTATGTCCCCCGACTGTTTCATGATGTATATACCGGAGTGGACATTCGGCAGAAACGCGCGTTGCCGGTTCCGGAATTGCATAAGCTTCTGTATGAGGATCCCAAGACGGACCGTTTGCGACGTACACAGGCCATTGTCGGATTGATGTTCCAGTTCTGCGGGATGTCCTTTGCCGATCTGGCACATCTTGAGAAGTCTGCCCTGGATCAGAATATTCTCCGTTACAGCCGTATCAAGACGAAGACTCCGATGAGTGTGGAAATCCTTGATACGGCGCAGGAGATGATCAGCCAGCTCCTGAATCATCAGCCTTCACGTCCGGATTGTCCCGACTATCTGTTCGATATCCTTTCGGGTGACAAGAAGCGTAAGGATGAACGTGCTTACCGTGAATACCAGTCCGCCCTTCGCCGGTTCAATAACCATTTGAAGGGATTGGCAAAAGCTTTGCGTCTGACTTCTCCGGTGACTTCCTATACGCTCCGCCATTCATGGGCGACTACCGCCAAATATCGTGGCGTCCCTATTGAAATGATCAGCGAGTCGCTGGGACATAAGTCCATCAAGACAACCCAGATCTATTTGAAGGGATTCGGACTGAAGGAACGTACGGAAGTAAATAAGATGAATTTATCTTACGTGAAGAACTACTCAATGGAGGCGTTGTAAATATATAAAATATTAATAGTCAGTATTAAACTATGTGCATTACTTCTTAGGTAACGGATTTAAATATGACGCAAAGATAGACAAAAACACAAATAGGAAACAAATAAAATTCCATTTTTTTTCGTTTTATCCGCAAATAAGGCAAAAAAGTCTTTGAACATGAAAAAACATTATCTTCATGTCCCACTGCCGTTATACCATATTTCCACAGGAATATACCCCTTCTCGCAGGCTGCAAACTCCTTCTATCACGTATTTGTCGATGTTTTTCACTGTTCCCATTCTGTTTGTCTTTGAATGTATAGGTTTCCGTTACCTAAGAAGTAACGGACAAAAATGGGGTAAAAAAAGATGATTCTAACAAACAAGAAATCTATTAATGCTGGGCCTAGCTATGGGACAGGGGAAGGCGTAGCACACTCAAAACGCTGGTATGTCGCCTTGGTTCGTATGCATCACGAGAAGAAAGTTTCGGAGTATTTAGACAAGATGGGCATTGAAAATTTCATCCCTCTTCAACAGGAGATGCATCAATGGAGTGACCGTCGTAAACTGATCGAATCCGTCCTTCTTCCAATGATGGTCTTTGTACATGCCGACCCGAAAGAACGGGTGGAAGTTCTGAGCCTTTCTACAGTGAGCCGTTATATGGTGATGCGTGGTGAAAGCAATCCTGCCGTTATTCCTGATGAGCAGATGGCCCGTTTCCGTTTCATGCTCGACTATTCCAAGGAAGCCGTATGCATGAGCAGTTCTCCTTTAGCCCGTGGCGAGCAGGTCCGTGTGATAAAGGGACCTTTGTCGGGGCTTGTCGGCGAACTCGTCAGTGTTGACGGTAAGAGTAAGATTGCTGTCCGTCTGAATATGCTGGGATGCGCCTGTGTGGATATGCCTGCCGGGTATGTGGAATCAATAAAAGCCGTAGTTTGACAAGATAATTAGATCTGTATAATGGAGTTACAGGATAAAATCTTTCATCTTCATAATCAGGCCCATCGCCTTCTTCATATCGAATGCTCCGGCAGTTATTTGTATGCTGACGACCTGGCTCAGCTGAATAAGGATATTCATAATGAAATGAATGAGTTATATCCTCTGCATGGCAGTACTCCGGAACAGGACGCTTCCTTGTGTCTTGCTCTTCTGTTGGGCTATAGTGTGAGTCTGTATGCCAGTCTGGAGGATGACTTGAAAAGGGAACATATTCTTTCCCGTTCTCTGGAACTTCTTGAAACTCTTCCTCCCTCACCTTTGATAGATGATGTGTTGATTGTATGCAGAGAGGACATGA
>OOCP01001615.1_pt1 | contig 22037 bp, 16 predicted proteins | sample 1671511 | NCBI WGS metagenome assembly OOCP01 (sample SAMN06348164, study PRJEB24527) | human gut metagenome | biome: human gut; feature: ankylosing spondylitis patient; material: feces | host: Homo sapiens | place: China | collected 2015-10 | reverse complement strand
AGCGTTGACGCAATCGTCAATGCTGCCAACACGTCTCTTTTGGGCGGTGGTGGTGTGGACGGCTGCATTCATCGTGCTGCCGGACCGGAGCTGCTTGCAGAGTGCAGTACGCTGCATGGCTGCGAGACAGGCAGCGCAAAAATCACAAAGGGATACCACTTGCCCTGCAAATATGTGATCCATGCAGTTGGACCGCGTTGGAGGGATGGCAAACATCGGGAACAGGAGCTTCTGGAATCCTGTTATCGGACATCTTTGAACCTGGCAAAAGAAAATGGCTGTCAGTCGGTGGCCTTTCCGCTGATTTCCTCCGGCATTTACGGCTATCCGAAAGACCAGGCTCTGAAGGTTGCAGTCGATACCATCGGCACATTCCTGCTGGAGAATGAGATGATGGTTTACATCGTTAGCTTTGATCGGAAGGCATATCAGATTAGCGGAAAACTTTTTGCTGATATCGCGGCGTACATAGATGACCGGTATGTGGAGGAACATACCGACAGACGGGCAGAACAGAGGCGGCGGCTCGAAGCATTGTCAGAGGAATCCTGCTTTGAAGCTGCACCTGCCCCGCTGCCGTCCGAAGCAATCTGTAAATCTTGCAGCAGTCAATCCTTGGAAGAGGCACTGGGACAGATTGATGAGAGTTTTTCGGAAATGCTGCTGTGGAAGATTGACGAAAGCGGCATGACGGATGCCCAGTGCTACAAGAAGGCAAACATTGACCGGAAGCTCTTCTCGAAGATCCGTTCGGATAAATTCTACAAGCCATCCAAACCTACGGTGCTGGCATTTGCCCTGGCTTTGGAATTGCCGCTTGCCCAGATGCAGGAGATGCTCGGCAAGGCAGGCTTTACCCTTTCCCATTCGAGCAAATTCGACATCATTGTAGAATATTTTGTCGAACGAGGAAACTACAATGTGTATGAAATCAACGAGGCACTGTTTGCCTTTGACCAGAGCCTGATCGGAGCATAAGGACAAAGAAATGTCGCTTTCCATGCGACCACCCTACAAAAGAAAATCGCTATACTATGGCTGTAAGGTACGAAACCGAGCAGCCATATGCGCGTGTAATGAGCCAAAGTTCGAGCTTGCTCGAAACCTTGGCGAATACCGCAACAGCGAGCCCGCAAGGGCGAGATTTTGGGAGGACAAGCATATGAGAAAGAATTTAACAGAGCTCGTTTTTATCTTAGACCGCAGCGGTTCCATGAGCGGATTAGAACGGGACACCATCGGCGGTGCGATTCATCACATTGGAAATGTTCATAAGTACGCACGACCAGAAGATGTCCCGGAACACACTATGTTTGTAATCACTACGGACGGAATGGAAAATGCCAGCCGTCGGTACAACAGCGAAAAAGTAAAGCAGATGATCGAGCGGCAGAAAGCGAAATACGGTTGGGAGTTTTTGTTCCTCGGTGCCAATATTGACGCAGTAGAGACCGCAAGCCAGTTCGGAATCGGTGCAGATCGTGCAGTCAACTATCAGTGCGACAGCGAAGGAACTGCGTTGAATTATGAAGTGGTCAGCGAAGCAATCAGCTCTGTCCGGTGCAGTGCCCCGCTGAGCGCAGACTGGAAAAAGCGTATAGACGAGGACTACAAAAAGCGTGGAGACCGCAAGCACAAGTAAATGTTTTTTGAAGCCGGGGTGATGATTCACTCCGGTTTTTTGGAAGAACTTTCGATTGATTTTATTCGTTTCTTGGAGTAGAATATAAATGAGAAATTTTAACTTGCTGCGAGTGACTTTAGACATCGAAAAAGAGGTTCCGTATGGATTTCATGACGATTAAGCAGGCTTCTGAAAAATGGGGCATCTGCACAAGGAGAGTACAGACATTATGCACGGAAGGGCGAATTGATGGTGCCGAGCGTTTAGGCCATCAGTGGGTCATTCCTATTAACGCCGAAAAGCCGAAGGATGCCAGAATCAAAAGCGGCAGATATATTAAAACAAAATCCGGAAATGGAGAGAACGAAGATGGAAAGAAAACCGTATAGTGCAGGAGCAGTGAAATTTTCGTTCTGGTTCATGGAATTTCGGAAAACCGTGCAGCTTTTGAGCGAGGGTAAGAGCTTTGCAGACATTAAAAAGTTGAATGAAGAGACAAACATCTATGGCGCACCGACAAAACTACGAGCGCAGCAGATTTATTCTACCGTAACAGCCCGTATCAAGACATTAGATGAAAGCTTTTACCTAATCTTTTTGAGCAGTGATCTTGCTACACAAAAACTATTTGTGCTGACTGCGGCTCTTTTGCATGACACGCTATTCTTTGATTTTGTGTATGAAGTAGTGCGGGAAAAAATGATTCTTGGTTCCGATGAGCTGACGGATGCAGATATCCGGATATTTTTCAAAAATAAACAGGAACAGAGTGAGAAAGTGGCTTCTCTTCAAGACTATACGCTGCGCCGTCTCGGTTCCTGCTATAAGACACAGCTTTATGAAGCAGGACTTTTAGAAAGCAACCGGGCAAACAGCACAAGAAAAATACTGAAGCCAATTCTTGATATTGCATTTGAGCATTGGCTTTATGACCATGATCTTGGCATCATGGTAAAAACACTGACGGGGGTAAGATGAAATGGACAAGGTGAATTTCTCCGCAGGAGAAAGAGAGGGTGGCCTGGGCCATTTAAGCCAAAGACTGGACGAGATGGAGCTTGCAATCCATAAGCCGTTTTTCCGAAAAGGAACAGGCCGCGCAAATGAGGTCAACTATTGGGTGTTTGATTATCCACCGGAAAAGGAACTGGAGGTTCGGGAGCGCGTAGAGTACCTGAAAAATAAGAACGACCGGGGCGATGATGATTTTGAGCTTGTGGTCTTTGACCTGTATGATATCATCATTGACTTTTTGGAAAAGAAGAACTTCATGGAAAAGTGCTATGACTTTGAAAAAAAGCGAGGAATCGAGCGTATCGTCAAGGCACTGACCAACTCCATGAAGATAAATGACGATGACAGCTTAATCGTGCAATATATCAAAGAACATACGCCGGAGAATGCAGTTGTGTTCCTGACCGGTATCGGCAAGTGCTATCCGATTCTGCGTTCCCACAAGGTGCTTAACAATTTACATCAGGCGTTTGTGCGCTGCCCGGTCGTGATGTTCTTTCCGGGAACCTATAATGAGCAGGAGCTGATTCTCTTCAATGAGATTAAAGACGATAATTATTACCGGGCATTCCGACTGGTAAAGTAATGGATGGAGGAAACTGTTATGCAGATCAAGGACATGTTCCGAAAGAAAATTGACCGTGAGATACAGGGCGTTATCATTGTTGGTCAGGGTGAAGAAACGAATGTAGCGCAGGAGCTGGAAGAGTATGTTGTGACCCGTGAGCTTCAGCGTCATTTTGCAGAATTCTTTGCAGCATATAAAAAAGGTATTCAGGGAACCACACCGAAAATGGGTGTCTGGATTTCCGGCTTCTTTGGAAGTGGTAAATCTCATTTCCTGAAAATTCTGTCCTATCTGCTTCAGAATAAACAGGTCGGAGACAAACATGCCATCGACTACATTATCGAAGATCAGAAGATTACCAATCAGATGGTGCTGGCAGATATGCAGCTGGCAGCAAACACCCCATCGGACGTAATTCTTTTCAACATTGATTCCAAAAGCGATTCTAATGGCAAAGAAAATAAAGATGCCATTGTGAACGTATTCCTGAAAGTTTTCAATGAGATGCAGGGCTTCTGCGGTTCCATGCCGCACCTTGCTGACCTGGAGCGCAGGCTTTCCGAGGAAGGTCGTTTTGAAGAGTTTAAGGAAAAGTTTGAAGAGGAGTATGGCGATCCGTGGGAAAGCTCTCGTCAGGACTTCGATTTCATTCAGGATTCCGTTGTCGATGTTCTTTCTGACATAGATTTCATGAGCGAATCAGCTGCCCGTAACTGGTGCGAGAAAGCAACCGAGAGCTACCAGATCAGCATTGAGGATTTTGCCAAGCGTGTAAAGTCCTATATTGATAAAAAAGGTAACAACCACCATGTGGTTTTCCTGGTGGATGAGATCGGTCAGTACATTGGTGATGATTCCAAGCTGATGCTGAACCTCCAGACAGTGACAGAAGAACTGGGCAAGGAGTGCATGGGTAAGGCTTGGGTCATCGTAACGAGCCAGCAGGACATCGACTCCATTACCAAGGTGAAGGGTAACGACTTCTCCAAGATTCAGGGACGTTTCGATACACGCCTTTCGCTGTCCTCTGCCAATGTGGATGCTGTTATCAAAAAGCGTATTCTGGATAAAACTGAGACAGCAGCACAGAGCCTGCGTCTGCTCTATGACCAGAAAGCAACCATCATCAAAAATCTGATTGTATTCAACGACGGTGTGGAGAAAAAACTGTACGCCAACGCGGAAGATTTTGCAGAGGTTTATCCTTTTGTCCCATATCAGTTCAATCTGTTGGCAAGTGTGCTGACCAGCATCCGTACCCACGGTGCATCCGGTAAACACCTGTCCGAAGGTGAACGCTCCATGCTGGCCCTGTTCAAAGAATCTGCCATGCAGCTGATGGACGATGAGATGGGAGCCATCGTGCCGTTCTATCGGTTTTATGATGCTTTGGAAAACTTCCTCGACCACAGCCACAGCAGTGTGATCATCCGCGCGTATGATAACAGTTACATCAACCCGGAAAAGAAGGAAAAAGATGTCTTTGCTATCAATGTGTTGAAGACCCTTTTCCTGATTAAATATGTTTTGGAGATCGAAGCCAACGTGGACAACATCGTCAGCCTGATGATTACCAGCATTGACGATGATCGTATCTCTCTGAAAGCACAGGTGGAGGATGCACTGAAAGTGCTGATGCGCCAGATGCTGATTCAGAAGAATGGCTCCATCTATGTGTTCCTGACCGATGAGGAACAGGAGATCAACAACGAAATCGAAAAAGAAAATGTGGAGATGCCGGAGGTCATCACGAAGATTGCGGAGCTGATCTATGAGGACATTTTCTCCAGCAAGAAGTATCAATACCCCAGCTTTGGCGGACGGTATGCGTTCTCCTTCAATCAGACAGTGGATGACCGCCCCTATAAGGCAAACCAGAATTACGATATCGGCCTCCGTGTACTGACCCCGTGGTATGAGGGCGGCACCGATGATGGTACGCTGCGCCTTCTCTCCGGCCAGGGCAAGGAAGTCCTTGTGGTTCTGCCGAATGACGATGCGTTCCTGACGGAAATGCGTGCATACTTAAAAATTGAGCGGTTCCTGCGTAAGAATACTTCTGTGCAGCTTGCCAAGTATGAGACCATTAAGGAAGCAAAGCGTGTGGAGATGCGGGAACGCAACGGTAACGCCAAGCTTTACCTGACGGAAGCACTGAAAGAGGCTACCATCTATGTCAATGGCGATGTGCTGCACACTTCCGGCAAGGAAGTGACCAGCCGCATCAATGAGGCTATCGGCAGACTGGTGCAGACGGTTTATCACAAGCTGTCCTACATTGACGCAGCGATGGGCGAAGCAGACATCCGGAAGATGTTCAAGACCAGCAATCAGCTGTCGCTGGCACTGGGAGATACCGGAGAATCCAATGTTCACGCGCTGGATGATGTGCTGCAATTCGTGGCAGGTAACTCCCGGATGCACATGAAAACTTCTATGAAAACGATCAAGGATCGCTTTATGAAAGCACCCTATGGCTTTGTGGAAGATGACATCCATTGGCTGGTGGCGCGTCTCTTTAAGCGTGGAGATCTGTCCTTTACGGTCAATGGTGAGAGCGTCAATCTGAACAACCGTTCCGAGGAAGAAATCATCGGCTACATCACGAAGAAGCAGTTCGTGGATAAGCTGCTGACGGAAGTGCGCGTCCGTGTGCCGGAAAACCAGAAAAAGGTCGTCCGCACCGTGATGAAAGAGCTGTTCAAGGTGGCACCGCCTGCCGATGACGAAGATACCATCATGAAGAACTTCCAGCACTACTGCGAGAATCGGATCACTGAGATTGAGCGGCTGGAACCGAAATATGAGAATTACGCCTATCCAGGAAAGGAACTTCTGGAAAAGGGCAAGAAGCGGCTTTCCGCACTGGTGCAGATTCAGGCACCGCTGGAATTCTTTAAGACTGTATTTGACGAGCAGGACGATCTGATGGATTTTGGCGAGGACTATGAGCCTATCCGTGATTTCTTTGGCAGTGAGCAGCTGACCATCTTCACCCGTGCGCTGGATATGCTGAATATCTACGAGGACAGCAAGACCTACATCGTGGATGCAGAACTGGAAGACGTGGTGGCTAAGATGCGCACCATCGTCCGGATGGCGAAGCCCTATAAGGAGATTCCGAAGCTGCCGGAGCTGCGCGAGAAGTTTATGAACTGCTATATGCGCATTCTGGAAGAGCAGGCAGAGCCGGTCAAGGATTCCATCAATCAGGATCGGAACCGTGTCTTTGAAGTGCTGAACACCAAGTCCTATAAGGATGCGAAGTTCAACCGTTATCTGGAACTGTTTAAGGAGATCATGGACGGTGCGGAGCACTGCAACAATGTCTCCACTCTGCGTAGTTATGCAGATAAGGCGGAAGCACTGAAGCTGCGCCTGCTCAATGAGATGAACGCAGAGGATATCCGTCTTGTGCAGGAAGCTGCGGCAAAGGCCGAGGCAGAGCGCAAGCGTCAGGAAGAAGAGGCGAAAAAACGCGGCGAGACCGTGAAACCGGCAGAAAAGGTCGCAGAACCGCAGCCGGTATATAAGGTGCGCACCACGAAGAATGTTTCCATCAAGACGGTTGCCAAGACTGCATCGTGGCGGTTGGAGAGTAAGGACGACGTTGATAAATACCTTGCCGCATTGCGTGAAAATCTGCTGAAAGAGATGGACGAAGATACCATCGTCAACATTGAACTGTAAAGGAGGAATCTTTTTGTCAATAAGTCAAATTGAAAGTAAGATAAAGTCATTGCAGTTTGAAATTGCACGGTTAAATAAAGCGTATACAGATGAGGCTAAAAAGGAATGCGGATATTTAGCATCAGCTAGTAGGACGCAAAAATCAATAACAAAGAATACTTCGCCGAGTATGTTAAAGACAAAGTTGAAATCAATATCATCCGATAGTGAAAAAGCGGAGAAGTCAAGAAAGAAGCAGGCAGAACTGCAAGAGAAAGCGGCGAAAAAGAAGACAGAGTTGGCAAAACAGCAGGCTCTGTTACAGAAGGAACAGGATAAAGTATTTCAGGAAATGACCAAAAGGCAGAATGAGGCTTTGAATAATCAACGGAAATTAGTTGAGGAGACAGAAAAAATGCAGGAGGAGATTGGAACGAAAGAATATGATTTCTTTATTTCCCATGCATGGGAAGATAAAGAAACCGTAGCAAAACCGCTTGCAGATGCTCTTATAGCTAAGGGCGCAAAGGTGTGGTTAGATAAGTACGCCATGCAAGTTGGGGATAGTTTGCGTCAGTCCATTGATGATGGTTTAGTGCATTCACGGTATGGTATTGTTGTACTATCGGAAATTTATTTCAAAAAATTTTGGACAGGAAAAGAATTAAATGGCCTTTTTGCAAAACAGGAAGAGGGAAGAAAAGTGATTCTTCCGGTTTGGCACAATGTGTCAAAAGATACGGTCAAGCAATATAGCCCGATTCTGGCAGATATGGTGGCGTTGAAGACAGCAGACTTTACGATAGATGAGCTGGCAGAGCAGTTTATCCAGCTTATTCAATAAGAGGAATAGAAAATGAACAAGACAGCCATAAAGAATTTTGCGATCTGGGCGCGGAATAAGCTGATTGCAGATGTCAGCTATGATGCCCGCCTGATCGGTATTACGGAGGACGGCATTGCAAAGCCGTTGCCGCAGAGCTTCGGCGGCACTCAGTTCTTCGATATCGGCACCGCAGAACCGTATTCGATTTCCGGCGAGGCTGTGCGGCAGCGTGACAAGCTGATAGAGGTAATCCAGCAGAAGGAAAAGGACACCGACTACAAAACCGCATATCAGTATGTGATCGAGGAGGTCGCCTATACATGGTTCAATCGCCTGATTGCCATCCGTTTCATGGAGGTCAATGACTATCTGCCTTCCCATATCCGGGTTCTCTCTTCCGAAAGCGGAAAACTGGAGCCGGATCTGGTTACAACACCGTTTGACGCTGAGCTGCCCTTCACTGCGGAGGAAGAAGCTCAGACTTTCCAGTTGAAGCAGGACAATAAGCTGGACGAGGTATTCCGCATTCTGTTCCTGAAGCAGTGCAACGCCCTGAATGAGATTCTGCCTGCTCTGTTTGAAAAGACAAAGAACTACACAGAGCTGCTGCTCAGCCTGTCCGTTATTGACCAGGATGGCGTGGTCTATCATTTGATTCACGATATCCCGGAGGATGACTTCAACATCGAGCGCGGTGGTCAGGTGGAGATCATCGGCTGGCTGTACCAGTATTACAATACCGAGCCGAAGGCTGCTGCCTTTGCAAAGAACGGCAAGATCACCAAAGAGGAAATCCCTGCCGTGACCCAGCTGTTTACCCCAGACTGGATCGTTCGTTACATGGTGGAAAACAGCCTTGGCCGTCTGTGGGTGGAAGGGCACCCGGACTGCGGCCTGAAAGAAAACTGGAAATACTATCTGGAAGAGGCACCGCAGGAGTCGGAGGTGCAGGCAAAACTGGCGGAAATTCGTAAAGAGTACGCTGCCCTGAATCCGGAAGACATCAAGCTCATCGACCCCTGCATGGGTTCCGGTCATATTCTCGTATACGCCTTTGATGTGCTGATGCAGATTTACGAGAGTGCCGGTTACAGCCAGCGTGATGCTGCAAAGAGCATTCTGGAACATAACATCTACGGTCTGGATATAGATGACCGTGCCTATCAGCTGGCGTATTTTGCCGTGATGATGAAAGCACGGCAGTACAACCGTCGTATCTTAAACGGAGAAAACACCTGTCATGTCTATGCCATTCAGGAGAGCAACAGCGTCAACCGTGCGCACCTGAAATATTTCGGTGCAGGGATGGACGATATCGAAAAGAACGCCGCCAAGATGCAGCTGGAAGGCCTGCTGGATACCCTGACCGATGCCAAGGAGTATGGCTCTATCCTGAATGTGGAGAGCTATAACTGGGATTTGCTGCGCCGGTTTGTGGCAGCGGAGGATACCGCAGGGCAGATCAGCATGGACAGCGTGGGCGTGGAAGATACCGCCGAGCAGCTGAACCGGCTCATTGATATTGGCGAGACAATGGCACGAAAGTATTGGGTTACCTGCGCGAATCCGCCGTATGCCGGAACCAGCAACCTCAGCGCCAATGTCAACAACTTTGTCAAGAAAAATTACCCCGACAGCAAAGCCGACCTATTTGCTGTCTTTATTGAGCGCTGCCGTGCCATGACCGCCGACAACGGCTATCAGGCAATGATCACCCAGCATAGCTGGATGTTCCTGTCCAGCTTTGAAAAACTGCGTGGAAAATTGCTGCATACCGATATTGTCAATATGGCGCATCTGGGTGCAAGAGCCTTTGAAGAAATCGGTGGCGAAGTGGTGCAGACCACATCGTTTGTTATCCGCAAAAGCCATATTGCGGACTATAAAGGTGAGTATTGCCGCCTGATTGAGCCGACCACGCAACAAGGGAAAGAGGATATGTTCCTTGCCGGTGAGAATCGCTATGCGGCAGACCAGTCCAACTTCTCCAAAATCCCCGGCTCTCCGGTGGCGTATTGGGTGAACAATGCTATGTTTTTAGCATTTGAAAAATATCCACCTGTATCAGATATTGGTGAAGCAAAAGCTGGAATGACAACAGGAGACAATGATCGTTTTTTGAGACTATGGAATGAAGTTGAATATTCTAAGATAGGAATTGGTTACCCTAATTCTGAGAAAGCACAAAAGTCTGAGAAAAAATGGTTCCCATATAATAAGGGCGGTGGATTCCGAAAATGGTATGGCTTGAATGACTATGTAGTACTCTGGGAAAATGATGGATATGCAATAAAAAATGCGACTAAACAAGGTCGTAAAATAGCAAGTGTACGAAGCGAACGCTTATATTTTCAAAAATCAATCACATGGGCTACATTAACTACGGGAATGATTTCTTGTAGGAGTTCCGAAGAAGGACATCTTTTTGACGATAAGGGTTCAAGCTGTTTTATGCCGAAAAAAGATTACAATTATGTTCTTGCGTTGATAAATTCGGTGGTTGGAGATTATTTCTTACATATTCTTAATCCTACCATGTCATTTCAATCTGGAAATATCGGAGCATTGCCAATAGTGCAAGAAAAGGTCGAAAACAATCAAATAAATATACTATCAGTAGCTAATGTGGATTTATGCAAGAATGATTGGGATTCTTTTGAAAATTCTTGGGATTTTAAGAAGCACCCATTGCTCCGCAATGTTTCCACGATTTCTGAAGCCTTTACCCAGTGGCAGTCAGAATGTGACGACCGTTTTAACCAGCTGAAAGCCAATGAGGAAGAGCTGAACCGCGTTTTTATTGACATTTACGGTTTGCAGGATGAACTGACCCCGGAAGTGGAAGATAAAGATGTGACGGTGCGTAAGGCCGACTTGCAGCGGGACATCAAGAGCCTGCTGAGCTATGCCGTAGGCTGTATGTTTGGCCGTTACTCGCTGGATGTGGAAGGGCTTGCCTATGCAGGCGGAGAGTGGGATAGCAGCAAATACCAAAGCTATATTCCGGATGCTGACAATGTTATCCCTATCACTGATGAAGAATATCTGGACGATGATATTGTATCGCGCCTGTGTGCATGGCTGAAAGCAGTGTACGGTGCTGATACGCTGGAAGCAAACCTTGACTATATCGCAAAAGCCCTCGGCAATAAGGGCAGCACCAGCCGGGAGATCATCCGCAATTACTTCTTGAACGACTTCTTCAAGGATCACTGCCAGACTTACTCTGTCACTGGCTCCGGTAAGCGTCCGATCTACTGGCTGTTTGACAGCGGCAAGCAGAACGGCTTTAAGGCACTGGTTTACCTGCATCGCTATACACCGGATACCATCGGCAACCTGCGTATCGACTACCTGCATAAGATGCAGCGTGTGTATGAATCCGAGATCAACCGGATGCAGGATATGATGGATCACAGCGGGAATGCCCGTGAGGTGGCAGCAGCCTCCAAGCGTAAGGATAAACTTGCCAAGCAGCTGAAGGAATGCCGGGAATACGATGAGAAGATCAGTCATCTGGCACTTTCCCGTATCGAGCTTGATCTCGATAACGGCGTAAAGGTCAACTACCGCAAGCTCCAGACTGCGCAGGACGGCAAGTTCTATGAGGTGCTGGCGGACAGCAAGAACATCATGGTGAAAGAAAAGAAATAAGAGGAACAGGAGGCGTTTGCAATGATTTTGTACCACGGAAGCAATGTTATCGTAGAACAGCCGAAACTTATCCGGCAAAATCGCTATCTGGACTTCGGTTTTGGATTTTACACCACCACTAACCGCGATCAGGCAGTGAACTTCGCTCAAAAGGTCACTGACCTCCGCAAAACAGGAGCCGCTACGCTCAATATTTATTCCGTAGAGGAAGCTGTGGCTTTCAAGGAGTGCAGCTTACTGCGCTTTGATAGCCCAGATGAAGCATGGCTGGATTTTGTAGCTGAGAACCGTCAGGGAACCTATCAGGGAAAGCAGCATGACCTGATTTATGGTGCTGTGGCAAATGATGATGTGTACCGCACCATTACCCTGTATATGACCGGAGTGTTGGATAAGGAACAAACACTGGCGGCACTCAAGATTCGGAAATTGTTCAACCAGCTGGTGTTTGCAACTGAGAAGTCTCTGCAATACCTGCATTTTGAAGGGAGGGAGCTTGTATGAATGAAGATCAGTTCAGCGCAATGCTTGCAATCATTGTGCCGCCCATCATCGAACAGATTACAAAAAACAGCAATGTGGATGATGAAAAAGCGATTTCCCGCTTTTATCAGTCCAAGCTCTATCAGGAGCTTTCGGATGAAAAATCGAAATTGTGGCATTACAGCCCGATGACGCTGTATACCATGTATCAAGATGAACTTCTGACAGGCTCCTATGATTACCCGGAGGAGGCGTGAGTGATGAGCAAAGAATCCAATTTTTTGATTTATTGCATGGAGCGGTACCGTCATTTCAAAGGGCTTTCCGGTGCAGATGTAGCAAAGACTTTTGAAGAGTATGGCATCTATGGGTATATCACAAAGTATTTTGAATCACTGCACACAATGGGGGATCATTGTATCGTGCAGGATATTGACGATTATATTAGCAGCATCACAGGCAATAAACGGATCAAGGCGTAACTGCCTGTATGATATTCCCCAAAGGGCGGAATCTATCAAGTAAAGGAAATTGATATGGCAGAATTGAACCTGAAACAAATTATAGACCGCCTGAATGCGGAATTTACCGGGGATACCCGGAAACTGGTTTTCTGGTACGATGACAAGGCAGAATTTTCCGAGGATATGGAGACGGTGGAGCTTCAGAATGCGAAGATCTACCATCTCCAGCCGGATAACCAGTTCTATACAAAGTATTTTCTGGAGCGTGTAGATAAGACCACGAATTATCTGATCTATGCACCGTTTCCGAAGCCGGATGTAAGGGACAACCATCTGGAAGACACAATGCTGTATTCCAGACGGTTCTTTGCTGACCGTGCCTCCCTGCTGTCGGTTGACCTGGGTATTGAGGAAAAGTACAAGCCGGTTATTGAGAAGCACATCAAGTTTTTCGCCAATAAAGAACGTACTCAGCGGTTTTATGATTTGGAAATCGAAAATTTTAATGAAGAAAATATCCTTGTCGGTCTGTTGAGTGCAGTCTGCAAGGCGCGTACCTGCTCTTTTGAGGAAGTCGTGCGCATCGTGTTGACGGATGGCGAGCTGGTGGACAATGCTTTCTTGCAGGAGTTTGAAAAATACGATCTGCTGACTGCATTCTGGCAGCTCTGTGAGCAGCATTTCGGATACACTGATATAAAGCCGAGTTTGGAACGGCTTTTGGTAACATTGTTCGTTACCTATACTGGGCGATATGTGCAGGCAGAGCTTCCGGCAGCATGGAAGAGCTTTGTCTCCTACAAGTCAGGCAATATTATCGCATTCCTCGATAGCCTGATGAACAGCGTTCTGTACAGGGACAAATACGACGCTCTGTCGGCGCACGTTGCCAAAGGGTTGAATGTTCTTTCGGCATTTGCAGGAATGCGAGTGGACGATTTGGTGGAGTGCGACACTTTCCTTGCCGTGGATCAGGTGCTGGTAAAGTGGCTCATTGGCAGACTTGTTTCGGAAGATATCGGTGCAATCGTAAACGGATTTAGCATTCCGGAACTCTGTGAAAAGCGGGCTAAAATGCACTTTGGCAGAAAGACCGGGAAAACCTATCAGATGCTTTCCAGTGCATACAGCATGGTGAAGGAAGCGGATTACCATGCCGCAGATGGCTTAAAGCCAATCATCGACCGATATCTTGCTGCGGATTACAATATGGATCAGCAGTATCGGAAATTCTACTATTATTACGACCAGCTGGAGAGCACGGAAAGCTTTGAGCCGCTTCGGGAGCTGGTGGAAAATATCTACACGAACGAATATCTGGCTTGTCTGCTCCCAGCATGGAATGCTGGAATCCAGCAGGATGCCGCATTTTCGGCAATTCCGTTGCAGCGGGAGTTTTACAATGCCAACCTGCGCTATACCAAGGAACGCACCGTGGTCATCATTTCGGATGCCATGCGTTACGAGGTCGGACAGGAATTGTTTGCCCGAATGCAGGATGACCCGAAATGCACGGCAAAACTTTCCGTACAACTAAGTGTCCTGCCGTCTTATACAAGGCTCGGTATGGCAGCACTTTTACCGCATAAAACACTGGAGATGACGGATGACTTCCAGGTGCTGGTAGATGGTATCCTTTGCGATAATCTGGCAGGTCGGCAGCAGGTGCTGCAAAGCTATAACCCGGATAGTGTCTGTGTACAGTTCGATGATATCAAAAATCTGAAAGTGGCAGAGCTACGAGATGTTCTGACAAAACGTCAGATCATCTATGTATACCATAATCAGATCGACGCGCGTGGAGACAAGGCAAATACCGAGGATGAGGTGTTTAATGCGTGTGAGGAAGCCGTTCAGGAAATTGTGGATTTGATTCATCGAATCTCCGTCAGCGGCAACACCTATCATTTTATCGTCACTGCCGATCATGGCTTTATTTACAAGCGTGATAAGCTGACAGAAAGTGACAAGATTTCCGGGAAAAGTGCGGACAAAGCATTTGTCAATCGCAGATTTATTGTGTCTAAGGCGGCACTGGAAGATGACGGCATCGACCATATGAGCATGGGACGCGTTCTGGGGAATGAGGACAGCAAGGTGGTGTCCTATCCAGTCAGCAGCAATGTCTTTAAGGTGGCCGGAGGCGGTGCTAACTATGTGCATGGCGGTTCCTCACCGCAGGAAATGCTGGTGCCGGTGCTGGAGTTTAAGATGGAGCGCGGTCACATGGAAACAAAGAATGCAGAGATTGCTCTGGTCAGCATCGTCCATAAGATTACGAACCTGATCACGTCCATGGACTTTATTCAGTCGGATGCCGTTAGCGATACTGTAAAAGCTGCAAAATACCGCATTTTCTTCCTCTCGGAAGACAATGAGAAAATCTCGAACGAAAACAGTTATGTGGCGGACAGTCGTGAGGAAAATGCGCAGAAGCGTATCTTCCGGATGCGGTTCACATTCAAGAATAAGAAATACGACAAGAACAAGCAATATTACCTTGTGGTTTACGACGAAGAAAGCGGTCTGGAGCAGTGGAGGCAGCCTGTCATCATGGACATTGCCTTTGCAGATGACTTTGGATTCGGATTCTGATATAGAGGAGGCAGGAATTCCGTATGGAAATGATGGATATGGCGGCAGATGATACCCGTGAAGAACTGCGCCGGAAGCTGCGCAGCAACTTTGACGGTCGGATCGTCCGCAAAGACCTGACAAAGAAAATAAAAGAAGGAGCGAATGTTCCGGTCTATGTGCTGGAGTTCCTGCTGGGTCAGTATTGTAGTTCAGACGATGAGACAATCATTGAGCAGGGCGTTCAGAATGTAAAACGCATTCTGGCAGATAATTTTGTCCGCCCGGATGAGGCTCAGAAAATTCTCTCACAACTGCGCAAGAACGGGAGCCATACCATTATTGATATGGTGACAGTACATCTCGACATCAAAAAGGATTGCTTTTTTGCAGAGTTCTCTAACCTTGGCCTCACCAATGTGCCGATTACAGATGATTATCCGGAAAAATATGACCGGCTGCTTTGCGGCGGTATCTGGTGCATCGTGCAGCTGGAATATGAATCCGAGGGAGACAGCAGCTTTGGAATCACGGATATAGATGGACAGCCGATTTCCTCTAAACAGAAAAAGCAGAAGGACATCTCTCCCATCAGCATCCATAAGCTGACTCCGATTCAGATGCCCCATATCGACATTGAAGAAGTTCGAGAGGGACGCAAGGCATTCACACAGGAAGAGTGGATGGATGTTATGCTGCGTTCCTGCGGATATGAGCCAGAACAGTTGAACAATCGGGAAAAGTGGCTGCTGCTTGCGCGTATGCTGCCGTTGGTGGAGAACAACTTCAATCTCTGTGAGTTGGGGCCGCGCAGCACAGGAAAGTCCCATATCTATAAAGAAATCAGCCCGAACAGTATCCTGGTATCCGGTGGTCAGACGACCGTTGCAAATCTGTTTTACAATATGGGGCGCAAAACCGTAGGTTTGGTAGGCCTATGGGACTGCGTTGCCTTTGATGAGGTCGCCGGAATCAAGTTTAAGGACAAAGACGGCATTCAGATTATGAAGGACTATATGGCTTCCGGCTCCTTTGCCCGTGGCAAAGAGGAAAAGGCAGCATCGGCATCTATGGTCTTTGTAGGAAACATTAATCAGAGCGTGGATGTGTTGCTCAAGACTTCCTCTCTATTTGACCCGTTCCCGCCGGAGATGGGAACGGACACCGCCTTTCTTGACCGTCTGCATTGCTACATTCCAGGCTGGGAGATTCCGAAGTTCCGTCCGGAGCATTTTACAAACGACTACGGCTTTATCACGGATTATTTGGCAGAGTTTATCCGAGAACTGCGGAAGGAACAGTATGGTGATGCGTTGGATAAGTATTTCCGCCTTGGAAAGAACCTGAACCAGCGCGATACGATTGCTGTCCGCAAGATTGTAGGCGGCTATGTGAAATTGCTGTATCCGGATGGGGAGTTCACGAAGGAACAGATTGAAGAAATTCTTGTATTTGCGCTGGAAATGCGCCGTCGTGTCAAAGAGCAGCTGAAAAAGCTGGGTGGAATGGAGTTCTATGATGTGAACTTCAGCTATATCGACCTTGATACCTTTGAAGAAAAATTTGTTTCCGTGCCAGAACAGGGCGGTGGAAAGCTCATCCCCGATGGCATCTGCAATCCGGGACAGGTATATACTGTAAGTCAGGGCAAGTCCGGTATGATCGGCGTATTCCGCCTTGAGAGCCAGATGCTGCCCGGCAACGGAAAATTTGAGCGCACTGGCCTTGGCAGCGACCGTGACTGCAAGGAATCCACGAATACGGCGTTCAATTTCCTGAAAGCTAACGGAAATCGTATCAGTGGCAGCATCAGCACCACGATGCGGGATTACATCATCAACTATCAGGATTTACAGGGCATTGGCATGACCGGAAAGCTGGCATTGCCTACATTGATTGCACTATGCAGCATCGCTCTTGGACGGCCTACGGTCAGTACACTTGCCGTGCTGGGAGAAATCAGTATTAGCGGCACGATTCTGAAGGTGGACGAGCTTGCCAATAGTTTGCAGGTGTGTCTCGATAGCGGAGCAAAGAAAGTGCTGCTTCCGATTACCAGCGCAGCAGACCTTGGCACCGTCCCGCCGGAGCTGGTGGGCAGTTTTAATTTGATTTTCTACAGCAGCGCGGAAGATGCGGTGTTTAAGGCGTTGGGGGTAGAGTAAATACTGGAGGGATTTGAAAATGTGGTTGGATAACGCCTCAGAAGTAGATATTTTATTTTATGAACCATATGCAAATGTTATTGCTGATATTTCCAAGAACCCAAGTTACAAACCGCTCACTATCGGTGTATTCGGTGTCTGGGGAGCAGGAAAGTCAACCCTTTTGAAGTTGATAGAACAGAAAATAGATGCGGACTCTGAAAAAAAGGGAAAAACTCTGTGTATCAACATTAATGCGTGGACTTTTGAAGGGTATGAAGATGCCAAAATAGCTTTGATGGAGGCATTATTGCGCGAAATCAAAGAACATCAAGATATTCCATCTCAGGTTAAGGATGGCGTGTCAAAGCTGTTGAAAAAGCTTGACTTTTTTAAGTTGGCAACAAAAGCAGCATCTGTAGGTGCACCTATGATTGCATCAGTCGCCACTGGAAATCCCATTCCTCTTTTGCTGAGTGTTTCTGGAAAAGCTGAGGAGGTTGGTGATGGAATCAAAAACGTAGCGAATGCTATGCAATCTATTCGTGACGACTATTTGAAGGATGAAGAAAGCGACGATACGAACAGCATTGTCAATAATGTTAGAAAATTCAGAAAAGACTTCAAAGAAACTCTTAAAGATGATGGCATTGAAAACGTTATTGTTTTAATTGATGACTTGGACAGATGCCAACCAGATCGAATTATAGAAACTTTGGAAGCTATTAAGCTCTTTTTGTCCGTAGAGAAAATGACTTTTATCATTGCTGCAGATGAAAACGTCATCCAATATGCTATAAGAAAAAAGTATCCGCCGATTGAAAATTATACTGTCAACTTGGACAAGGAATACATTGAAAAAATCATTCAATTGCCAATTTATATTCCTGAGCTATCCTCGAAGGATATAGAGAACTATCTGATGTTATTAGTCGTTCAAGAATACTGCAACATAGACCAATTTAAGGAGTTTCTCAAAAAGATTAAGGAAGAAAAATTGCTCATATCGAATGATGTTATTGATGTACAGAAAATAAAAACAATAGCGATAGACTACATTAATAAAAACGATAAACAGGAGTTTGAGGAGACAGCCGATATCATTGCTGGCATCAAAAGAATAATTGCCGGGAACTTAAAAGGGAATCCTAGGCAGGCAAAGAGATTTTTGAACACATATATAACCAAAAAGAAATTGGCTGAGTTGTACTTTGGCACTGATGAAGATGCTCTTGACACACGAGTGCTGGCAAAACTGCTTGTCCTTCAAAAACTCGATGGGGATTTATTTATACAGCTGAATGAATGGAATAAGAAATTCACAACGGAGAATGAAGATTTTAAGGCTATGTTTGAGAGCATAGAATCAGGTGATAGTGAGAATGAAAAATATAAGGCCTGGAATGTGCCGACAATAATTAACTGGGTTGAATCTGAACCCAAGGATTTGGGAAAAATTCGTTTGGATCGATACTTCTATTTAACTAGAGAATCGCTGAAGAAAGCGGATGTAGATGTATCAACGCTTTCAGCGGCGGTTAAGGATATTTTGGAACGGATAGGTAAGGCAACACGTGGATTGATACCTCAAAGTGTACAAGACATGACAAAGTTGAGTGCAATTGATCAATCAATGGTTTTTGAGGTCGTTATTCCTAAAATTCAAAAAGGAGAAATTGAATTCTACATCATAAGAAGCCTTTTTGTTGGTTTTGAAGCATATAGAGACAAAATTTGCAATGCCTTGGAAAGCTATTCAAAGAAGATAACCATTAAAAGTGCGTCTGCCATTAAAGAAATGCGATCAGCAGATAAGATGAAAGTGGACAATCTTATAGCTACGTGGGAAAAGGCGGGGCTTATTGAGCAAAAGCTGATAGAAACAATAAAAGAGGGAAAATAAGAATGGGAACTTCTAAAGGATATATTCCTCCAACAAAGCCAGAATGGAGCAAAGCAAAAAGAGCGGTATCAGGATTTCTAAGAAATAGAGACTCTGATTCAAGAGCAAATGTAATTCAAAAATTTGGCGAAGCGATGAATTCGAGAGCAGCGGTTGGCGGCGCTTCTTTTGCCAGTGCTGCTGGCAATGTCATAGCGTTAGCGCAAGATATCAGAAAATATGGACTTGAGCACAGCTTAGTCAATTTTGGCCGATCTGATTTAATAGGAAAATCTTCCGATGAAATTTTGCAAGAACTGTTATATCAGTTTACGAATGATTCCGCATCGATAGAAGACTCACTAGCGGCGGATTCATTATCACAAGCACTTGAAAATCTGCAAATAGATTCTGTAGAACAATTGGGAAGTGTAGATTTAGATATTCTTCTAAAGGAAATGGTGATTTCCTTTGTACTGATAAGTTTTGACTTGAATTTTGATGAAAAAATAGGAAAAGGGCGTACTAGTAGTGAAAAATTTGAAATACTGGATGAAATGCATTCTTACATAGCTGATGAACTCTATGCGTCGCTACATAGCACAGAACTGGAACAAATTGATCTTGGCAATATCAGTGCAGCAAGTATTGTTCAAAGAACTTTGAAAGAAGCATACGATGTATGCGTTCGCTTCTATGGGGAGGCACACAAATGAAATTTTGGATAAAAAAAGAAAATGATGCAGACCCAGATGTCGAATGGAAAGATTCGTACATCCTTACCTTAAATAGAGATTCCAGTAGCACTATATATTCTGGATTGCCAAGCATATGGTACCATCTGGGCTGTCAAAAAATGGTTCCTATTTATGAGGATTTATTTGTAATAGGGCTTAGCGTATTTGCTTTAGATAAAAGAATAGCTCGGAATTTATTTTCGGATTCTTGGACACGCCAAATAGAAGTTTCCATTCCGGTTTTAGAAATGGATAAATGGAATAATTGTGAGGCTCAGTGGAATAAAATCCTTTCGTTTTTAACAGGTGATGAATGGAAAATTTCTTTTAGACAGGCTACGACAGAATATGGTACCCATAAGAGCAGTAATAGAAAACATATAGATGTGTCTGGCTGTGATTGCGTTAGCCTGTTTTCGGGTGGTTTGGATTCCTATTGTGGGGCGATCAAGCTATTGCAAGAGGGGCATTCTCCAGTATTAGTTGGTCATAATGAATATCCCAAACTTCGGTATATCCAAGAACGATTTTGCAATAATTTCAATGAATGCTATCCAGTACAAAAATCGCTGTTTCTTGGGTTCACAGCAGGAGCAAGAGCTCCATTCAGTTTAGATGGGGAGCGGCTGCGGAAAAGTGAAAATACTTCCAGAGGGCGGTCTTTATTGTTTTTATGTGCGGCAATTTCTATAGCAGGCATTATGGGAGAACATATCCCAGTATATATACCTGAGAATGGATTTATTGGATTGAATGTAGCTCTTACAAACAGCAGAAAAGGATCCTGTAGCACGAGAACAACGCATCCTTACTTTTTGAATGGTCTTAACAAGTTGATTGCAAGTGTTGGAATTCAAAATCGTATTCTCAATTTCTTCGCCTTCAAAACAAAGCGAGAAATCGTTAATTTGGTTTCTGGAACAGAAGCATTCAAACGAGGTTATAAAGATACCATTTCATGTTCTCACCCATGTGTGTCTAGGTACAACCGTGTGGGTTCCAGAGAATATCCGGTAAACTGTGGATTTTGTTATCCGTGCATTATTCGGAAGGGCTCTCTGCAAGATGTTGAATTAGAAACAGATGACATCCTAAAGGCATCAGAATTCCTTAAAACGCAGGCAGATAGAGACAAATCGGCAGATTTATTTGCGGTTTTGAGCAGTATTCATAGATACAAGGGACTTTCGGAAAAAGATATCGAGCGATTAATCCGTTGTACGGGGAAGCTTGAGAATGACGAGATTCAGTCTTTTAAGAGAGTTTACAGACAGGGCATGGATGATTTGATTGAATACTTTTCAAAAGACTCGGATATGGAAGCGTATATGTAATGATGAATTTGATAGATACACATTTTCATTTGGACCATTATAGAAATTATTTTGAAATTGCTAAAACCATTACAGAACTGGAACAATATACAATTTGCGTAACAAATTCGCCTGGGATTTTTTTGTCATGTAAAAATTTAATCCCAGAAACAAAGTATTTGAAATTTGCCATAGGCTTTCATCCACAAGAAACGACATTAGGCGGAAGAGAAATAAAAGATTTCATGAGGCTTATATCGTCAACAAATTATGTTGGTGAGATTGGATTGGATTATTCGCAAAAATCATATATGAGTAAGCCATTACAATTAAAATATTTTGAGCAAATTGTAGAGATTTGTGCATCGGAAAATAAGCTTATGACAATACATATTAAAAAAGCAGAGAAGGATGCAGTTCGTATTTTAGAAAAATACTACCCCAAAAAGACAATCATACATTGGTATACAGGAGATTGTGATGATATGTTAAGGTTGGTGGATTTGGGTTGCTATTTTTCGATTAACACTAACATGGTAAAAGGCAGTAAAAAGGAAAATTATCATTTATTGCCTTTAGAGCGTATTTTGATTGAGTCTGATGGCCCTTATACAAAAGTTAATAACAAAAAATATACGCCCGCTCTTTTAAAAGATGCTTATGAAGAAATTTCAAGATTCTATAACAATCCAGATTTGCCTAGAAAAATTTATTATAATTTCAAAAAGATATTGTTATCTTAATCACCCCTTAGGTGAGAAAAATACAAGTTGATCTTGTTTGATTGAGGAGAAGGAACGACATAAAGAAAAAGAACTGCTCAGTAACGGAAAAGAATTATGACACGACAAGAATTATTTACATGGATACGTCAGCAGTACGGCACAGAGCCGGAATACCCCTGGCATGACTGGAATGCTGTGCTGCGGCACAACGACAATAATAAATGGTATGGTGTAGTTTTGGAAGTATCCGCTGATAAGTTGGGACTGCCGGAAGCAGGCATCATTGATGTCCTTAATGTGAAAAGTGATCCGCTGCTGATCGGCTCTCTTCGTGGGCAGGACGGCTATTTTCCGGCCTAT
>OOCP01001606.1_pt1 | contig 22171 bp, 17 predicted proteins | sample 1671511 | NCBI WGS metagenome assembly OOCP01 (sample SAMN06348164, study PRJEB24527) | human gut metagenome | biome: human gut; feature: ankylosing spondylitis patient; material: feces | host: Homo sapiens | place: China | collected 2015-10 | reverse complement strand
GATTTGTGGCTTTTTTGCAGTCATCTAGTAAAATGAAAGAGTCCTACACTATAGTTCACAAAATTGGGAACTTTTTATTTGATTTAAAGTAATAGATAATATTTATTTACTTATAAAATAAGCCTTATAGCGCGTTATTCAGTGTCACAGTACGAATAAGCATCAACGAATGGAGTGGCGAAAACGCAACGAAAAGCCCTCTCTCGGAGGCCAATTCAGGCTTTTGATTCAACGATTTTGATCCAATCCACTGTCCTTCACCAACGAGAGAATAAAAAACGCTCTGTGGACGATCCGACAGAGCGTTTTTTGTTGACAACGAACCTGCTTACCTTAACCGGCCGTTTGCCAATCTTTGCACACGTCGACCCATTCGGGATGGTGGGTAAAGGTTTCCAATTCGGAGAGACTCACTTCAATGGCACTATTGCGGCTTCCGCACGCAGGGAAAACCGTTGGAAAACGTTTCAACGATTCGTCTAAATAGACGGTGACCGTCTCAGGCAAACCAAACGGACACACGCCGCCCACGGGGTGCGTTGTCACCGCCAGGGTGTCATCCGCGGAGAGCATTTTGGCCTTCTTTTTGAAGGTGTGTTTATATTTGGCGTTGTCGAGTTTGGCATCCCCTGCAATCACGATCACAATCGGCTGGGTATCCACGGTGAGGGCAATCGATTTCGCAATGCGTCGGGGTTCACACCCTAAGGCTTGTGCGGCCAATTCGACCGTGGCACTCGACTGCGCCAACTCCACCACACGTGTATCGGCCCCAAATTGAGCTAAATGCGCTTTGGCTGAAATCAGTGACATTGTTCATTCCTCCCGAAAAATGTGTTGATCTATCCTAACCTTTAGCCCACCTTTCGGGTGGCGCTTTTACGCGTAAACCCTCAAAAACCTCAGCGTTCTTTGCCTCAGTCCTCAATACCTAAGGACTTTTACCCAAGCCAAACCGCACCCGACCTTAGCCTTTTGACGTAGGGGAAATTTGGGTGACGAGGCCACACACAAAAGCGCTAGAATCGAAGTATCCACGCTCGTGTGGGTAGTGACCTTTCGACCGCAACCACTCACTCGGGCCTCGCCAACCCAATAGGGGAGACACATGCCAAAACTTGATTCCTGTTTATCCGTTGAGCAAATGACGCTCACGGAGTTTTTCCTCACCTATCAGCAAGGGGTTACTATTGCGCCCGATCAACGACCTTTCGTATGGCGTGCTTCTGCGGTGGTGAGTTTTCTCACGCAACTCAAGAAAGGGGCCCACTTAGGGACCGTCATTTTAGAAGCCACCCCCGACGGCTACCAGTTAATCGATGGCCAACAACGCCTTTGTTCCATTCTGGTCTGGCTCTACACGCATGAACGCCGCGGGAAAGATGATCGCGTCAAAATCCCCGATTGGTCCGTTCCCTCGAGCGAAACCCGCCAAACGCTCTTGGCTGTGGCTCAGGCAACCCGAGCCAAGATGGATGCAATCCGCTTACCGCTCTCGGAAATGACCTTGACCGTGCTGATTGTGAAGAATCGAACGATGGCCGAAACGATCCGCGCCTCGTTAAACGTGAACCCGGATTTGATTCGCGTTCCGGTCTTAGCCGCGGACCGTCTCAAAGCACACCACTATCGCGAGTACGTGTTAAACGGGGACGAAGATAAGTCACCCGAAAAGAAACTCGAGAAATTCAATAAGCTATTAACGAAGCTCTCCGAAAAAATTGCCGAGCGACGCGCTGCCGCTGAGCTCGCCCCCGAAACCCACAAAACGCACTTCCTCTGGAAAGACATGACGCTCGAGAAGTGGATTACGGGCGACGCGCAAAGCGACTATGTGGTGACGCATGGATTTGTGCAGCTACTGCAAGCCGAACTCATGGGACACACCGGGGCGGCCGCACGCCAATACTGGCAAGATCAATACCGACTTCCCGTCGATGAACAGACGGGAACGGGACTCATGACCGACCCGATTAGTCGCCTCAAAGGGCAACGACAGTGCTTTTACGATGACGACGATGAGTGGCACCCGTCGCTCGCCGAGCGCTTTAAGAGTGGGGAAGGGTACTTTGAATTTCTCAAGAAAGCCTTTGAACTCCAGGACGTGTTCTTAGAAGGGGTGAGTGTGCTCGAAGGGGAAAAAGCCTTGGTGCCTCAATCCAAAGTGAAAGACGATGAACGCAGTCTCTTGACCGATCTATGGTGTTCGGGCTGTCGACTCTTTGATGACTACGATGAGTTGGTGGGCTTTACCTATGATGTCACCGACCTGAAGCAACCGATTGCGAACTTTTATCGCGAACCTTGGGTAGTGACCGCCTTCGCGGTGCTCTTACGCACACTCGATACGTATTACCCTGGCTGGAGCCTCAAAAAGAAAGCCACGCGTAAGACTGCGCGTGCCCACCATGCCGAAGAAGACATGATGGCACTCGAGATTCTTGTCGCGATGATGCTCGGTGCCGGCGCCAAAGCGCTTCGCCACCGGGGTGGTCTCGAAGAGTGGCTCGTGATGCGAGCGCTGCGTGCCGAAGACTGGTACAGCCTCTTACCCTTACACAATTCCGCCCGTGCGGCGTTAGATAGTTTTGCCTTTGTTGTGGCGCCCGACATGGTCTCGAAGGCGTTTTATGACTTTGCGTCTGGGAGAAAAGTACGATGAATGCTCGAAAAATGACCAAAACGGCTGAAGACGTGCGCACGGAGTCAACCGCGCAACCGACAAAGCGCGCGACGCCTCGCGACCAGGCGCAAAAAGCGCCGGAGAAAGCGACCAAGGTGACCAAGGCGTCCACACGCACCCCGCGTACGAGAACGGAGCAACGTTTAGCGACGAGCGAGACGCCCGCAGAAACGAAAACACCGAAGCGCACCGCAGCGAGTGCCAAGAAAACGGTAACCGCCAGTGCTCGCGCCTCGGCAAAGGCAAAGACGGTGAACGACGCGGCGACCAAGGTCACACCGGCGCCGAAGACTGACGCGGTGAGTACTCCGTCCCAAACGCCTGAACCCGTGACGACGCCTGCCGTCGCCCAAGGGAGCAAACCGGAAATGGACTATGAGATGCTGGCGAATTTTGGCAAAAAGCGCAAAGGGGACAAAACCCTCAAAGCCGAGGCTGCCGATGCCAAAGCGCATTCTCGCGCCGGGGTGAGTCACTTAATGACGATGGCGGATTTCCTGAACGCCTATCCCGAACGCGTGATTCCGATTTATCAGCGTGTCACGGGCTGGAAGACGGAACAAAAAGAAGTCTTTAAAGCCAGCATTGAACGGCTCTTTAACGACCCCAAGGCGGAACCGTTTTTTATCGGTACCCTGAGCGTGGCGCACGCCCACGATGCCAAAGGCGTCTACGTGATTGACGGGCAACAGCGCTTAACGACGCTATTTGAACTCTTTCGCGGCGCCTTTAGTCTGGTGCGCAAAAACACCCTCGTGCGCAGCGTCACCAGTGACGTGCTACGGTTACCCGATGCCGTCGTGGCCGACTGGGAAGCGTTAGCCAAACGCATTGTGTTTGTGGTGCACGACTATGGCGACATTGACTTAGAAGAGCAAATTCTCGCCTTTGATGAACTCAATCGCCATGAAGAAGCCTTCCGCTTGGCCGATATGTACCGGGCGGCGGTGATTTCGGCCCTTCCCAAAAAAGATCGGGCGCACTTTAGCCAATCCTACGATCAAGCGTGGCGTTTGGCGACGGTGCTTTATCGCGTGGCCAACTTCGAAGACTACGAACTCTCGATGGACATTGACGATACGGAACGGCCAGCAGAACGTCCCTCACTGTTCCGACTCCCGAGTCACGAGGAAATTAAAGAGCGTATTGCCCCGGGCGGTACCCCGTTACCGTTTATCCCTGAGCAGCTCGAAGAGGACCGCTCGCTCTTGCCACTGCCCGACGGGTTAAGCCCACTTGACGAGGAGACCGAAGACGAACATCCCCTCGTGAGCGTTCGCGCGAGGGCCGATCGTCAGGCTGGGATCGCTCAACTCATGAAAGCCTTTGTTGAGGATGTGAAGGGCATTGCGGCTCCCGCTCCCTTATTGTCGAGCTTTTTAGAAAGTGAAAATGTGTTCGCGGCACAACGCGCACTCGACTACGCGGATCACTTATCGACAAAAGCGAAGCTCTTTCACTTTTTATGTTACTTACGTGCAGCAAACCCCAACTCCCGACTCCCCATTACCTGGGCTGACGCCTTTGGGCGCACCCTCTCAGGGGGGCTCGAGAAACTGCTACCCGTGAAAGAGGGCATCCTCTCGCAGCGCGACGCTCAACGCGTTTTAAAGCGCTTAGACGAGAATAATGCCTGGGTCATGTCGCTCTTTACTGCCTATCGACCGAACGAATCAGAGACGAACTCACTACGGACGAGTTGGCTCGCGATTGTGCGCTTTTTGGGCGACGGGTGGTTGCAGATTGCCGAACGTGGCGACGCCACGCTCGCGAGCCAAATGATGGAAGGGGGTGTGTATTTCACCGAGAGTGCCAATGCCCAACTCTGGCATACGCTCGAAGGGTGGGCTACACAAGAAAAGGGCAATTCGGAAGCGTTTATCTTGAGTCTACGCGCACGCGAATGTGTGCTCTATAAAGACATCATGACCGAGAATAAACGCTTAGTAAACGCCATCGCGGAAGCGCTCACACGGCACTTCCAATTGAGTGGAAAAGGCAAACTCGCCACGGGCGAAAAACCCATCGAAGCGGCCCAAACGCTGGTGGCCTCGCTCAAGACAACGCTCATGCGTCGCGTACTGCCGTATGCCCATAACGACACCTCGATGGACCATTGGATTGCGCGCGGGCTCACGGAGGTTGACGGCAAAGTGCCAGAGAAATCCGTGCAAAGCTGGGCCAATTGTTTGCTGCTCGATAAAACGCTCAATGAGCGGTTTGGGGAAATTCACCCAGACTACAAAGCGAGCGTTCTCACGGCCAATCTGGATGACTTTATCCCCTGGCCCAATACCTTACTCTGGATGGCCCTTCAGGCGTATTTCCCGGGAGCTAAGACCGCCAAAGCTCTGGAAGCCGAAATTGCGTTTATGACGAACTTCTGGTCACTCTATTTGCGCTAGCGTCTTCCGTTTCCCTGCTGAGGAAAATTCAATCACACACCTCATACGTTGTCTTAGGGCACGTATGAGGTGTTTTTTCATCGGAAGAGGGGGAGGCTTAAAAATAACCAGAAAAGTGATACATTTTGTTTCATTAATTTTAGGGGGCCATCCCTCGTTATCCGAGGTCGTTCTTTTCGGTTATAACCGACCAATTAGTGTAAAAAAATGGTTACCAATATTTGAATACCTTGATTAGGCATCGCGTTTTATCAATGAGGCGAATAGGTCACATACAAGTAATTAGTACTTTGTTCATTTAATTAGTGAACGCACGTTCATTCAGAATAAAAACGGTTAGGTGTTTGCTCAAAAAATCCTTACATGACAAGTAACTAATGCATTTAATTGCACAAAAACTGTTCGAAAAAATTGCCAAACTGCACGGATTCACTCAAATTTTTTAAAGGCAAAGATTACGATAAAAATAGCCTATCTTTTGACGAATATCAATACTCAGGCAAACTGCTGTTAACATTATTTAACTGGGTTATTAATATAATTAAATGTGTAAGCAACGAGATGTTGCTCTCGCTGGTGGTGAACCATGAGCACCAAAATCGACCAAACCAAACATTTTGACTAAAACTATCTCTCTGTTAGGACTTGACAGGGTGACCTCAATTCATCAGAATTCGATTTCGACGAACCTTGATCTAAGGGGAATGCTATGCCAAGTCAACTTGCCAAATTCTTTTGGAAAGGTCTACGACTTGGAGTAGGTTTTCAACTTGCTATTGGTCCGGTTTTTGTGTTCATCCTTAATACAGCCCTTGTGGCGGACTGGGGTCCGTTTATGGGAGCCGTGTTAGGCGTCACCCTCGTTGATGCTCTTTATATCGGGTTAGCTTCGATGGGCGTGAATCGCTTCCTTGAAGGTACCCAACGTAGACGACTGCTCGAAGGACTTTCCGCGCTGGTTCTGACTGCCTTTGGTCTTCACTTATTGTGGGGAGCTTGGCAAAATGCACCACTCACCTTCCAAGAAGGGGAGGTGCCCAGTAATCTCGCCGGTCTTCAACCATTTGTCTATGCGGTACTTTTGACGGGCTCTTCACCGCTCACGATTGTGTTCTGGACGGGCGTTTTTACTGCCTATGAAACGGAACTCAATCCGAATCCTGCCGAACATTGGGCCTTAGCGTGTGGTTGTGTCTTTGCCACCTTTTTAGTTTTGTCGCTATTGGGATTAGGTGCACAGTGGCTCACCTATGTGCTCTCCCCCAGGGTGATTACAGGACTCAATGCGTTGGTGGGACTGGCTTTGATCGGATTTGGCCTTCGCAAGGGGCTCGTCATTAATAACCATGGGTGAAAACCAGCAGCGATTTTCCTCGTTTATTTAATAAAGTGAAATACAAATGAGAAGCACATTTTCTAATGAAGCTCGTATCTTTAAGTCGTTAAGCGATCCGAAACGCTTAGCCATTTTGGACTTGTTGCGCCGTGGTGAACGTTGCGCCTGTGCCTTGTTGGACGACTTAGATTTGACCCAATCGGGTCTTTCCTACCACATGAAGATTTTAGTGGACTCCGGCTTGGTCGAAGCCCGTCAAGAAGGTCGTTGGACGCACTACACGATCTCTGAACCGGGTCGCCAGCGCGTCGCCTCCTTAGTCTTGTCGATGACGGATCCGGACTAACCCAAAAAACCACTGTATTCGTCTCATACAGTGGTTTTTTCGCCTTATTTATATCAACTATTGTTGATTTGATTTAAACTATTACCCCATAGCGATGGGGTTGCGATGAAAGGACCGAACGATGAATACCTGTACCCTCAGTATCTATGAACCCGCCCTGTGTTGTGAAACAGGGCTCTGTGGCGTCTCGATTGACCCCGAACTGTTACGCATTACGACCGCCGTGAAGACGTTGAAAGCCGCGGGGTTTGCGGTGGAGCGCTATAACCTCAAAAGTGCACCGATGGCCTTTATCAGTAACGCGACGGTCAAAGCATTTTTAAATCACAAAGGGCAGTTACCCCTCACGCTCGTGAACGGCGAAGAAAAGCTCTCGGGGCGTTACCCCACCAATGACGAACTCTGTGCCTGGACGGGAGCGCCGCAAAGTCTCTTTGCGACTAATCCGTCTCAAGCTTAATCCCTTGAAGGAGCGACCCGAATGACCACGTCACAAGCCGATATGACCCGTTTTCCTCCCTTTTCCTCCACGGTACTCACCACACCGATTCTCTTTTTCACGGGCAAGGGTGGGGTAGGGAAAACCTCGCTGGCCGCGAGCACCTCGCTTAATTTAGCCCATCAGGGCGAGCGCGTCCTCTTGGTGAGCACTGACCCTGCCTCGAACTTACAGGATGTGTTTGCGCTTCCCCTGACGGTAACACCGCAAGCGCATCCCGACGAGTCCCATTTGTGGCTCGCCAACCTCGATCCGATTGAGGCTGCCAATCGCTACAAAGACGCCGTCGTGGGTCCGTTACGCGGCGCGTTGCCCGAAGACGTCATTCGCAGCCTGGAAGAACAACTCTCAGGCTCGTGCACGGTGGAAATTGCGGCCTTTACGGCGTTCACCGACTTTTTAACGAATCCCCACTACCGTGAACGCTTTGATCGGATTGTGTTTGATACGGCCCCCACGGGGCATACGTTGCGACTCTTAGCGCTCCCCAGCGCCTGGGCAACGTTTATCGGTGAAAACAAAACGGGAGCCTCGTGCTTGGGGCAACTCGCTGGACTTGACGATAAACGGGCCCAATTTGAAGAGGCTCTCAAGCGTTTAGCGGATCCCGATACTACCACGCTCGTCTTGGTGAGTCGTGCGGAGCCCTCCGCATTGGCGGAGGTCGAACGGAGTGCCCGAGAATTGGCAACTCAAGGGATTCGCCAGCAAGTCCTCGTGATTAATGGGCTTACCCCCGAGGATCCCCTCGCGCCAGAGGATCCGTGGCACGTGGCGCGCCGTACCCGTGAACGCACGACGTTAACAGAAAGCCTCTGGCTCAAAGAAGGCACACTGCCTACCTATACCGTGACGCTCAAACCCTATAACGTATTGGGCCTCAACGCTTTAGTCGGGTTATTAAGCGATGCGGAGGTATCGCCCTCCGACGCGCTCCCGCCCGCGGTGACGATCCCCGACACGGTTCAGAAGGGACTCCGTGGCTTGATTGATCGCCTTGTGGCGCAAAATAAACGGGTCATCTTTACGCTCGGCAAAGGCGGGGTGGGAAAAACCACCATTGCCGCGAGCCTCGCACTCGCCCTCCAACAAGCAGGCCAACGAGTGTTACTCGCTACGACCGATCCCGCACACCAGCAAGCCCTCGTGGACGACACCTCCGGTATCCGTACCCGATTTATTGACGAAACCGCGGCACTCAACCGCTATCGTGATCAAGTCTTAGGAGAAGCCAAAGGGCGTTTAACTGAGGAGGACCTTGCCTACATTGAAGAAGACCTACGGTCCCCCTGCACGCAAGAAATCGCGATTTTCCGCGAATTTGCCGACATCGTCGCCCAGGCGGGTACAACGGTCGACGTGGTCGTCATCGATACGGCCCCCACCGGGCACACTTTGCTCTTACTCGATGCGACGCAAAGTTATCAACGTGAAGTGGAACGTACGATGGGCGAGGGGGATCGGATTCCGCCGAGCGTGAAAGCGCTGCTCCCCCGACTTCGTAGTGACGAAACCGAAATGGTCATTGTGACGCTCCCCGAAGTCACCCCTATCGCCGAAGCCAAACGCCTCGCTGACGATTTGCATCGTGCAGGCATTCATGCCCAGAGTTGGGTGGTTAACCAATCGCTCGTGGGTTTAACGAGTCAGAGCGCGTTGTGGCACAACAAAGCGACGAGTGAAGCGCGTTTAATGGCTGACTTAGCGCAGAGCTTAGCAAGTACAGACAAGCGTACGCTGAGTGTGGTGGGTTGGGAGCCAGAACCCCCACAGGGTGAGGCCTTAAAACGACTCTGGTAAAGACAGACACTCGGGGGCTAAGCCATCGGGTTTAGCCCCAAGCGCGGAAATCCATCTGTGCATACCACGCTTCGGCAAGCGCCGCCGATAATGCCTCAACTATGGGTTGTGGGTAAGGCGTTCGGCGGCGTAATAATCGGTATCGTAACGTTGGGCCTCGAAATCCCGGGAGCACAACCTGAAGTCGTCCGTCCTTAATTTCGTTGGCGACGGCATATAACGGCAACGCCATCCCAATGCCAGTGCCCGCAAGAACCGCTTCTTTTAGCGAGGCGATGGTTTCAACGGTTAACAGCGCTTTAGGATGAAATGCCACGGTCGAGAGAGAATGACGTTCATGTACTTCCAAGGGACATACCCAACCACGCGACTGTACCACAATATGTTCCGAGAGCTGATGCAGCGCTTTGGGAAGAGTAAATGCATAGTGCGAAGACGCACAGAGAACCGAAGGCACTACCCCTAAATCCTGAACCACCATATCGGGACGCACTTCATGATCAGCCCATAGCGCCAGGTCTATTCCATCTAATGTAGCCTCCCGTGGTCGACTGGTCTGAACCATATCCACATTAAGTCTGGGATGCGCTCGCATAAAGGGCCCGAGCACGGCGAGGACAAAAGGAATCAATCCCGCGACCGTGGCTAAACGAATCCTCGGATGTTCTTGGGCCGTAATCGAGCGAATCGCATCTTCTAAGTGTTGGGTATAGAGTCGTTTCACGGGCACCAATACCGTATAGAATTCCCGCGCTTTGGGGCTCGGACGGGTTTGATTTTGTTCGCGCTCAAAGAGCTGAACCCCCAATTGAGCCTCTAATTTCACCATACGCCGCGAAACCGTGGACGGGTGACAGCCAAGTAGCGTCGCCGTCTGATTCATCGAGCCCGTCTCCACCAACGAGAGAAACGTCTCCCAAGTGGGCAAATCGACCTTCGAGGGGAGGAGTCGTTGAGACGCCTCTGGGGGTATGGTCGCTTCCCAAAGTCCAGAATGCTTTTGCTCGTCCATACTGATAACTCCCCATTCTCTGTTGCTTTAATGCAATACGGTATTGCGTCATTAGTATACCAGCCATTTTTAAAATAAAGTACTAGCGAGACAGAGCGATAAGCACCTTCACGCTCCCTCTCAGTCATCCGTGGGGGCGACTCTGACCGCTGTCTCGACTTTTTTTCACCTCAGGAGACCCATCATGCAACGACGTCAATTTTTGAGTTTGACCCTAGCCAGTGCTGTATCGGCAGGCGCCTTGACACAAGCCAATGCCAAACCAGTGACGGAACCTAAACGCTATGACGAGACCTACGATGTCATCGTTATTGGAACCGGAGCCGCCGGTTCTTCTGCCGCTGCACGCGCGAGCGAACTTGGACTCAAAGTCTTAGTCTTGGAAAAACTCAAAGTAGGGGGCGGTTCCACGCTCATTTGCAACGGTGGTTTTGCGATCTGTGGCACCGACATTCAAGCCAAAAAAGGCATCAAAGACAGTGTCGAACTCTTTGAAAAGGAAATGCTCGCGATTGGCAAAGTCAACGACCCCGAGCTGGTTCACACCTTTGTCACCAATACGCTGCCCACCTATGAATGGGCCAAAAAACTCGGTGTTCAATTCTATGACGTCACGACGGGGGCAGGGATGTCGGTCCCACGTCAGCACTTAACGAAAACCCCCCAGATGTTGGGAGTATTCAATAAACTCGCCAAGGATAAAGGCGCCGTCTTTAAATACAATGCGCCCGCACAACGATTAATCACGAACGCCCAAGGCCGAGTCGTGGGCGTACAGACGTTGGAAAAAGGCACTACCAAATCGTATCGTGCCAACAAAGGGGTCGTGATTGCCGCGGGGGGATGGGCACAAAGCGAAGACCTTTTGCGTCGTTTTTCACCCGACGCCGAAAAAGCCTTGAAGTTAGGAGGATTGGGGAACACGGGCGACGGATCGCGTATGGCCTGGGCCTTGGGCGCAGACTTGTTGGATGTCTCTTACACCAAAGCCACCTACGGTTTTAATCCGGTCACAAAAACCTCAGCCTTCGTGATGTATAACGGCGCTATGATCGTTAACCTTAAAGGTGAACGTTACGCCAACGAATCACTGCCCTACAAAACGTTGGGGACGTTAACGCTCGCTCAGCCCGAAGGGATTGGCGTACAGATCTACGACGCAGCGATTCACGAGCGCGCCCAAAAGGATCCATTGGCCAAAACGGACTATTTGAAGAAAAACGGTGAACTCTTTGAAGCCAACACACTGGAAGAATTAGCACAAAAACTGGGGCTCCCAGCTGACACGTTGGTGAAGACCGTTAAGGCTTACAACGAGGGCATCAAAAAGGGGAGTGACGCGTTTGGACGCACGAGTCTCACAAGTGGTGACGGCGTGCCACAACCCATCGAAAAAGCACCGTTTTATGGCTTCCGTGCTACGGCCGTATTGTTATCGACCTACTGTGGTCCCAAGATTGACCGTGAGGCTCGTGTCATCAACGTTTTCGGTGATGTGATCCCTGGACTCTGGGCCGCTGGCGAGGGTACGGGCGGCGTGCACGGTGCGGTCTATATGTCAGGCACTTCGGTGGGTAAAGCGGTTGTATTCGGCAAATTAGCTGCAGAAAGCATCGCGAAGAGCTAAACCATCACTCTTTTTGAACGTTCATTACGTCTGCTCTGCTACAGGGGTTTCGTGCGGGTGGGTACCCTTGCTGAACACCCTTTAGGCAGAGCAGACGTTCTTTTTGCGTTTTACCCTTTCCCGATCGGGAACTTACGAGTCTATACCCTCTTATCCGTTTCACCGCTTCCCCAACCGACTACGTCCGACACAAAGCTACCTACAAAGTGTCACTTTTGCCTCTCTCCTATGGGAGAGCTCAATAGGGGAATAGGGGTGGTTGTGCCACACTTAAGATCAGGGTAACATAATCCCAGTTTAATAAAGCCAAAACAAAAACCTATCCGATTCGGTTTTTACATTCTCAAAAGGGCCATCCTGACTATGTTTCGCTTTAATGTCATTTTGTTTGGGTTATTAGCGGCGTCATACCTGCTAGGGATTTATGTCTTTCCCTTTAGCTTTAATTCGCGAGAAACGCTCCACCAAATCTTCGTCATTACGGGGGTAGCGTGCTGGACGTTGATGGCGGAATGTATGGTGATTGCAGCGCGACCGCGTTGGCTCGAAAAAGTCTTTGGCGAACCGTTAGATAAACTCATGGGTCACCACAAGCACTTAGGCTGGTGGATGTTTGGGATGGCCATGGCGCACTTCTTTGCCCCCATCTACGCGTGGTTCTTACCGACGGAACGCGTGGCCATGATGGAAGGCGGTCACGTGATGGACACACTCTGGCAAAAGATCTGGATTATCTCGCACCCCGTGGGAGCGCTCTTAGGTATTTTCGTTTCGCTCTACATGCTGAGCATCATTTGGCGTGACGTCAAGTATGCCCGCGGTAAGTCCGATTGGGACACGTGGGAAAAAGCCCATCGCATGTGGGCATGGTGTTTTGTGGGGCTAGCCTTACATTCGACCCGTCTTTTGAAAGAGACCGAAATGATCATGCCGCTTGGGTGGTTCAATTTGATCATCACGGTGATTGGTCTCTGGGCCTCGATCCGCATTTTGCGTCGTAAACCGGGTCAAGATTTGCGTACCGTGGGTACGGTGAAGAGCGTAGAATCCCAAGGTTCACTCATCTGTTTAACGGTCAATAGCGAACTCTCGCAGACAACCACCGCCGGACAATTTGCGTATTTGAGCTTCAAAGGCGACACCGAAGATCCGCATCCCTTTACGGTCGCGGGCGTCAACAAAGACACCGGGGAGCTCTTTTTCTGGATTAAGAATGTGGGCAAATGGACGCAGTCGATTCTCGGCAAAAAGCCTGGCGATCCGATTGAAGTCGAAGGCCCTTGGGGGACGTTCTTGCCGGACTTCACCCGTCCTGAACCCACCCTCTGGGTCGCTGGCGGCGTAGGGATTGCTCCCTTTATCGCGTGGATGGAATTGGCCGAGAAATTCGTTGCCCAAGGGGGTACCTTACCGCCGATTACGCTGTGGTGGTCGGTGCATTCGATGAAGGACGAAGGCGGTGTGGAATTGGTGGGTTCGATCGCCAAGCGCCTAGGGATTGTCTTTAAGGTCTACGAATCGGGCGTCATGAATAAGCACCTCAACCCCGAAGACTTGATTGAGTCCCAGCACCAAACGCTGAGCGTGTGTGCCAACCCGGGGCTCACCAAAGCCATGAAGGCAGGGTGGGTCAAAGTGAAAGGGTCCGATAAAGGATTCCATTCCGAAATTTACTAAGCGAAAAGCTCACTGCCACGATAGTGAGGACGCCTTGAGAGGAAGCCGTTGGGTGAGACAACGACTTCCTCTTTTTTTGCGTTCGCTTTGTCTCGGTTGACTCCGTTAAGCACTATCGTCTATCGTCTAGGCAGGGCAGTCCTTGAGTTGCTACGATCATAGAATCGGGAGAAGCGCCCTAGGCCAATGCCGTTCTCTCCCCGCTGACTGTGCCTCATTTAAGGCAAAGGAGTTTTCGAATGAAAGACACTGCCAACACGACCCAAGCCAAACTCATGCTCTTAAGCGCCATGGCCATTTGGGGTTCGATTGGCATTATTCGCCACTACATACCGGTGGACTCGGGAACGCTCGCGTTGCTGCGGAGTGTCATTGGGGCGGTTTGTATGGCACTCTTATTGGCTGTCTTACGGCGCCATGCCGACTGGTCAGGGATTCGTGCCAATGGCCGCTTACTGGTGCTATCGGGCTTTGCCGTCGGGATTAATTGGCTCCTCCTATTTGAAGCCTTCAAACACACCTCGGTCGCTGTTGCAACGGTTTGCTACTACATGGCGCCCATTGGCGTGATGCTCTTTTCGCCGTTGGTCTTAGGCGAGCCAATTAACCGTCGCAAGGGGCTGGGCATTCTCATGGCCTTTATAGGGATTGCGTTTGTCTCCGGGCTCTTTAGTGCGGACAATGCGGGCGTCACCCTCACGGGCGTGCTCTATGGGCTTGGGGCAGCGACATTTTATATGTCGGTCGTTCTTCTCAATAAGCGGATGACGCCGATGGAACCCTACACGAAGACCGGCGTGCAACTGGCCGCTTCCGCAACTGTACTCCTACCCTATATTGTTTTCCAGCAATGGAATACGCCCATGGATTGGGCGATTTGGACCCCCACCGTGATCGGTTTAACGCTCATTCTCGGGTTTGTGTATACGGGGCTTGCCTGTGCGCTTTACTTCGGAAGCATGGATCGGTTACCGGCACAAACCGTCGCACTCTTTAGCTACCTTGACCCGATTCTGGCGGTGATCCTCTCGACAATTCTCTTGGGCGAACCCTTAACGCCTTCCTTAGTCATCGGGACCATTTTGGTACTGGGCGGGGCCTTTATTGGTGAGCGTCAACCCAAAGCGCGCTCTTAAGACGCTGGTGCTCAGCCGCGGTGGATTGCTCCCCGTGAGACGAGGAAAAAAGCAGGATTCTTTCCCAGAGACATCCTGCTTTTTTAGTGTCATGACGAAATGAAACATCCGCGTTATTTCTGAGTATTTACATTATACATAACCGCACACGGAATTCAATTAACTCAATCGCCATACGAGTGCCGAGAGCGTCACCAAGAGAACCGGAAGCGTTAGGACAATGCCTGCCCGGAAATACTCACCCCAGGTAATCGTGAGGTGCTTTTTAGACAAGACAAAGAGCCAAAGAAGAGTCGCTAAACTCCCAATTGGGGTGATCTTGGGCCCCAAGTCGCACCCAATAATGTTGGCGTAAATCATGCCGTCACGAATGACCCCCGTCGTCGCGCTCGCATCAATACTCAAGGCGCCCACCAAAACGGAGGGAAGGTTATTCATGATCGAGGAAAGGAGGGCGGTTAAAAACCCTGTGCCGACGGTCGCCACGTAAAGCCCCTCTTGCGCGAGCGCATTGAGTAACCCAGCAATCGCGTTCGTGAGGCCCGCATTGCGCAGCCCATAGACCACCAAATACATCCCGATTGAAAAAATCACAATGTGCCAGGGGGCATGGCGCAACACGTTTCGCGTCGCAATTTTGCCTCGCACTTGAGCGACCGCCAAAAGCAACAGTGCCCCTAAGCCCGCAATCACGCTCACCGGAACCCCCATGGGTTCAAAGACATAAAAGGCCACCAAGAGCAAAAAGAGCACGAGCCAGCCGGCTTTAAAGGTAAGCGGGTCCTTGATCACCTCACGGGGATTTTTAAGATTTTCTACCGCGTAATGAGCTGGAATGGCACGGCGATAAAAAAGCAGTAGCACTAGTAGCGATGCGAGCACACTCGCGAGGTTGACGGGCACCATCACCGAGGCGTAATCGCTAAAACCTAAGCCAAAAAAGTCCGCTGTCAGAATATTGACGAGGTTGGACACGACAAGCGGAATACTGCCTGTGTCGGAGATAAACCCAGCGGCCATCACAAACGCGATCGTAGCGCGTTTATCAAACTGCAAGGCGCTCAACATGGCCATCAAAATCGGCGTCAGAATCAGCACGGCACCGTCGTTCGCAAAGAGGGCGGACATCACGGCACCAAAGAGCACAATGTAAGCAAAGAGCCGATAGCCGTTACCTTTTCCCCAGCGGGCGACGTGAAGGGCTGCCCACTCAAAAAAGCCCGCTTCATCGAGCAGAAGGTTAATGATGATAATAGCGATCAGGGTAGAGGTCGCGTTCCAGACAATGTGCCAGACGGCCGGAATGTCCGCGAGACTCACCACCCCCGTGAGGAGTGCAATCACGGCCCCAAGGCTCGCTGACCAACCGATATTGAGTCCTTTGGGTTGCCAAATCACCAACACCATGGTGAAAAGAAAAATACACACTGCTAACCACATGCGAGAGTCACCTTCTTAGGATTCGAAGCACACACGATAAAATTTATTACTTCAACGTATTCTAATGGGTTAATGTAAAGAAAGCAACCCTTCGTTTATCGCTTGGCGAGTAGCGATCGTTCAGGAAGAGAGCGCCCAACGTGAGGCTACCACTCTTTATCAGTGCGAGAAAAGGGTCACAACAGCCATGAGCCCAAAAATGAGCAACGCTGCCCATACTACGCCTTTTCCGAGGCGTTGGTCATTGGCGTCAATGCCTTCGTCATAACGGATGCGACGAATCAGGGCTTCACGGTCTTTGAGGCGTCGGTGGTAGGCACGTACCACTTGGGATTTCGGAAACCCTTGAATGAGAGCTTCTTTGTGCTGGGCACCGGGACTACGCGACGGTTCCCCTAAGAGCGCGGGGACGCCACGCACTTCAATGCGCCGAAAGAGTTTCCCCTGGGTCCACTCGCTTTTGCGTTCCACGGTCACGCCGAGTAGGGCATTGGCGCCCATCGATTGGGCAAGACGTATGAGGCTATCCCTTGCGATGTCTTCACGCGCTTCCATCACGCGATACACGTGCGGCGTTTTGGCGAGCACGACCCACGGACGATTGGGTTCAATCGCCTCGGAGGTGATGAAGTGTGAGGCGAGCATATAGCGGTTCATCCGCGCCCGGTCGCTGCGTTTTTGACGGCGCTTTTTCTGGGCCACTTTCTGTGGCGTCACCCCAACGGGCGAGAGTGTCTCATCACTCGAGGGCGTCGTTGCACTCGGGGCAGTGGGCGTAGGGAGCTCAGAGCGGGGTTTGGCGTTCGATGAGCGACACACCATTCGCGAGGGCGTTTTGCGCGCCGCGGGGGCGCTCGAGGTAGGCGAATTCGAGTGAGGCTTAGGCATAATCAGCGTGACAACGAGGACGATCCTCTCATTGTGGCATAAGAAAGCCTTGCGTGCGCACGGAAAAACTGGGAAAGTTCCATTCCCTAAGGGTTTTTCCGTGCCTCTTGGCACCAAAGGCCCCGCCTAAACCCGCACGGCGACTCGTATAATGGAGGATTGGCACGACGTGACGGCAGCCAACGCGCCGACAGCGTGCGACGAACACTCCTCCCGCTACAAGGATTTTCCCATGCTCAACAACTTTGTCGCCATTGACTTTGAAACCGCTAACCAAAAGCGCTCCAGTGTCTGCAGTGTCGGTATTGTCGTGGTCGAAAATCATGTGGTGGTTGATAAATACTACTCCTTGATCCATCCAACACCCAACTATTACCAGTCGATTAACATCAGCGTCCATGGGCTCACCGACAAAGACACGGCCGATGCACCCATGTTTCCTGAGGTCTGGGCAGACATCCTACCGCGCATTAAAAATTACCCTTTGGTCGCACACAATGCTCCCTTTGATCAAAGCTGTTTGCGTGAAGTGCATGCCGCCTACGGGATGCGCTACCCGAGCTATCAGTTCTATTGCACCTGCCGTGCGGCGCGGGCTGAACTTCCCATGCTCCCCAACCATCGCCTGAAGACGGTCGCCTTACATTGCGGGTTTGATTTAACCCACCATCACCACGCGTTGGCGGACGCCGAAGCCTGTGCGCATATCGCCTTGCGACTCCTCTAGTCGTGTCCTGGCTACTCAGAGTTTGAGCCCAATAACATTAAAAATAGACGTATTATATTAATGTGATAGTGACAATTAAATTATTTTCTCTGCCCATAAATTTCCCGACCGTTACCAAGTCACTATTCAATTCCTTTGTGCGAGTGCCTGACCTGATTGTAGGGGAGGGTACGGTCTATTTTGGGCCCCCAATCTGATGCCTATCCGGTTACAGTTGGTCGACAAAACCCCTCGCTAACAACCACAAAAGAGCCCAGATGGTCGGCTCAACAATTGCTTTTTTGGGTCGCAACTCGTACTATGAAATTGGACGCCCCCCTTAACGTTCTCAACTCGTCCATGAGGGCTCCGTTGAATAACGTGTGGGAATTCTGGCGGCTAACTATGCCAAATCTGCACAAGAGACAAACCCCTAAGACGTCTCAAAGAACGTCGTCTCTCAGACAAAGCATCTTTAGAGAGACTGACTATGACAAACCTCTATAACGAATACATCCGTGATGGAACGTTCGATGTGGAGCGTTTCACGAATAAACTCGAACAATTAAACGGGAAAAACCAATTCAGCATCACGCTCTCGCTCCTAGCAGGGGTACCCAGCCAATACCAATGCTATGAACTGCGTTTCTTTGATGCGGTCACCCGTTGTCATCAAGCCGTCCTCGGCGACTTAGGCTTAAATACCGAAGTCAATACCGATAAACTCGACTCAGCGCTCTCGCTACTGGAAGATCTCGCCCCGGAAGGGATGAGTGACCGGCATTGGCATGAGCGACTCGCCTGGGCACAGCATGTCCGTGGGGAGGAAAAAGAAGCGCTCTGGCACGTGAGCCTGTGGCTCAATCTCATCGCCCCCAATCAGTACGGGAGCATGATTGAACTCTTAGAAGACGTCGATCCGACCACATCCGAAACGGCACCGCTTTTTCTCGATATCGTTCGTCGGCTTCCTGCCTCACTCATTAGCGATGCGCTGTTAACACGCCTCGCGATGGCCACTCACGTCTGGGCACAGACCACTAAGTCACATGACCGGATGTTTGAGCGTCAATTAACGCAGGCCCTGGAATATTTGGTCCGAGCGTCGGTCAAATCCGATCAGAACGAAAGTTGGCTCACCGCCATGGTGACCGTATTGATGGACTTAGGCGAAAGCGAGCAAGCGTTGCACTTTGCTGAGCGACGCGCGAAAGCGTTCCCGGGTGATGAGGCCACGCTCATGCTCGATGAGGTACGGGATGCCTGCGAACTCGATAAAGAAGAGCACTTGGTGAGCACCTACCAGCCACTACTCGGTCCCAAAAAGGCGTTCGATCCCCAACACCACCTCTTAGGTAACCTGCGCGAACATTACCCCTTTACCTTCTGCGAAAGTATCAAAGGGGCGTTTGACAACGTGATTGATGTGTTGGAACACGGAGAACACCGCCGTGACGTGTTGTTAACGCACTTTGATTGGCTCAATACCCAGATTAACCGGGCCTGCGAGCGCATGTTGCAGGACTATAAACTCGTCTTAACCACGCTTGCGAGACGACCGCTCCTCGCGAGTATTCGCCACCTGCAACAGTGGTTTGCGCTCCCATTGACCGAAGAGGAATTGCTACGCAATCGCCTCTGGTAAGAGGGGAAAATCTACACGGGCCCCATAAAGTGAACGCTTTGTGAGATACCGCAAGTTGACTATGGTAAAGTCCTTAGTTTTCTACAAATACCCCACGGCGCCCCAAAAAAGAACCGTATGCGATAGATCTTATGAAGGCCCTCGATTCGAGGGCTTTCATTCGTGCACAAGAGAGTTCATCTATTGTGAAATCGGCTTTACTCCACGCACAACCAGGACGCATGACATTAGATTTAGTCTAAATATTTGGTAGGATATTTCTATAAAAAGTTATTAAATGACTGTGGCAGTAAGGATGATACGATTTCAATTTTTATTTATGTATTTTTTATACCGCTTTTTTTTCGTTGTCAGTGCAAAATCCCCTCCCTAAAACCGCTACAATCAGGCACTCCGATCAATCATGTACGCACGACCTCACCATGAAACGAAGTTCAACGGGTCATTTCCTACCTATCACGGTAGGTGACCAACGGGTGCAATCGTTCATCCCTTTAGCCCTGCCACCTACGCCTGGTATCGACTGGACCGCAGCCTTGACATTGCTTTTTGAAGAAGCCATGCTTGCGCTTGGTCGCCTAGAGAGCACGTATGCGCTCGTCCCGATGGCGCAACGCCTTCAAGTCCATTTGGAAAAGAAGGAAGCGCTTGCCTCGTGTGTGCTCGAAGGCGCTCAGGTGAGTTTACGCGACGTGTTTTTGCAGGAGGTTGGGCTTGCCGGCGAAACCCCAAAAGACGAGGTTATGCGCGTATTGCTCGCCTATGAAGCGATGCAGCACGGCTGGGATCGCCTTGAAGAAGGCTTACCCCTGTCCTTACGCTTTATTCGGTCGTTGCATTTTCAGCTCTTTAAATCGGTCAAACATGTCCGTGGACGTCCCGGTGAATTTCGTAACGTCCAGAATTGGGTAGGGGATGCCCGACCGCAGCATGCGACCTATGTACCGGCCCCTGTTGACGCTATGCTCGAAACGCTGATTGAGTTTGAGCGCTTCATGGTGAGCCATCCGCAACCGATTTTCACGTTGGCACGCGCGGGGCTCGCTCACGTGCAATTCGCAACGATTTTGCCCTTTGAAGAAGGCAACGGAATCGTCGGGCGTATGCTCATTTCTCACATCTTGCGTGACCATAAAATTCTCGCTCGCCCCACGCTGATGCCGAGCGTCTATATCTTGCAACACCGTGAAACGTACTACCAACTCATTCGTTGTGTGCATGAAATGGGGGACTGGGAACTGTGGTTAGCGTATTTTGCCAAGATGATTCGTGCCGGCGCCGAACATTGGATTGAGAGTGTCCTACGAATCAGTCGATTGATTGAATCGGACCGTCGGTTGATTGAAACGCAAAGTTCATCACCAGCGTCCGTCATGAGTGTTCTCGACGTCATGATTGATCATCCGATCATCACGGGCACCATGCTCTCCGACGTAACCCAAATGACCCCGACAACGATTAATCGCATTTTGACGCGTTTAATGGAACTGGGGATTATTGAAGAGGTGTCCGGCAAAAAACGCAATCGCCTCTATGTCTACAAAGCCCTGATGGATACGTTAAGCGACGGTTTACCCACCGAGCCCGTCGATATGCGCTACAAAACGTATTCGGAACTCGTGCGCTAACGGACGATGTAAGAAGAGGGGCGCCCAAAGCGCCCCTTATTACTGCCCATAACAAAACTCCCCAGTTTTCACCAGGGAGTTTTTTGTTCGTTAGGTCACGGGATAAACCCCGTCAACCGATTAGAACGTGTGGTTCAAACCGAAGAGAACTTGAACGTTGGTCTGCTTGGAGACAGCGTAAACGTCTTCAACGTCAGCCTTAAACTTGCTGTAGTTGGCGCCAACACCGCTGTAGAAAGTGGTGCGCTTGCTAAGCGGATAGGCGTGAACCGCACCAATACCCCATGTGGACTTCTTGAGGTACTCGCCGTCTTCAGAGGCTTTCTGGTTGGCATACCAAATAGAAGCCATCAACTGACCGCAGGGTAACGGAACCGAGGCACCGAGGTTAAGCGCATAACCCTTCAACTTGGCATTCGCCGTAAGATCCTCAACAGCACCTTCATAAATTTCGCCAATCTTTTCATCCGTCAAAGTAGGATAGAACTTCTTAACGCCCGTCTTAATGGTATCTTCACGCGAAGATAAGAAGTCACCGAAGCTCAAGTGCTGGCCATACTGACCGGCAGCGAAGAGCTTAAAGGAACCAAAGTCGTAGTTACCACCTAAGCTTAACGTGTAGGCGTCATCACCCTGATCGCCTTCAGCAGGCTTAACGGAGTCAACCACGGCAACCAAAGCCAAGGGGCCCTGATCAAACGTAGCACCTAAACCCCAATAACGATCGTTAGCACGTTCGGCAGATTTTTCAGCGCCTTCCGTCTGGAAGGAATACTGAGCATATACCTTCAAACCGGCCATATCAGGCGTGACATAGGTGAGCATGTTGTCATAACGGCTCGTGCCATTCCACATACCGTAACCAATGTCACCCACACCGCCGTCAAACACGTCACCATAGGCCTGGAAGATGTCGTACGTACCAGCGCCAGAGGTCAAAGCCCCCATACGACCAGCGGACAAAGCACCGAAAGGACCAGAAACCGTCAAGGAAGCTTCACGGCCGAACAAGCGACCATCCTGACCAGCACGGCCATCGTCGAGGGAGAAGCCATTTTCTAACTTGAAGCCAATCTTGTAGCCATTGCCCAAGTCTTCTTCACCCTTCAAGCCCCACTTAGAAGCACCATAGTTACCAGACTGAAGACCATACTGATGTTCAGAGCTCTTCCAGGAGGTGACACCATCAGGCGTTGTTACAGACGTTTTGTCCTTGTGATAGTTATAAACCAAACCAGCGTCAGCAGCACCGTAAAGTGTGACGGTAGAGGGTGCGGACAAAAAGTTGGACTCAAATGCTTAACATTTGGTGCCAACCATGTACACTAAGGAAGAAATTGATC
>OOCP01001589.1_pt1 | contig 22350 bp, 25 predicted proteins | sample 1671511 | NCBI WGS metagenome assembly OOCP01 (sample SAMN06348164, study PRJEB24527) | human gut metagenome | biome: human gut; feature: ankylosing spondylitis patient; material: feces | host: Homo sapiens | place: China | collected 2015-10 | reverse complement strand
AAGCGATTGCTTATAAAAGTTATATTTTTTTTAAAAGGGGAAAAGACAATGAGAAAGAGTTTACGATTATTTTCATGTGCTGTCCTAGGGGCAGCTATTTTAGCACCAACGGTAGTTGGCAACAATCATGCACAGGCCGATAGTTATTATGGCCGAGGTTACTATAACAACTATTATCCAAACTATGGTTATAACTACGGCTACAATGGCTATTATCCAGGCTATAATTACAATTATGGCTATAACTACGGTTACAATGGCTATTATCCAGGCTATAATTACAATTATGGCTATAACTACGGTTACAATAATTACTATCCAAACTATAACTATGGCTATAATTATAACTATAATTATGGCTATAACAACTATAATCCTGGTTACAACAACTACAACGAATCAGGTACTTACCGCTATAGCAATGGTTACTTGTACTACATCTTGAGTGATGGTAGCTACTATGTTAACTATAACGGTCGTTGGGTTCGTGGTGGTGACTATAATAACAACAATAGTAGTTCTAACAATACACCAACGACAGGATATGAGGTTTTGAGAAATGACCCTCACTACCGTTACGAAAATGGTACTCACTATTATTTGAAAGATAATGGCGATTACTACTATTATTCAAATGGTAAGTGGGTGCTTGTTAAGGCTTCAAACACAGATTCTGAAGCTCCAACAACTTCAACTGTAGATTCAACTTCATCAGCAAGTTCAGAAGTAGCCTCAACTGTGGATTCAACTTCATCAGCAAGTTCAGAAGCAGCCTCAACTGTAGATTCAACTTCGTCTGCAAGCTCAGAAGTAGCTTCAACTGTTGACTCAACTTCATCAGCAAGTTCAGAAGCAGCGTAAACCGTGGATTCAACTTCATCAGCAAGTTCAGAGGTAGCTTCAACTGTAGATTCAACTTCATCAGCAAGTTCAGAAGTAGCATCAACCGTGGATTCAACTTCATCAGCAAGTTCAGAAGTAGCATCAACCGTGGATTCAACTTCATCAGCAAGTTCAGAAGTAGCCTCAACTGTGGATTCAACTTCGTCAGCAAGTTCAGAAGTAGCATCAACCGTGGATTCAACTTCAGAAGCGGCCTCAACTGGTAACTCAAGTTCAACTGTAACATCTGAATCTTCTTCAGTAGCAAGTTCAGAGACAGGTTCAACATCAGAAACAAGTTCTGAAGCTCCTGAACTTGAAAAACCACCATATGCGCCTGAAACAAACATTGACTATGATAAGTTGCCAAAACCAACATTGCCACCAACAGATTATCGCATGCACTCAGACCCACGATTTGTAGATGACAACGGTACCTATTACTACCGTGTGGCATTGACAGATGAAGATAATGCGCGTGGTATCGATGGTTACTACAAATGGGTTGATGGTAAGTGGAAACTCTACAATGGTACTGCCAATGATGACCCTGAGCTTGATCCAGATTTCCATAAACCAGCAGGAAACGACGAATACATGTACGATGACAATGCATCAAGTGTTAAGTTGTATTCTGAAAATGTAGTTGGTACTGGTAAAGCTGGTGAAGCTCTTCCATTCCAAAATGTGGATGAATTCAAAGATTATGTTATTAAGAATCTTGCTCCAAAATTCATAGACAATGCTGGCTGGGATTGTAATGTAACTTGGGAAATTGAAGATGTTGACAACTTCAACGCTTCTAAGGGCAGTGCTTGGGCACGTGACTATGTTATTACAGCTAATCTCAAGAGCGGTGTTGACGACAAAAAATATAGTGATGTTGAATTTGGTTATGTTAAATTTGTTTATCATGTAGAACCAACTGAAAACTCTGATTATGTTGAAGTTGACTCAGCTAAGGCTGCCTTTAATGAAATCAATGCGCAACGTACAGCTGCTGGTTTGCCAGCACTTACATGGTCTGATGATCTTTACAATAGCACAACCCTTCCACATGCCAAAGATATTTCACACACTTACAACAGTGATGGTATTGTTTACCGTCGTGAATCTGATGGTTCAGTTGTAGCCAATAAATGGTTGAGTAGTGGTATTCGTGAACTTCTCATGAGTCCAGATGCTACTCAAGCAGCAGTAGCTTGTGTTGTCGCTGGTGACGGTACTTACTACTGGACTTTAAATTACCAATAAGAAGAGTTTAAATTAATTGTCCCAATAATGGAGGAGTCTGAGGTTAGTCTTGGACTCTTTTCCTTTATCTATTGAACGTTTAAGCTTTCAATATGGTATAATAGAGCCTAGAAAGAAGGCGAAAATATGCAGGTTAAGAGAGTTCAGGATTATATCTCTAAAGAGTGGTTCGATGAAACCGATGGCTCCTATTTCGAACGTCTAAATAGTCGTTTGCAGGTGCTTTTGAAAAAAGATTACCCTGATTTACAAGGACATGATTTTATTAGTAATATCAGCCTTTTGGATTATAGGTTAGTTTTTCTAGATGAAGTTATTGCTAATGCTAATGAGAAAAACGAACATGTTCGGGAAACCGTTCACGATGTGACCAAGAGTTTATTGTACGAGGATCAAGACATCCAAGAACAATTGGATAGTAGGATCACTTTTGGTCAAAAAGTAGCGGATGAAGTGGCCCGATTTGGTGGATCTTGGACTTTTATCTTGTCATTCGTTGCTTTTATGGCTATTTGGATGGGGCTGAATGTTGTTCAACCCTTTGGGATTGCCTTTGATAAGTATCCATTTATTCTGTTGAATCTGGCCTTGTCTACTCTAGCGGCCGTTCAGGCACCATTGATTATGATGAGTCAGAATCGAGCATCGGATTACGACCGTTTACAAGCGCGTAACGACTATCACGTCAATACCCAGTCTAAGGAAGAAATTCGACTTCTTCATGAAAAAATTGACCACTTGGTTCAACAAGACCAATCAGATCTTCTGACAATTCAAAAATTGCAGACAGAAATGATTATGGGGGTTAGCCAACAAGTTGAGAAGATGTCAGACGATATTCGTGCCTTGAAAGAAGAAAGACTAGAAAGGGAGTCTCATGGGAACGAAAAAAATTAATTTAGTTGTTGTAACAGGGATGAGTGGTGCAGGTAAGACTGTAGCAATTCAATCCTTTGAGGATATTGGATACTTCACCATTGATAATATGCCACCTTCTTTGGTACCTAAGGTTATCGAATTGGTAAAACATAGTGAAGAGACAGATAAGATTGCTCTTGTCATTGATATGCGCAGTCGCTTGTTCTTCGATGAGATCAACGATATTCTGGATAAATTGGAAAGCAATGAGGAACTTAATTTCAAGATTCTATTCTTGGATGCCACGGATGGTGAATTGGTTTCTCGTTATAAAGAGACACGTCGTAGCCACCCATTGGCGGCAGATGGTCGTGTTTTGGATGGCATCAAGCTAGAGCGTGAGCTTTTGTCACCGCTTAAGAGTTTGAGTCAAAACGTGGTTGACACGACAGAATTAACTCCACGCCAGTTGCGTAAGGCTATTTCTGAACAGTTCTCATCTGAACAAGACCAATCTTCTTTCCGTATTGAAGTTTTGAGTTTTGGTTTTAAATATGGATTGCCATTGGATGCAGACCTGGTTTTTGATGTCCGTTTCTTGCCAAACCCTTATTATGATCCTGCACTTCGTAACCTCACAGGTTTGGATAAAGAGGTTTTTGATTATGTCATGAAACATAAGGAATCAGAAGAGTTTTACAATCATTTGACACAGCTTATTAAACCAATCTTGCCTGGCTACAAAAAAGAAGGTAAGTCTGTTCTTACTATTGCTGTTGGGTGTACAGGTGGTCAACACCGTAGTGTAGCTTTTGCACATCGTCTAGCCCAAGATCTAAAAAATGATTGGACAGTCAATGAAACACATCGTGATAAGGATCGACGTAAGGAGACAGTGAATCGTTCATGAAAAAACCAAGAATTACAGTAATAGGTGGGGGAACTGGTATCCCAGTCATTCTTCGTAGTTTGCGTCATAAGGATGTTGATATCACTGCTGTGGTAACTGTAGCTGATGATGGCGGTTCTTCAGGAGATTTGCGTGATATCATGCAACTGACACCTCCAGGGGATTTGCGTAATGTTTTGGTAGCTATGAGTGATATGCCTAAACTTTATGAAAGAGTTTTCCAATATCGTTTTGATAAAACCGATGGTGCTTTGGCTGGTCATCCACTCGGAAACCTAATCATCGCTGGGATTTCAGAGATGCAGGGCTCTACCTATAATGCCATGCAGCTTCTGACGAAGTTTTTCCACGTTACAGGAAAAATTTATCCTGCTAGTGAGACAGCCTTGACGCTTCATGCCGTTTTTCAAGATGGTCATGAAGTAGCAGGTGAGAGTAGTATTGCCCAGTACGATGGCATGATTGAGCGCGTTTATGTGACCAATACCTATAATGATGAAGAGCCTAAGGCCAGTCGTAAGGTTGTTGATGCTATTATGAATAGTGATATGATTGTTTTAGGTCCTGGATCTCTTTATACATCGATTTTGCCCAACCTAGTTATACCAGAGATTCGTCAGGCTCTTATCGAGACCAAGGCTGATGTCACGTACATTTGTAATATTATGACTCAGTACGGAGAAACGGAGCAATTCTCAGATGCCGACCATGTGGCTGTTCTTAATCGTCATCTTGGCTCTGATGTGATTGACAATGTCTTAGTTAACATCAAGAAAGTGCCTAAGGAATACATGGCTAGTAATAAATTTGATGAATACCTTGTTCAGGTTGAGCATGATTTTGAGGGCTTACGTCGTGAAGCTAAAACAGTTGTGTCTTCTAATTTTTTGCGACTTGAAAATGGTGGTGCCTTCCACCATGGTGACTTGGTAGTGGATGAGCTCATGCATCTAGTGAGGAACAAGTCATGAGTTTCACAATTAAGGTTAAAGAAGAGATAATTGCTGCTTCAAGCAAAGACAAGGCTGAATTGTCGGCATTGATTAAGATGTCTGGTTCGGTTGGATTGACCAACCAAGGCTTGACTCTTTCCATCTCAACAGAAAATGCAAAGATTGCGCGACATATCTACCAATTAATGGAAAGTCGTTATCAGAGTAATCCTGAATTGAGACATCACAACAAGACCAATCTCAAGAAAAATCGTGTTTACACGGTTTTTGTCGCTGACCATGTCAATGATATTTTGTCCGATTTACAATTGGCGGATTCTTTCTTTGGCTTTGAAACAGGTATTGAAACATCAGTAATGGAAGATGACGAAGCTGGAAGATCCTATTTACGAGGCGCTTTTTTGGCGACTGGAACGGTACGTGATCCTGAAAAGGGACGTTATCAATTAGAAATTTTTTCCGTTTACCAAGACCATGCAGAGGATTTAGCTTCTCTCATGAAAAAATTTATGCTCGATGCCAAGGTTTTGAGTCATAAAAATGGTTTTGTGACCTATCTTCAAAAAGCTGAGGATATTATGGATTTCCTCCTTGTTATTGGTGCAATGAACTCTAAGGATACCTTTGAAGAGGTCAAAATTATGCGAGAGACCAGAAATGATCTGAATCGTGCCAATAATGCGGAAACAGCCAATATTGCTAGAACGATTAGTGCTAGCATGAAAACAATTAATAATATTATCAAGATTATGGATACGGTTGGCTTGGAGATTTTACCGGTGGAGCTGCGCCAAATTGCCCAACTCCGTATTGCCAACCCAGATTACTCTATCCAGCAGATCGCAGATAGTATAGAACCTCCTCTGACCAAGAGTGGTGTTAACCATCGTCTCAGAAAAATCAATAAGATTGCGGACGATTTGTAAGTAGAAAGGAAGCTTTTATGGCTTGTACAACGATTTTAGTAGGTAAGAAAGCCTCATATGACGGCTCTACCATGATTGCACGTACTGAGGATTCTCAATCAGGCGTTTTTACGCCCAAAGAATTTCTCGTCGTGACCCCTGAAGACCAACCGCGTCATTACCAGTCTGTGCTTAGCAATTTTTCAATTGATTTGCCAGATAATCCTCTACGTTATACCTCTGTCCCAGATGCGCTTGGGAAAGACGGTATCTGGGGTGAAGCTGGTATTAACTCAGCTAATGTTGCCATGAGTGCAACAGAAACAATCACGACCAATGCGCGTGTTCTCGGCGCTGATCCTCTTGTTAAAGATGGTTTTGGAGAAGAGGATATGTTGACTTTGGTCCTGCCATATATCAAGACGGCGCGTGAAGGTGTCCTTCGTTTAGGAGAACTCCTTGAAACTTACGGGACTTACGAGTCTAATGGGATTGCTTTTTCAGACACTGAAGAAATTTGGTGGTTGGAAACAATTGGTGGTCACCATTGGATTGCAAGACGTGTTCCAGACGATGCCTATGTCACTAACCCAAACCAACTTGGTATCGATCACTATGAGTTTGAAAATCCAGACGACTATTTAGCCTCACCAGACATTCGAGATTTTATTAATAAACATCACTTGGATTTGACTTATTCTAATGAACACTTTAATCCACGTTATGCTTTTGGTAGCCAACGAGATAAGGATCGTCATTATAATACACCACGTGCCTGGGCTATGCAGAAATTTTTGAACCCAGAAAAAGACTATGATCCAAAATCATTCTTTATTCCATGGTGCCAAAAACCATACCGCAAAATTACAGTTGAAGATGTTAAATACGTTTTGAGTCTTCATTACCAAGATACACCTTATGACCCTTATGGACCTCAAGGTGATGCGGTAAGTCAACGCCAATTCCGTCCAATCGGTATTAACCGTACTAGTCAAACAGCTCTCTTGCAAATGCGTCCTAACAAACCATCAGAAACAACTGGTATTCAGTGGTTAGCCTATGGATCAATGCCATTTGGTACAATGGTGCCATTCTGGACTCAGGTCGGAACAACACCTGCTTATTTCCGTCAAACAACTGATAAAGTGGATACAGGTAATTTCTACTGGAGTAATCGCTTGATTGCTGCTATCTGTGATCCTCATTTCCAACAGCATGAAGCTGATTTAGATGCCTATGTAGAAACAACTATGGCTCTTGGCCATGCCATGATTAATCATGTTGATACCGCTTTGGCTAATGATGAAAGTATTGATTTTGAAGCAGAAAATCAAAAAATTAGTGATAAGATTCAGTCAGAAACAGATAAACTATTGGCAAAAGTCTTAGATGATGCAAGTAATTTGATGACCAATCGTTTTTCTATGAGTGATTAAAGTCATCAAAAAAACCTTTCCAATTTTATGGAAAGGTTTTTTCCTAGTCTAACATTACTTGTTTTCTTCATCTAGTTTCGAGAGAATCTGATAAAGTGTAATGAAAAAGAAAAGATTGAGTGAAATGAGAAGGCCTGATGCCCATGGCAAATCGCTTTCTAAATTTCGAAGAGGTGAATTCCAAGCAAAGTGTGCAGCAAAAGCACCGCAAGCATAAAGTATACCAATAAGACTGTATTTGGAATTAATGAGTTTTTGACGTGAACGCCATATAAGGACTAGCCCCATAGCAAGGAAGGACGTGTAAAGCCAGTGAGACGATACAGCACCAATAGTTCGACCAAGAATCCCTGAAACCGTATAAGAAAAACCATCAGGCAAATCTGAAAGAATATAGGAGAAGTCTTCACTAATCTGGAAGCCAAGACCTGCCGTAATAGCGACAAGCAAGAGCCCCTTGTAACTTTTTGTTGGCACCATATAGATAGCAAAGAGAAAAGCAGCTAGTTTGAGGGGTTCTTCAACTAGGGGGGCCATAAGGGCATCCTCAAAGCGGTAGAAGAAACTCTTTGAAGAAAGATGAGCAGTCACCCAGTCGTGAGAAATGGTATTGGCATAACCAGCTATCCATCCTGTAATAAAGACTCCACCAATTAGAGCAAATATGAGAACAAGTGGTTTCACCTGCCATCTCTTACCTAAGTATCGAACCAGAAATATTCCTGGTAGGATATAACATAAGGCAATTAGTGTTGATAGTCCAATAATACCGTATGCTGAACCAGACAAGGCACCTGAGGTGTATGATTGTGTATCATAAGTCAGGCCAATGGATGCAAGCAATAAAAAAAGATATAGGGTTAATTTACGAAACATGTATAACCTACTTTCCAAATGATATTTCCAGTATATCAAATAATTCTTTTTCATCGAAATATTTCAATTTTTTTATTTTAGTACTTGCAAAATAAATGAAGTGTGATATACTTAACCAGTAAACTATTAACTGGTTAAGTATTTTGAAAGGAATATCATGAAAAAGAAACGCATTTTTGGCCTAGCAGGAATAGCAGCAGTTGTTTTAGCTGCTGGTGCAGGTATTTATTATACGACTAGTCACCACGGTTCAAAAGGAAATAGCGACTTGAAGGTTGTGACCAGCTTTTACCCTGTTTATGAATTTACAAAGCAGGTTGTTGGCGATGAGGGAGAGGTGTCTTATCTTATTCCCGCTGGTAGTGAAGCCCACGATTTTCAACCATCTACTAAGAATGTCGCTGACATTGAAAAAGCAGACACTTTCGTCTACCTAAATGAAAATATGGAAACCTGGGTTCCAAAAGTTGAAAAGTCTATCAACACTAAAAATACAAAAATCATTAAGGCAAGTCAAGGCATGGTTCTCTTACCTGGAATAGAGGAAGAAGATCATGATCACGGTGGAGAAGAGCATCACCACGAATATGATCCTCATGTTTGGCTCTCACCTAAACGTTCTCAAAAATTAGTTGAAACTATTAGGGACGGTTTGATTGCTCAACACCCAGATAAAAAAGCAGTCTTTACAACCAATGCTGAGAAATACCTTAAAAAATTAAAGACTTTGGATAAGGAGTATACTGAAGCCTTAAGTCAAGCGAAACAGAAAAGTTTTGTTACCCAGCACTCAGCTTTTGCCTACCTTGCTTTAGATTACGGTTTGACACAAGTACCAATTTCAGGTGTTTCAGCTGAATCTGATCCATCTGCAAAACGTATCGCTAGCCTTTCTAAGTATGTCAAAGAATATGACATTAACTATATCTACTTTGAGGAAAATGCTTCAAGTAGCGTTGCCAAAACCTTAGCTAATGAAGTAGGAGTTAAGACAGCAGTTTTAAATCCAATTGAATCACTAACTAAGGAACAGTTGAAAAAAGGTGAAGATTATGTCAGTGTTATGACTGAGAACCTAAAGAATCTTCGTTTAACAACAGATGTTGAAGGTAAAGCTATCCAACCTGAAACAGGAAGCGATGATAAGAAAACAGTCCAAAATGGTTACTTTGATGACAAAGATGTCAAAGATAGGGAACTTTCTGATTGGTCTGGTGAATGGCAATCGGTCTATCCTTACCTCCAAGATGGTACTTTAGATCAAGTATTTGAATACAAAGCTCTATTGAATAAGGATAAAACCGCACAAGAGTATAAAGAGTACTACACTAAGGGCTATCAAACAGATGTTTCTAAAATTGCTATTGATGGTAAAAAGATGACCATGACTTTCACAAAGAATGATGGAAGTAGCGTGACACACACTTATCGTTATGATGGTTATAAGATTTTGACTTATGCTTCTGGTAAAAAAGGTGTCCGTTATCTCTTCACAGCAACTGACAGTCAAGCTGCTGACAATCCTTACCAATATGTCCAATTTTCAGATCATCAAATAGATCCAACAACTTCAGCACATTTCCATATTTTCTTCGGAAATAGTAGCCAAGATGAGATTCTAAAAGAGATGGATAATTGGCCAACTTACTATCCTGGAAAACTTAGTGGCTTGGAAATTGCCCAAGAAATGGTTAGTCATTAATACTAGAATTGCACTCATTCGTGAGTGTTTTTCTTTTTTTAAAAAATCTTTCATTTCTTAAACTCTTAGAAAATCGCTAGTATCATTATTTTTAAATAGAAATTTAAAGCATGGTATTTTTTCTAAAAAAATCCTGTAAAAAATTAAATAATTACTACATTTTTTCATTCTTTAGTGGTACAATAATAGTACGATTTTCAGATGACCAGGAGAGACCCATGAACCAGTATTTAGTAGCGATACATTATATTCAACTGCTTCAAGCAGAACTCGATATTCTAAATCATGATGCACGCTTGCTTTTTGATTTAAAGATTGAACCAAATCTTGCTAAAAGAGAGCTTGCTGACTTGAAAGTATCCCTATCTAAATTATCTGACAAAAACCTTTATATCGAAGGTACAATCTGGTATCAACCAAGTTTGTTTGCAATCATTGATCAAAATTTAGGGGTTATTGATGACTGGCTCAAGGAATTAGATGACTTCTTTGAATTTACCTATAGTACAACAGTTTTCACTGTTTTGAAAGAAAATGAAAATCGAAGTTACGACTTATTACTTGGTCTCTATAGCCGTCTTGAATACGTTATTTCAGAAATAAAAAATTGCCGTTAGTCCTTAACGGTTTTTAGTTTGTAATGGATTTACAATTTAGATTATAAACATCAAATAATTTGACAAAATCTCCAAATATATGTAGAATAAATTTGATAACGCTCTAATAAAAAGATTCTTAAATTAAAGGAAAATAATGAAGAAGTGAGTAATCAGGGGTTGAAATCAGGGGATTTTTTGAAATATTATTTGGTGAGCCTTAGTTCACTTAGTGTTTTGTGCCTTATTTTTTATGGACTCTATTCTCTAAACGGGCTTATGCCTTTGTCTTTAGATGGTTCTTCACATATTGATGTGAAACATTATTCTGGACAGGCACCTACATCAGTAAAAAAAGACGGTGTTTATAGGGTTCAGGATATTAGCGGTGAAACTAAAAGTTATCAAGTTGATTTGAAAGTAACAAACGATGGGGACAAGGTTATTCAAACCTATGTCTTTGAGTATAAAAAATGATTCTATAATAAAAACTCACAGTCTTAGCCAGATTGTGAGTTTTTTAGATGTCTTTTACCAAAGTCCTAATATCTTTTGCATGAGAAGAGAAGCAAGACTAATCAATACCCAACAGAGGCCACCCAATAGTAGAGCGGATCCGCCTTTGGTAATGAGTTTCTTCAGATTTGTTTGGTAACCGATAGCTGTCATTGCCATAATAATCATAAACTTTGAAAGGTTCTTTAAAGGAGCAAAAACAGTAGCGGATGCGCCAAGAGACGTTGTAACAGTTGTAATGAGAGAAGCCACTAGGAACCAGATAATAAAATTAGGAACAGCTTTGATTAGAGAAAATGACTCTTTTTTATCTTCCTTTTTTGATTGCCAAATAGATAGGCCAAGTGTAATAGGAATGATTGCAAGAGTACGAGTTAACTTAACAATTGTTGCTTGCTCTAGAATAGATGTTCCATGTAAGCTATCCCAAGAACTAGCTGTAGCAGTTACTGACGAAGTATCGTTAACGGCTGTTCCAGCAAATATGGCAAAGCCTTGATTACTAAGTCCCAACCAGGATCCCAAGTGAGGGAAGAGTAAAGCCGCTAAGATGTTAAAAAAGAAAATTACAGAGATTGCTGTTGCAATAGATTCATCTTTAGCCTTGATTACAGGAGCGGTTGCAGCGATAGCAGATCCCCCACAAATAGAGGAACCAACACCTACTAAAGTAGCAATTTCACTATCTAGCTTGAACACGCGATGGACGACATAAGCAGTAAGCAGTGCCGTAGTAATAGTCACTAGAATAATGGGAAGTGATGTTACGCCAACCTTAAAGACTTGGGAAAGATTTAGTCCAAATCCAAGAAGAATAACAGCGTATTGTAATACTTTTTTAGAAGTGAATTGCATTCCTGTTTTAAGTTTCTGAGAATCTCTTAAAATAATTCCTAGCAGAAGTCCTATAAATAAACCAAGGACAGGTCCACCAATAATAGGAAATAAGTTTCCAAGGAACCATGGTAGGAGAGATATAAGTATTGCAATACTTAATCCGGGTAAGAATTCTTTTATTTTCATTCATCTATCTCCTTAAAATTTGACTATATTATAGCTTATTATAAATATGATGTAAAGGTGACATTTGCTTTATTTATCAAGGAAAATAGGTCTGAAAGTTGCGACTTGTCAGTTTTTCTGATAGAATAGTATTAAAATATTATAATTGAAGATTTTATGAAGGAAGGGTTGTATGTATCGTCATTTAAAAAAGTATATGATTTTTATCGTAGGAGCTTTCATTTGTTCTCTTTTTTTGGTTCTAGCTTTTACAACAGATAGAAAAAATGATAACAGTGTTAATGCTAAAGCTGAAGCTGCTTACAATCAAACTACGACGGCTTTTATTGATAATATCGGAGAGACTGCTAGACAGATTGGTCAAGATTACAATATCTATGCTTCTGTTCTAATTGCTCAAGCCATTCTGGAATCAAATTCAGGTCAGTCAGGTCTGAGTCAAGCTCCTTATTACAACTTCTTCGGGATTAAAGGCACTTATAATGGGAATTCTGTGACCATGCGTACATGGGAAGACGATGGTACAGGGAAGACTTATGAGATTGATGAACCTTTCCGTTCTTATGGAAGTCTAAGCGATTCTTTAGCCGATTATGCTGCTTTGATGACGTCATCAACTTATGCTGGCACATGGAAATCAAATACAAGTAGTTATGCAGATGCCACTCAAGCATTGACAGGAACTTATGCAACTGACAGTCTTTACGCTTCTAAATTAAATAGCATTATTGCATACTATGGTTTGACTGCCTATGATCAAGCTCCAGTTACCCAAGCAACTGGTTCAACAAGTGGCCTTGTTTGGAACAGCTATAGAGGCTCATACACAGATGCTGATACCTTATCTATAGATGAAGCTTGGGCAAGCTATAAAAATTATAAATAATGATGAGAGTCGAAAGGCTCTTTTTTGTGCTTTCAATTGGATAGTTTTGGCGATAAAAAGTCCCCAACATTATGTGCTGGGGACTAACATCTATTAGTTGTCAAAAGTGACTTCTTTAACGAGGTTATCTAGGAATTTTTCCCCCATTTTAGAGAGGGTTGCCTTTTCATGCTTCAAGTAAACAATATCAATCTCATCATCAATATCAAGCGGGATAGAGACAATGTTATCACCATTCAAATTACTATTTAAAATACCTGTAGCAATGGTGTAACCATCCAAACCGATTAATAGGTTGAAGAGTGTCGCTCGGTCTGAAACCACGATAGACTTTTTATGGGGAATCTGAGATAGAATCTCTTCAGAATAGTAGAAGGAATTATGAATCCCCTGATCATAGCTAAGGTATGGAAATTCTTCTAAATCTTCCAAAGAGACAACTTCATGCTTAGCCAATGGGTTTGACTTGCTGACAAAGATATGGGGCCTAGCTTTGAAGAGACTGGTATATGTGAGGCGGTTGTCATCAAACATCTTAGTCAAGACATCTCGATTATAGCTGTTAAGGAAGAGAACACCGATTTCTGAACGGAAGTTCTTAACGTCCTCAATGATTTCATAAGTACGTGTTTCGCGTAAGAAGAGCTCGTAACGTGTCATGTCAGCTCTCTTGAGAAGTGAGACGAAGGCATTGACAACAAAAGCGTAGTGTTGAGAGGAAACACTAAACAATTCACGTGTTTCTGTGTGACTCTTGTAGCGTTCTTCCAAGAGATTCGTTTGTTCCACTACCTGACGGGCATAAGAGAGAAATTCAACGCCATCCTTGGTTAAGGTGATTCCCTTAGGGTTACGGATAAAGATATCAATTCCCATTTCTCTTTCCAAGTCACGAACAGCATTTGAAAGACTTGGTTGCGTAATGAAAAGTTGTTTTGCAGCTTCATTCATTGAGCCGGTTTCGACGATTTTGATAATATAATGTAATTGTTGAATTCGCATAGCCTTATTATAGCATATTTTAAGGATTATTCCTTAGGATAAGAGGCGAGTAAAAGGTCTTTTTAGGACTATACCAATTTTTATACTTGACAATGTCAAATATATGGAATATACTGTCCTCGTCAAGCTTTTTAAAGAGCTTATTGACTATACCAATTTTAAATAAAGGAGACATGACCTCTTTGATTTGAGGTTATTATTAAAAATATGTGTGGAATTGTTGGTGTTGTAGGTAACACAAATGCAACTGATATCTTGACTCAAGGACTTGAAAAGCTAGAATACCGTGGTTATGATTCAGCTGGTATCTTTGTAGCTGGCGATGCATCTAGTCAATTAGTTAAGGCTGTTGGCCGTATTGCGGAACTTGCTGCTAAAACTGAAGGAGTAGAAGGTACAGCCGGTATTGGACATACTCGTTGGGCAACTCATGGTAAACCAACAGAGGACAATGCTCACCCACACCGCTCAGAAACAGAACGTTTCGTTTTGGTTCACAATGGTGTTATTGAAAACTATCTTGAAATTAAAGAAGAATACCTTTCTGGTCACCATTTCAAAGGTCAAACCGATACTGAAATTGCAGTTCACTTGATTGGAAAATTTGTTGAAGAAGATGGTTTGTCAACTCTTGAAGCATTCAAGAAAGCTCTTCACATTATCCGTGGATCATATGCCTTCGCTCTCATGGATTCTGAAGATGCCTCAACAATTTACGTGGCAAAAAACAAATCACCACTTTTGATTGGTCTTGGTGATGGCTATAACATGGTCTGCTCAGATGCCATGGCTATGATTCGCGAAACTAATCAGTACATGGAAATTCACGATCAAGAGTTAGTTATCGTGAAAGCTGATAGTGTCGAAGTCCAAGATTATGATGGTACTGTTAAAGAACGTGATAGCTATACAGCTGAACTTGACCTTTCTGATATTGGTAAAGGCACATACCCTTACTACATGCTCAAAGAAATCGATGAGCAACCTACAGTAATGCGTAAGCTTATCCAAGCCTACACAGATGACAAGGGTCAAGTGACTGTAAATGCTGATATTATTAAGGCTGTTCAAGAGGCTGATCGTATCTATATCCTTGCGGCAGGGACATCATATCATGCTGGTTTTGCTTCTAAGAAGATGCTTGAAGAATTAACAGATACACCAGTTGAACTTGGTATTTCTTCTGAATGGGGTTATGGTATGCCACTCCTTAGCAAGAAACCTCTCTTTGTCTTTATTAGTCAATCAGGTGAAACAGCAGATAGCCGTCAGGTTCTTGTTAAAGCTAACGAGTTGGGTATTCCAAGTTTGACAGTGACAAACGTTCCGGGATCTACCCTTTCTCGTGAAGCTGACCACACAATGCTTCTTCATGCTGGACCAGAAATTGCCGTAGCTTCTACTAAAGCTTACACCGCTCAGATTGCAGCTCTTGCCTTCTTGGCTAAAGCAGTCGGTGAAGCTAATGGTAATGAAAAAGCTAAAGCTTTCGACTTGGTACATGAATTGTCACTTGTAGCACAATCTATCGAATCTACACTCTCTGAAAAAGAAGTTATTGACGAGAAAGTGGCAGCTCTTCTTGCAGAAACACGTAACGCATTCTATATTGGTCGTGGTCAAGATTACTATGTTGCTATGGAAGCCAGTCTTAAATTGAAAGAAATCTCATATATCCAATGTGAAGGTTTTGCAGCAGGTGAGTTGAAACACGGAACAATTGCTTTGATCGAAGATGGTACACCTGTTATTGCCCTCTTGTCTGACGCTGTTCTTGCTAGCCACACTCGTGGTAATATCCAAGAGGTAGCAGCACGTGGTGCTAAAGTGTTGACTATTGCTGAGGAAAATATTGCTAAAGAAGGCGATGACATCGTTCTTAATAACGTTCACCCTTACTTGTCACCAATTTCAATGGTTGTACCGACACAATTGATTGCTTATTTTGCAACACTCCATCGTGGACTCGACGTCGATAAACCACGTAACTTGGCTAAATCAGTTACTGTTGAATAAAAATACCAACATCTCTTACAGTGTAAGGGATGTTGTTTGTTTTTATCGTTTTCACCCTTGCTTAATTGAGAAATCTAAAGTAGAATAGTATCTATATCACAATCTTAGGAGAGAATTATGTCATTACCAAATTGTCCAAAATGTAACTCAGAGTATGTTTATGAAGATGGAATCTTGCTTGTATGTCCTGAATGTGCCTATGAGTGGGATCCAAACGAAGTTGCAGAAGAAGAAGGACTTGTGGTTCTTGATAGCAATGGCACACGTCTTGCTGACGGTGACACTGTTACAGTTATCAAAGATTTGAAAGTTAAAGGTGCGCCAAAAGATATTAAACAAGGCACACGTGTTAAAAATATTCGTTTGGTTGAAGGTGACCACAACATTGATTGTAAGATTGATGGTTTTGGTGCTATGAAACTTAAATCTGAATTTGTTAAGAAAATCTAAAATAAGCTTTAGGGACACTAGACTTAAGTATAGTTTGTTTCTTAGGACCGATTATTTAAGTCTCTCAGGAGTGTGACTATGAACTCATTTTGAAAAATGGGTCTAGTCGCACTCCTTTTTACTATTTCCAAAATCTTATATCATTTTTTCAAAAAATTTGGTATAATATTCAACAATACTAAATAATTATAGGAGTTTATATGTCATACGTTTTGGAAGTATTACCAGCCCTTTTGAACGGTGCGGTAGTCACACTTCAAGTATTTTTCATTGTTATCGTACTGTCGATTCCATTAGGGATTGTACTTGCTTTCTTAATGCAGATTAAATTCAAACCTTTAAATTGGTTATTAACCCTTTACGTTTGGATTATGCGTGGAACGCCTCTCCTTTTACAATTGATTTTCGTTTATTACGTTCTTCCGAGTGTTGGGATTGTCTTCGATCGTCTACCAGCTGCTATTCTTGCTTTCACGCTTAATTATGCAGCTTATTTCGCAGAGATTTTCCGTGGAGGAATCTTGGCTATTCCGAAAGGACAATACGAAGCAGCAAAAATGCTTAAACTTAGTCCTTTCCAAACCATCCGCTACATTATCCTTCCTCAGGTGGTCAAGATTGTCTTGCCAAGTATCTTTAACGAGATTATTAACTTGGTTAAGGATTCATCATTGGTTTATGTGCTTGGGGTTGGAGACCTTCTTTTGGAAAGTCGTACCGCTGCGAACCGTGATGCGACCTTAGCACCGATGTTTGTGGCCGGAGCTATCTATCTTATCCTTGTGGGTGTGGTGACTGTGGCTTCGAAACACATCGAAAAGAAATTCAACTATTATAAATAGGAGACCTTATGTTAGAATTAAAAAATATTTCCAAGCAATTTGGTCAACACAAAATTTTTGATAACTATAACCTAACTGTCGAAGAAGGGAAAATCTTAGCTATTGTCGGACCATCTGGTGGTGGTAAAACGACTCTCTTACGTATGTTAGCAGGACTTGAAACTATTGATTCGGGGCAAATTATTTATGAAAATGAAGAGATTCCTTTGGATCAGATGGAAAGTCGTAACTTGTTAGGTTTTGTCTTCCAAGATTTCCAACTGTTTCCACACTTGACAGTCTTAGACAACCTAACGCTTTCGCCAATTAAGACGATGGGAATGTCTAAGGAAGATGCCCAGAAAAAAGCTCAAGCCCTACTTGACCGTTTAGGTCTTGGAGCTCACGGAAATGCTTATCCTTACTCTCTTTCTGGGGGACAAAAACAACGTGTTGCATTTGCGCGTGCTATGATGATTGATCCGAAAATTGTCGGCTATGATGAACCAACATCAGCTCTTGACCCTGAGTTGCGTCAAGAAGTTGAGAAATTGATTTTGCAGAATCGTGAGACTGGGATTACGCAAATCGTTATCACTCACGATATGCAGTTTGCACAGCACATCGCCGATGAGATTGTCACTATCAATCCAAAATAGTGAGGATTTTCCATGAAAAAAATAGTAAAAACGATTTTGCTAGGCTGTCTTGTCATTTTGCCTTTGTTTGCGCTATCAGCTTGTAGCTCGCGCTCACATTTTGCAACTCAGAAAGACCAGTGGCAAACCTATACCAAAGAAAAGAAAATCAAAATTGGTTTTGATGCGACCTTTGTTCCTATGGGATATGAGGAAAAGGATGGTAGCTATGTTGGTTTTGATATTGATCTTGCCACTGCAGTTTTTAAATTGTATGGTATCGATGTCGAATGGCAGGCTATTGACTGGGATATGAAAGAAACAGAACTGAAGAATGGGACAATTGATCTCATTTGGAATGGTTACTCGGTCACGGATGAGCGTAAGCAGTCTGCAGGCTTTACAGAGCCTTATATGGTCAATGAACAAGTACTGGTAACCAAAAAGTCTTCGGGAATTGATTCTGTTGCAGGAATGGCAGGTAAGACCTTAGGTGCCCAAGCAGGGTCTTCCGGTTATGATGCTTTCAATGCTTCTCCGAAGATTTTGAAGGATATCGTCGCTAACCAAAAAGCAGTCCAATATTCGACCTTTACTCAGGCCTTGATTGACCTTGATAGTGGACGTATTGACGGCCTATTGATTGACCGTGTGTATGCTAATTACTACTTAGAAAAATCAGGAGTTCTGGATCAGTATAACGTTATGCCTGCTGGTTACGAGGGTGAAAGCTTTGCTGTAGGTGCTCGTAAGGCAGATAAGACACTTATTAAAAAAATCAATCAAGGATTTAGAACCCTTTATAAAAATGGAGAATTCCAAAAGATTTCTGACAAATGGTTTGGCGAAGATGTTGCCACCGACCAAGTTAAAGGGAAAAAATAGAAGGATAACAACATTCTAGAAGGGATGTTGTTATTTTTTTGTGGAAAATACTTGAAATAAAACAAGTTATATTTTATACTAATGTTAGTTTATAAACTAACGAAAGGGCAAGCATGGGATATTTTGATTATTCAAGAGAACCGCAAAGTGATATTGCTTTTGTAGATATGAAATCTTTCTATGCGAGTGTAGAGTGTGTTGAACGTGGGTTACACCCTCTTAAGACTTCTCTATGTGTGATGAGTAGGGCTGAAAATGCTAATGGCTTGATACTAGCCTCCTCGCCCATATTTAAGCAGGTTTTTGGCAAGTCAAATGTTAGTCGTTCTTATGACTTACCTTTTGACATTCATTCTCGTAAGTTTCACTATTATAATGCCAAAAAGCAGGGACTTCCAACGGATAGAGATTTTGTAGATTACATCGAATCTTGGGCCAAGGTTACCTTTATCGTTCCTCCTAGAATGGATCTCTATATAAAAAAGAATATCCAGATTCAACACATTTTCCAGAATTATGCCAGTGTTGAAGATATTCTTCCCTATTCCATTGATGAGGGTTTCATTGATCTCACGTCGTCACTGAATTACTTTATTCCCGATAGGACTGTTACAAGAAAAGATAAGTTAGATATGATTTCAGGGCGTATTCAAAGAGATATTTGGAGGGAGACAGGTATTTACTCGACAGTTGGGATGTCTAACAGCAATCCCTTATTGGCCAAGTTAGCTCTTGATAATGAGGCCAAACATACGGCTACTATGAGAGCCAACTGGTCCTATGAAGATGTCGAGACTAAGGTTTGGAATATTCCCCATATGACCGATTTCTGGGGAATTGGAAAGCGGATGGAGAAGCGTTTAAACAAGTTGGGGATTTTCTCTATTCGAGAACTTGCTAATAGCAATCCTGATACTCTTAAAAAGGAGTTAGGTATTGTGGGCTTAGACCTCTTTTTTCATGCCAACGGTATCGATGAAAGTAATGTTCATAAACCTTATAAACCAAAGTCACATGGCTTAGGAAATTCCCAAATCTTGCCACGAGACTATGAGCGTCAAGCTGATATTGAATTGATTCTAAGAGAGATGGCAGAACAGGTAGCTATTAGGTTAAGACGAGCCCATAAGAAAGCTTGTCAAGTTTCCATCAGCATTGGTTTTTCAAAGTTAGAGGGCAAGCGTTCGCTACAAGCACAGATGAAGATTGAACCTGCTAATAATACAAGAGTACTAATAAGCCATGTCATTGAACTCTTTAGGAAGAAATATCAAGGAGGGGCTGTTCGAAGTGTCAGTGTCTCTTATGCAAATTTTGTAGATGAAAGGCTTCAAATTCTTTCTTTATTTGATAATCCAGATGACATTGATAAAGAAGAAAGACTTCAGGCAGCTATAGATAGTATTCGACAGGAATTTGGCTTTACGACCATTCAAAAAGCAACTGCTTTACAGGAGGCGTCTAGGAGTCTTGCTCGAAGTAAGCTTATTGGTGGACACTCTGCTGGAGGATTAGATGGCTTAAAATGATAGACCGTAGTTACCTTCCCTTTCAATCAGCTAGGGAACATCAAGACAGGGGAATGATGAAGTGGATGGGCTTTTTCTTATCAGAACATACAAGCTCCCTACATGAAGATAAGACTAAAGAAAATCTTAGGAGTCATTTGGATGATTTAGAGAAGTTTACTTTATTAAACCAGCTTTATTCAGGTCAATTATTGGGAAGTTTCCAGATAAAGGATCAAGGTAGGCGCTGTAGATGTAGTGGCTATGTGGTTGACTTGGATTTTAATCAAGTTACTATAAAATCTTGCAAGCGACATAAATGTATTCGAACAAAGGATATATTAGAAATTAGTTTGGGGGTTGAAAACATAGATGAGGAAGAGAAAAATTTATGATGATAAACTTCAAATTGATTATTTTTCTGATAGCTATTTAAAATTTGAAGAAGACTTTTATCGCTATTCTGCCATGGATATTCCCTTAACCTTTTTGACGGATGATATTATGAGGGAGATGGCTATCAGTCAAAAGAATTATTTTCTACTCAATAAAGAGAATGCTAGAGACGGACGCAATCATTATTTCCATTTTGAAGTCAGCCTACCGGATTCCAAGACACTTGTGAGACAGTATAGATATCTTGGGAATGATTGAAATATAGCTATATCAGCAGCAGAAATAGTAGCTATTGCACTTGTATAGAGTGTTTTCAAGAAAGTTTTCGCAAGCTAAGAAAAGCTTTATGTAAGCGTTGACATTGTCTGTGTGAGTGCTATAATGAAGGTGTTAAAAGTTATCATATGGAGGTAATTAAGATGAGAGCAGTTGTTGTTAATCAAGCAAGTACAGGTGTTGAAGTTGTTGATCATGAAAAACCAGCAGTAGTTGGTCATGGTCAAGCTTTGGTTAAAGTCGAATACTGTGGCGTTTGCCATACTGACCTTCACGTAGCTCATGGAGACTTTGGTCAAGTTCCAGGTCGTATCTTAGGACACGAAGAAATTGTATTGTTGAAGAAGTTGGCGAAGGGGTTGAAACACTTAAAAAAGGTGACCGCGTATCAATCGCTTGGTTCTTCGAAGGATGTGGTCATTGTGAATATTGTACAACTGGTCGTGAAACACTCTGTCGTTCTGTAAAAAATGCTGGTTATAGTGTTGATGGTGGTATGAGTGACTATGCTTTGGTTACTGCTGACTACGCTGTGAAAGTTCCAGAAGGACTTAATCCAGCTCAAGCTTCATCTATTACTTGTGCGGGAGTTACAACATATAAAGCTATTAAAGAAGCTAAAGTTGAACCTGGTCAATGGGTAGCTATTTATGGTGCTGGAGGACTAGGTAACTTGGCTATTCAATATGCTAAGAAGGTTTTCAATGCACGAGTAGTGGCTGTTGATATCAACCAAGATAAACTTGATTTGGCTAAAGAATCTGGTGCTGATTTAGTGGTGAACGGTAAAGAAGTTGAAGATGTAGCAGGCTATATCCAAGAAAAAACTGGCGGTACACACAGTGCTGTTGTAACAGCTGTTTCTAAGGTTGCTTTCAATCAGGCTATCGATAGTGTACGTGCTGGTGGAACAGTCGTTGCGGTTGGTCTCCCATCTGAATATATGGACCTCTCAATTGTCAAAACAGTTCTAGATGGTATCCGTGTTGTTGGATCTCTTGTAGGTACACGTAAAGACTTAGAAGAAGCCTTCGACTTTGGTGCACAAGGATTGGTAGTACCGGTTGTTGAAACTGTTCCTGTTGATACAGCGGTAGAAGTCTTTGATCAAATGGAAAAAGGTGAAATTCAAGGACGTAAAGTATTGGATTTCACTAAGTAAGCAAACATCTATCTATGCTATTTTGACTATGTGAAGAGTCGAGTGGTGTAAACTTGAACTGATACTAGAAAGTTAGACAAATAATTTAAGTGAAGGATTTAGTTCTCTACTATATAGGACTAGGTCCTTTTAGTTTTACCTTAATTCATTTGTTGTTGTAATGTGTTCTGTCCTCAAAAAGATAGACAAAATTTTATTTATTTGAAAAGTAGTAAAAAAGTTATATAATGATTTCGTAAATAAAGAGTTAAAGAATATTATCATTTATAACAAGGAGTATGAAATGGATTCTACCAACTTGGACTCGAAACTATTCATAGAATTTAAATCACGTGGGAAACGATGCCAACTTTTATATATATCCGATAGCCATAGTGACGGGTTATATGAGATTGTTTA